>Ga0209925_1001075_pt1 | contig 13851 bp, 7 predicted proteins | sample SalPonR2_A_D1_MG_FD_185702 | JGI IMG/M metagenome (GOLD analysis project Ga0209925, IMG submission 185702) | Salt pond soil microbial communities from South San Francisco under conditions of wetland restoration - Salt Pond MetaG R2_A_D1_MG... ...
GGTGGGAGGCGGGCGCCTTCTCGCCAGTCCTGGACGATCTCCCTATGGATGACGACGAAGGATGGATGCAAACGGAACCCGGAGATCTGGAGCGGCTGCTGGAGCACTATGCAGAGACTCTGGAGGGGCAGGAGCAATCTTTCTTAGATGAGGAGGACGAGGAGGACGAGGAGGAGGACGAGGAGGAGGACGAGGAGGGGGGAGGGCCTGGTGTGGAGGGTCTGACCTCTGTGTTGGAAGGAATGAAGGACTTTGTCACGGGTTCGGCGGGGTTGGAGGGTGCTGAGGTAAGGAAAAGACGGGGCAGCGGAGGGCGCCACGACGCACGCGGCAGCGAAGGTGGAGGCGTGCGCCTGGGCGTGAGTCGATTGCTGAGCATTCTTGAAGGAGGCGATGCAGAGGGCGGATTGAGGATGGCGGCTAGAGTGACAGAAGTTGAGAGAGCGGAAGAGGAGGAGGAGGGGGACAATGATTTGCTTGGTGATAGAGGCATGGCGTTCATGCACGAAGCTAGAAAGAATGAGGAAAATGACAGCGATGATGGGAGTGAGGGCAACGCCTTCGACGAAGAGACCGGGATGGATGAAGAGACTTCACAAGACCGAGAGATGGAGATGTATTTGGCGCAGATGGACAAAGAGCTCGTCGGCACAACCTTAGCTGACACGTTTGAGCGTGCACCCGCTGGGAGGAGGCCTGAGGCTCCCAACGGTCTCGAAGGAGCGCAGGAACTCAATAATGCGGAAGACCTACAACCAGTGGACGTGGACTTGAACTTGGTCCGTCATTTGCTGGAGTCGGTGGCCGCACAAGGCGCTCTTCCAGGGCCCGCCTCGAATCTCCTGAGGGAGCTGTGGGAAACCTGAAAGGGTGACAGGAAAACCAGGTGGGCGTGGAAAAATTCATCAAGCCACCGCTGGTGAAATGATAGTTGTCGATTCACAGAGCAAAGAAATTGTAAAATTTTGTCGGTGGGAGACCTGGCGTGTAATGTAAAAGAAATGCCCAGGGATAGAGGAGGTTGCCCCTTCAGCTGTCGCCATCTCGCCTGCCGGTGGCCTCGAAGACAGGCCGCTCCCCGTGGGAGTGGCTTGAAACCACCTGGGCAATGCGAGTCCCTATATGTCGTAGTTGCTCACAGCTGCTTTTGGTTTGAAACCCGTCAAGAGTAGTGAACTCATTTTTCCAGACTCCCATTGCCTTGGCTTTCGATCCTTATCACTTCACCCTTGTCGCTGGTGTGGGAAGAAGGTGGGCTGTTTTTGGCCCCGAAACGCTACCGTGTAAGAATATCAGTAACTCTGCAATGCATCATTGGCAGGTTGCAAGTCATGCTACGAGGTATATCGTTGCCCGGCTTAAGCGATCGAGGTCCTCTCCGTTGGACAGCAGGTACGAAATTACTTGTTGGATGCGTTTGTCCGCGTAATGGTGCTGACCTCAACCCTCATGAGTCATTCTATGCAATTTACCCGGCCATGTTTCACTACATCAGCCTCTTTGGGTGGTCTTCGAAATATCCGACAAGGAAGTCGGGGAGGGGACAAGGACGTGCAAGAGTTCCTGGAGGAGGCCGTCACGCCCCGCGGAGCTCAGGGACCTCGGAGTGGAGCCGGTCGTGGCTCCGGCTCTTACGAGCGTTTTATTAAAACCTACAAGGAGACAGTGCTTACCGAAGAGGACAAGCGGTTTAAGACGTGGTCCAATTGGAAGGATCAATTGGAGGATTTCGAGAACGACGGGCAAGAGTGCGTCATGATGGTGGTCCCCGGGTCTGGGGGGAATTATATCGATTTTTTTAAAATGTCTCCTACTTAACGCTGACGTAGCTTGGCGTTCTTCTTTTAAGCTATACCATTTCGTTGTGACCTACATTTGCGCAATACACAGGGACCTGAGCGGGGGCGAGGAAGGCTACTTGGGCAGCATGGTTGATATGGAAAGTTCCGGGAGAGGGGCCAAGAAGGGCCGGGGGAGAGGTCGCTCAGTGCGTGGCCGCAGTGTCCGGCGCTCTCGGGGCGGACGTGACGAGGAGGGCGGAGAGGACGTGGGGTCGTACTTCGACTGGACCGAAGGGTCCCTGTTCATCCCCGACCTCGTCGTCCGCGAGGGGGACGAGGGAGGCACGGTATCGGACCGCATCCGCGTGGAGGATGACCTCCAGCTCCGTCTCAATAAGCTGCTCTGGCGGCGGCTGAAGCTGAGGGCCCGGGACTTGGACCAGCACGTGCCAAGGGCGTACCGGCGGGGGAGAGCCGTCCAAAGGGCCATGGCGGAGGCGCGCGCGAGGGAAGCAAGAGCGGGCACGGGCATACCAGGGGCGAAGGGGGCAGGCCTGGAAGTGCAGAGTGGTACAGGAGAAGATGGCCTCGGGACTGTGAGGGAGACAAGAGAGACGTCGGGCGGGCCAGGGAGCCGGGGCCAGGTGGGGGAGGGCCTCCAGGAGGGAAGCCCGGAACCCGTCGCTGGCGGTGTGGCGCCCGCTCTGGATCCTGACATTCAAGTGGTGAAGAGATTGAACCAGGCTAGGACGTTGGAAGCCATTGAGGATGAAATAGGGCGGCTCATGGTGGAGGGCAAGGTGGACGTGGAGATGGAGGAAGAGCAGATTCGAGCGCGGCGGCTCCAGGCGAGGGCGAGGAGGATGAGGTCCGGGGAGTATGACCATGGGGAGGACATAGACGGGGGCTGGGAGGAGGAGGAGGGCGACGGGGAGGAGCGGCAGGGCTCAAAGATGGACGACTGGACACGGATCCACGTGCAGGACTTGGAGGAGGCCGTGGGGGAGGAGGTGCCCACCCTGGACGCGGACGAAGAAGGTTTTGAAGCCTTTAGGGAGTATGCTGAGCAGCTGATTGAGGCGGGCGGCGTCATCGAGTATCGTTCCACGCGGGCAGGCAAATACGACCGGGAGATGGCCCTACCAGCGCCCCTGGCCACGGGGCGGGCGCTCGAGCAGGCCTTGCGCAGAGACCGGACAGCCGTCGAGAAAGTGTCTGCGTCTAAGCACCGCTTTGGCGGTAAAGAAAAAGGGACGGCTCCGATGTCGGCTTCGGATTTTGAGGCATCAGCAGCCTGCGCCTGGCTGGCACTCAATAAGAATGTGAGCATGGGAGACACCACCAGGATGGAACTCAGCGAGGCCCTGGCGACAACCCTTCAGCGCCTGCAAGAGAAGCCTGGACGGCTCGAGCGCGTGCGTGCTCGTGTTAAGGCCGCTGCCGCGAGTGCCGGAGGAAGGGCTGATGGCGAGGCGACAGGGGGAGGAGGTAGAGGCCGAGAGGGGTAAGGGCGAGGCGGGGAGAAAGCCACCGCGAAGACAAAGGAGTGGTTAGTCTGGCCAAATGGTGCGTAAAATGACTAGAGAGCATTTAAAGAAGAAAAAAGTGGTCGATAAGTGGCATGAGGGGACGCGCGAGGAAGCCTGCTTGCTGAGATGTGGATACTTCGCGGCTCCCGCCACTCCCACCTAAGCGCGTCCTTTTTTGCTTTATGTCCTCCTCTTCAGTCCCTCTTTCCCATCTTATAAATCCCCGGTGTGCTTGCATTCTATTGATGGATGATATACGAATGTGTCATGTCGTTTGTTGAAGTGGCTCGCATTGGTTGGCCACGTTTTTCAAATTCATGTACACCTCGTCGATTGCAAGCGCCGTCCTCGCTCAAAATATTCCTCATGTCGGCTATCCACTTTATCTGAGCCTCTTCCTCTACCTACTCACAGACGACAAAAAACAAGCATCGCGTGGTGATCGACGCAACAGGTTTCACAGGATGCTCCGAGCCAAGAAAAAAAAGGAGGAGGAGGCCGCCGCTGCTGCAGCGGCGGCGGCCAAGATTGATGTGGACGGAGGCTCGTCGTCATCAGTTGCGGTGGAAGCAGGAGAAAGGGAGAAGGCTCACGACGGAGGAGCACCAGCTACGGAAAATGGAACGGTGAGCATAATGGGTATCGGCGGCAAGAGCGTGAAAGCTGCTCAGAGTAAGGGCAGGCGGCGACAGCCTGCTGAGCTTCGTATTCAAAAGGATCTGGCAGAAGTGGAGCTGGGTACGGCGGCAACTCTGATCTTCCCGAATCCGAACGACTTGACGGACTTCATCGTCGAGGTTTCACCGGAGTCTGGCTTTTGGACCGGCGCCAAGTTTACGTTCACCTTCCGCTTTCCAGCCGAGTACCCGCATACGCCCCCCAAGGTGACCTGCCAGACTCGGATCCTGCACCCGAACATCGACTGGGAGGGCAACGTGTGTTTGAACATTCTGCGAGAAGAGTGGAAGCCGATTCTGGACGTGAACGCGATTATCTATGGCCTCCTCCATCTCTTTGCTGAGCCCAACCCGGACGACCCCCTCAATAAGGAGGCAGCTGAGCTCTTCCGGGCGGACGCGCGGCAATTTGAACGTGTCGTCAAGCAGACCTTGCGTGGATTGAGTTATCAAGGGCACACATTTGAAAGACTTCTCTAGGCAAGACGATGGTGTGATGGCATGAAGGTTTGGAAGGGGTGGCTAGCGTCTCTGGAAAAGGAGAAGACTGACCGGGGTAGGAAGGGCGTTGTGTGGTAAGGCAATGAATTAAAGCTGGTGAGCCCGAAAGCTGGGCGTGTACAGCAAAGAGTAAAAGAGAAACAAGCAATCAGCAAGACCAGCACAGCATTACAAGCGGCCTGCAAAGGACTCAGGGGTGTGTCTGAAGACAGTCCAGCTTGACCATCACTGTTATCATGCTTTTTTCAGCTTTTGTGTAAACTATTCGTGATCCTATGAGAACCGCCTTAAGGGCGTTGCTCTTTTGTACCTATTTTTTACGGTCATGCTCAGCGAAGCCCTTGTGAAGCTTCTCGTTCGAGTGCGCCACGCGACTCACTGAGCTTCTTGGTCCGGTCCCGGCGTACTGTTCTCTCTTGCTTCGAAGGACAAACTCTAATTGATTGATTAGCCAGGCTTCACGACCTGCAAAATGGTCTTCATCCACATCTCCATGCTATGCATGTCCGTTTCCCCCCGTTCCGTCCATGTAGAGACGAAGGACATGACCTCGAGTGTGCTTGTTTTGGCAGCGAATGCAGCAGGAGAAGGATGGACAATTAATGCACATAGCCAGAGGCCCCATTATTTTTGCGGAGCAGACATCGCACTTGACGGGAGTCCCGTCCATGATCTGGTGTTCGACGCGGGCAATCTCAGCGGGTGGCACTTCTTGGAAGGGAACGATCGACCGCTTCTCTCCAATGTCTGCTACGTATAAGAGAGCATCGTTCCAGTCGAATGCCTGGCCACATCCGTTTTGGATGTTGCCTCCGTGTGCGTTCTGTCCACACACCATGGTGTCACAGCCGTCGACGCGCTCAATCACTCGATTGCAGTGGGGACATCGTTTGCACCGAGATGCTTTGTAGTTCTCGTCCGCGACCAACAATCCCCAGTTCTGCTCCGCTGTACGGACCTCCTGCACATGAGCGGCTCGTCGGCTTTTGAAAACATCCAGGGCTGCCTGGTAGGAAGAGTCCTCCCTCGCCATCTTCGTCAGGTAGGGGGCCCGTCCGTGCTGCTGCCACTCCAGCCATTGCTTGGTGATGGTCATCACCTCGTCGCAGGAGCAGCGGAAATGATACGGGCGCTTGCAGAGAGAGCAGAAAGCCATCAAACACTTCGGGCAGTCGACGCGTTGCTTCTCAAGCGGGCGAGTGGGCTCTACCCAGTAGCTACACCGTCCGTTTGGACACTCGATGCATCCCGCGGCGATTTTCCCCTTCCGCAAAAATGCCTCTGTCACCCGTTCGCTGACCCAGCCCAGACCTCCATCGACAAGCCGTCCTCGTCGGAAGCACAGTAATTTCCGGTCCTGAGCAGGGAGTTGCGAGGGCGGCGCGTGACGATTCAAGACGTGCTCTACTTCCTTTTGAGTGAGCAAGTAATTACAGCGCTGAGGCGCGTCAGGATGATTTGCCAAGGGACAGGCAGGGATCAAATCATCTATTAAAGCCGCCTTGATGCAGCCATATAAAGTTTCCGTACTAAAGGCATGCGCACATTTACAATCCAGCCGGTACGCAAGCGAGGTCGGCACGCACGTCATCAGTACCAAGTCCTCGAGCATCTCCTCTTCTACCATGTGTTGGGGACTGTCTTTGTAGACAGCGCATGCCCCAATCGCTGCCGCTGCCGCTGGTACAATCGTTTGGCCCGTATTGGACTTATCGATAAATGTGATCGGAAGGCGTTTCGATGTTTCCCCGCCTCGTAAGTAGTAGCTAGGGGGCCAGTTATCGCTCTCCTGCTTACCTTCCCCAGTGACACCGCCTGCTGCCTCGTACAATGTTTGACATAGCATGCCACGGCCACTGGAAGAGTGATGACTCTGATGCAACCTGACGACCGGGCTACCCGTCTCGCCGGCGCCTGAGACAGCCCGTGCGGCCCCTTTTTCGGTATTCAAGTCAAACTGCGGTTGATGCCGGGAAACGGAGTGACTTTGCTCTGCCGCCGCCTGCAGAGGACCGGCTAAGGCTTCATTTTGCCTTTCAGCGTCACTAGCGTCACTAGATTTCTGGTTTCTTTTTCCGCGCATTGTGGCTTTGAAACCTAGTTCGAGGAGCCGTCGGGTAAGGGATGAAAAAGATGAAGCCGCTGGAGGCGGCGCTTGGCCATCCATGGGATTGCCTGCGCTGCTGTTTCTGCTCAAAGACAAAGGTGAAGAATCAGCAGATCTCTGCTGATCTCTGTATTGAGTAAGAAGCCTAGGCGATGGAGTTGCAGAGAAAATGGCGGACGACTTAGTTTATAAGTAATGCAAAGTAGCTATGGGATGTGCTTAACATCAAGCCCATTATGCACGTTAACATCCAATCTCATACCTATAAGGTTGATCACATACCTGACAGCTGGAGAGTCACGGGCTTTCCGAGCTGCGTCCAAATCCCCACAATAGGGCAGGGCCGCCGATGAATTTGTCATGATATGCGATGACGAAGACACCGAGCCACAAGGTATCAACGCATGAGGGTCACGGAATGAGAATGTACGTAAATTCACGCTGGATTGTCTACTATTTGATTTACTGTGCGCTTCATTATTTTCTAGACGCAATCCTTCCGATGATTCCATGATCCAAGCTTGACAATCTTGCGCCTGTGCTCGGGGACCCTCGCAGCCGCTCTCCTTTCCGTCCTCCTCCGTCGCTCTCCCCACCAAACAACCTTTCAACCCACCTTTGGTGAGGATCGTAATGATTTTTAATGATATCAATTCCAAGTGAAGTTGATCGATTTAGCTGTCTACCATATCTGCTTCGTATTTTCACTTTCGAAGTTATCAGAACCCGAAGAGGGGAGCATGTAGATTCGTAAAGTCGTTAACATTGTGCTCGTTAGTCTATAAACACATTTATCATAACGGAGATGGGGATACAAAGAATAACAAGAGCATGGAATGATTCTCAGAGAAGATTGACGCAACGGACTCCCAGCCGTTGGTGGCTGTTTGGCTGTTGCCGTTAACGACATCAAGCCTTCACGAGGAAAAGTAGCTTGAAAAGGAATGTCAGACACTGTACAGAAGTACTCTTGGAAAAACTCTACGTCTTCTTGCGAAGAGATAAAGTTTAATAATAATGAGCGGAAAATCTCCATGACACTCCAGGGGCCCGAGAATAATCATGTCCGTCAACGGCTCGTTGCTTGCGAGAGTCGTGAGAAAGGCGTTTCAGTAATTGGTCGTTTTGTTCAAGGCCCGCAGCCCGCGCGACCCTGCTATGCCGTTTCAAGATTTGGATTTGATCCTTTAAATTGCACAGCGCTTTTGCGATTTATAACCCCTGCTATTAGTCACATTTACTGCACAATGTTGTCGTCCTACTGTCTCTACCTTTTCAAGCGCTGACGCTAAGGCTCGCTCCTTTAATCACGTTGAACTTTGCACATGTCACAGTTGTACACAGAGCCACGGCCTTACACATCGCTGCTAAAAGCTATTGTTTTGAAATCAAAATAAGTTGTTTAAGGGGATTATAACGAGGCGAAGCTGCAGCTACTGCCATGGCGGCTGAGTCAGGAAAAGTAGGAAAGACCAGGGGCTTGGACTGCCCCATTTGTTTTGAATCGTACGGCAGCTCGATTAATGTTCCCATGGTTCTGTCTTGTGGACATACTCTCTGCGAGAACTGTGTAGGGAAGAATAGAAGGGCCGGTGAAAAGGTAAGCTGGGAAGAAGAGCGCAGTATTACATCCTACTAAACGTGTCTTGTGGGTGGCACGTCCCATCATATCGATTCTCAAAGGTTTTTTCCCCATTCTCACCGGTCGCTCATATGATGTACATGTCTAGGTTCTTTGTCCTTTCGATAGCAGCCTATGGACAGTCACTAAGAACTTTGCTCTGCTGCAGATCCTGGAACTAGAGGCCCGACCTGGGGTGCATGCGGCGGACACAAAAGCAGCCGCAGGAGAGCAGCAAAATTGCGACATCTGCTGTGGGGAAGATGGAGAGACAATACTTCACGATGCAACTGTGTATTGCATTGACTGTGAACAATACCTCTGCGATCAGGCCGCTCGGCTTCACGGACGTACCAAAACGACGCGGGAGCACGCCGTCGTGCCCATGGAGGACGCCGAATTTCGCAAAGCAAGACCGCAGCCAAGCTGTCCCTTCCATGGAATGCCAATTGAATATCTATGCTTGGAAGACGACTGCCTAGTCTGTGTTAAATGTCTTCCGTGTCCGATTCACAATGGGCATCGATGTAAGGCGATTCCTGAGGCGCTCGCGGACGAGAACAGAATGATCTCTGCTGACCTCATCCAAGAGGGCAGGGGAAAGATTGATTTGGTCTCCCGAGCTCTCAGGGTCGCCGAAGAAACTATTGACGGTGTCGATGAACGCCAGCGCCTGGTCAAGGGTCAAGTTAATTCTTACGTGGATGAGTTGGAAGCAGTGCTTCAACAGCAGCGCAATGAACTGCTCAAACGGGTAGACGAGACGACTACCAGCAAGCTAAAAATACTTTCAGCGCAAGCGGAGGCGCTTCGATGCATACTTGAGTCCCTGGTCAATGGTGTGGATCATCTGGAACGACATGATACCAACGAGGCGCGGGACTTGTTGATGAAGCGCGCTTTTCGAAAGTCGGTGGAGAATACTCATCTGTCCATGGAACCGGACGCCTTAAATGACCTTGAGTTTGTGGCACGGGAGGAAACACAGGAGATGCTGGGCAGTTTAGGAGAAGTAGCCGAGTCGGGTCCGTGTGCCTTCAATACCACAGCCGGAGGACCTGGCGTCCTGGCATACCAAATGCAGGCCCAGAAGGGAATGAAATTCACAGTGTCGGCCAGGTCTCGAACCAGTCTTCCGGTGACCTGCGGGGGGGAGCGAGTCAGCATCAAGGTGGACAAAAATTTAAACCCCGAATGGCAAGTAGAAGATGTGGGCAACGGAACGTACGAGGTCGAGTATCGACTTAATTCCGATCGTCTCCGGGACGAGCGGTCGTTCCGTTTATTCGTGCGTCTGAACAGCAAAGACATCCAGGGAAGTCCTTTTACGGTGCCTGTACGGAAGGATTACAACTACGTTGTAGATCGAAGCTTGCAAGGCATTGGGCTTGTATCGGGTGGTATAATCGACGGTGACTACATATTTGTCGCACTTTATTCGCAAAACCAAATCGTGAAGGTCCGGAGAGATACGGGGACACAGGAGCAGCGCATTCCAGTAAATGGGCAGCCGTATGGAATGTGTGTGGATGGACACTTGCTGTATGTTTGTTTGTATAATACGCATTATGTAGGTGTATATAACAAAGAAACGGGCGCACAGGAACGAATGCTCGGCGGGCCAGGAGTGTTTATGAACCCTGTGGGGCTCGCACAGGAAGGGGAGGAACTATTCATAACAGAGCACGTCGCTCATCGTCTTCAGGTGGTTCGGAAAGACGACGGCACACCCATCCGCCGCTTAGAGGATGCCACGCTCCGGAGCCCCTTTGGCCTTTTGCTAGACGAGCAACACATCTACATTTCTTCCAACACGGGTAATCACGTCAAGGTTTACAGTAAAGGAACCTTAAATCTAGTCCATACAGTGGGGGAAAGCGGAGGGCAATTTTTGCAATCTCCCATATCCCTTGCACAGGAGGATGATATCTTATTCGTTGGATGCAATGGAAACAATCTTGTACAGCTTTATCGCAAGGGAACTTTTGAGGCGCTTGGCACAATCCACAACGTCAATCAGCCGTACGGTGCATGTACACATGAAAACTTTTTATATCTTTGTTGCATGGGCGTCTCAGCCGTGACTGTTCTTCGACCTTCCTTCTTGGATCCCTCTCCACACGCACGCAAGGGGCCCACGGTTCCTTTTGCCCCTACAGGCGCAGGAACGTTGGAGGGTATCGCTGGAGGCGGGGGAATAGGAGAGGCAGGGGTTCTGGGCCTCGGTGGGGTCGAATTTGAAGATGGGACCGAGAACGGCTCAGATCTTGAGAGAAGAAGAGGTGGACGAGACGCTCTATTAAGAGGGGAGGGCGACGGTATGGTGCGGGCAGGAAGCAGGGGAGAAACAGGCGGCAGGGCTGCCGTCAGGGGGCATGCGGGGGACGGAATGGTTCCTGCTTTGAATGCAGGACCGGCCGACCATGATCTGGTAGATTTCGGAGACGGGGATTACTAGCTTGGTTAAGGAAAAGAGACATCATTCTGAAGGTCAAATATGGACCAGCGATGATCTTCAGGTGGAAGACTTGGAGATGACTCGAGTAGGTCGAGGATGTCAAGGATGGAAAGTCAAAGCCTTTGTCCACATCAGCATCATCTGAGGTTAGATGAGAACAAAATAATTTATGCGATATTTGAATGTACCACATGAGATTCTTCAATGTATCACATCGACATCCATAGCATTTGTTGCATAATGCATGCCTTTGGCGAGCATAAGGCTCAGCGGCCACGTCAAATGCCAAATGCCCACTTGAAAAGAGAGTGATTGAGTAGGCCAGAGAGAGAGGTCACAACGTATGATATCCAAGCCCAAGGTGCTGTAAAGCTTAAAGAAATCGATAATGCATTTAATGCCTCACTCCTTCTCGGTACAAATCCCTCTCGTTGCTAGCGCGAGCTGCCAAAGTTTTGTGTTTTTCTTTCTCGCTGTTTACTCCTGTCTAACTGAGCAGGAAGTTCTTTCTATAAAGGGAGGGTTGGGATGACACAGCCGGTCGGAGGGCAACCTTGTCTCTGATGTCTTAAACACCCGAAACCAGTCCTCTGGCCAGACTACCATCGTCGCCACTCCTGAATCGGTTCGATAAGGGGCAGAAATAATACATGTGTGAATGATTCGTTTGCTGCTTCGACACGGCATACCTTCGTCCTCCGCTATGGTATGCACATCGACGCAGGGCCTGATACACTCGATAAATTTGATTGATTCAACCAAATGTGTACGCCATTCGGCCCATCCATTCCGCTTCAATTTCTCCCCCAGATTGACCGTCTCGTTTCTATCAAATTCCCACCCCGATCGCTTGCTACCTCCATAGCCGTCGCTCCATCCCGTGCCAGCGTCAATTCGAGTTCGGATCGAAATACTCTACTTGATATTCCTCGTGCCCCTGCTTTTTTATAACGTCCATCTCTTAAGCCTCTTTTGCTTTCTGTGAGTTCTTACTCTTCAATCTCCGCGCATACCTTCCAGCGATGGAATCTAAGATTTTCCATTTGTTTAAGCTAAGAGAGTGTGACAACAGGCGCGAAAGAGTATACGCTATCCCTACTCTCACTCAATAACACCTCTCCACGAGCCCTCATGTTAACCAAGTTGTCGGCCAAGCAACCAAACTTGCCGGCTCCACCCCGGACCCCACCCCCGCAGCAGATTGGTCTTCCTCAGAACAACTTTCTTTCACCAACGGCTTTGTGCTTTCTTCGTGCGGATCCCCGCACATTCTTGTGCCTCCTACGAACGTGATCTTTATGACGGGACTGCTAGCCCTGTCTGGCCAAAACCGCCACTCATGTGCTTCGAGGACGATGAGGAAGACGCGGCTATCCGCGGCCCCGACGTGCCAGCACTCGCTCTTTCTTGACCACCCGCTGCGCCGGCGGATGCCACAGCGTTCCCACCCATGCCCCCTTTCAACCCTCCCTTCAGGCTCGAGGCCGACGCATTGGCAGGACGCAGAGACCGACGCCCTGGAAGCGACGGGTTTAGCGGTGCCGATACGGCTGTCGTAAGTCCCGCACCGTCACGCAGGTTATCGGCAGGGTCGACAGGGCCAGAGACAGTTGCAGAGGAGTGCCGGGCAAAAGACTTCGCTTTCCGCAAGATGCCGTTTAAAAAAGAGTCCGCCTTAGTCCCACCCATCGACTCGCCCAAGGCAGCCGCTCCTTGAAGGTCCGAACCCCCGAGCCTGGCCATCTCCACTCTCTCCCCAGGCATGGCATCAGGCGCACACGCACTCTCCTCCTCCTTCGCGTTCTTGGTCGGTGCTGACAGTGGCTTGCCTCCATTCCCCGCCATAAAGGCATCGGGAAGTAGGCCCGCCAACGGCTGAGCTTGTGACTGCTGCTGCTGCAAGGCGTGGCCCGTCTTGGGCCGACACCCTCCCATCTGCTGTTTGTAAATCCCTCCGTCGACACCTCCCCCTCCCTCTCCGGCACCCCAAAGCCCGACGCCCGCTCCACTAGGCCCGCTTTTCGTCGCGTAGTTCGCAGTTCCATCCCCTGTAACCTGGGAGAGAGAGAGGTGCCTTTTGTGACTCTGTTTGCCCTGGCTGCCCTGCTGATTGTCCGCACCGCCGCCCCCCTCCCCACGAGCAACGGCGGCTTCTCCGTCATCAGAAATCCGTAGGGACTCCTTCAACTGATGCAAGGGCGACTGCTGCTGTTGCTGCCTCTTCACGGGCAAAGTCGAGTCCGAACTCTGCATCGCTACAATCCCTCCCTCTCCTCCACTCGCAGATTTAACGATTTCCTTCCTTACATCGTCCCCGCCCGCTATATATATCAAATCCCTGCCTCTCACTGCGTTATCTTTCATCGCCTTTTCTTTCGCCACAACTACAGCCCGTCCTTTCACCCCCACATTCGCCCCATCGGCAGCACTCGGCACCCCTCCGCCGGCAGAGGCGCTGTAATATGCAGGACTCACAAATCTATCCCAATCCCACTCTATCGGCCCCGCTGAAGCAGCCAATGCCGCGGCACTTCCTATAGTGGGCCGCCCTCCCGTTGCTATCATGGAGGGCATGGTGGCGGGTGGGGACTGGTGCACGCCAAAGCCTTGCTGTACGTAGAGATCGCGGAATAGGCCCCGCAAGTAGAACATGTCGGGGTTCCCGTCGAAGGAGAGCGAGCGACAGTACGACAAGTACTCCGCAAACTGGACCGGGCAACCATGGCAGAGTTCCGCGACAGACACGGACTGCTTCTTCTCCATGATCATCTTGTACTTCTTGCTCGCGGTCTTGGCCTTCAGTCCTTGCCAGGGCAAAATGCCGCGCAAAAAATAGATGAGAACGTATCCAATCGACTCCAAATCGTCTCGACGTGACTGCTCGATGCCCAGATGATTGTTGATCGAGGCGTAGCGGGGCGTCCCGGTCAAGGAGCGGCCCTCCCGGTAGGCTATGTGCTGGAGCGTGCGCGGGTGCCGGTACCGCTTGCTCAGCCCGAAATCGATGCAATGGACAATGGCGGACGCAGGCCCATGCCCGACGACGAAATTTGCGGGCTGTGAATTTGTGGTGGATGGGCAAACGGACGCACACATGAGATGGGTGCGGTTTCGAAGGAAAGCTGGAAAACGCAAAGGACACAGGGCATGACACACAATCACAAAGCTGTTCGGGGG
>Ga0209925_1001076_pt1 | contig 13851 bp, 12 predicted proteins | sample SalPonR2_A_D1_MG_FD_185702 | JGI IMG/M metagenome (GOLD analysis project Ga0209925, IMG submission 185702) | Salt pond soil microbial communities from South San Francisco under conditions of wetland restoration - Salt Pond MetaG R2_A_D1_MG... ...
ATATATATGAGAGAGTGTACTTTATACAATTTAAGGGGTCAACGCAGGAATTCTAATTTTGGAAGTCTTTTGACTTCCAAAATTAGAACAACCTCAAGCCCTTTAAGATAAATTACTTATCCTAAAGAAAAGGTGAGCATTCTAAAATTGAAAATTTTTATAAAATTTTCATATCAGAATCGCTGGGGACGACGGTCACTTATATGAAAAAGGTTTCGGTAAACCAACTACAGGTAAACACCTACATTGATGCTCCTGTCTATCTAGATGAAAAATATATTTTACTCTCTCCGGAAACTCCAATCACCGAAGAGCTCATTAAACGGCTGGAAAAGTGGCACTACGAGCAAATACTCACAGACGGAATCCCCTCAGGTGCCCCTCCGACCTCTGGAGGAGGGAACGAAGGGGAATCTCTACTGGACCAGGATATAAAGGACCATGAGGCAGAGAAACAAGCAACGGACTTTTTTAACAACATGGTTAAAAAGATCGATGAACTTTTCAATCACTTCCTTGAGAAAGGGCTTATCTACCATGATAGTGTCATTGAGATTGCAAAAGAGATCATGGAGGAGCTGAAACACAATAAGAGATTTTTGCTAAGTGTATATATTCCCGAGCAAGAAAACGTCAATTATGTAGTGCCCCACGCGGTTAAGACAGCGGTGTTTGCCCTGGCAGTTGCCGACTTTCTGCGGCTTCCTCCACACAAGCAAATTGATCTTGGAACTGCAGCATTGATGCATGAAATTGGAATGCTCCGCATTCCTCCGGAAGTCTACCAGCACGACCGCCACCTCAGCAACCAAGAGCGAAAGACCATTATTGCTCATCCTGTGATCAGCTATAAAATTCTGAAAGAGGCCGGTTTTCCACCGGCTGTGTGCGTTGCGGTCCTTGAGCATCATGAGTATGTTGACGGTACCGGTTATCCACGAAAACTGAAGGGTGATGATATTTCTCTCTACGGAAAAATAGTAGGAGTAGCATCTGCCTATTCAGCGGCAACCTCTAAACGCCCCTTTCGTGACGGTCGTGATGGACATACTAGTATCATGGACCTTGCAAAAGAGATGGGCAAACGGTATGATGAGCGTATTCTACGTGCTTTAGTCTACACGCTTTCGGTATATCCTATTGGAACCTATGTTCGCATGTCCAATGGGGCCATAGGGATTATTGTAAAAACCGATCCAAAGGAGCCTAAGCATCCATTGGTTCGGCTGCTGCTAAATGAGAACAATACTCCCTTCCGCGATCGTCCAATTGTTCAGCCGAAAGACAATGATGAAGTTGTTATCGAGCGTCCACTTACTAAAAACGAAGTAAAAGAGTTGAAAGAATACATTCAGCAATAACCTCATTACTACCGAAATGAAAGCGATGTACAATATGAAAACTACAACAGTGAATCGTAAGATTGAACAGTTGCTCCTTTCACTGCACACAGAAGCAGTTGGGTCGGCCAACTATGCGGCTGCAGTCGGTGAGCTTAAAAAGCTAATTGCAAGCCCCTATCTTTATCGTGATGATACAAAGTTCAAACTCCCGGAAGGAATTGCGGAGGAGTCTATTATCGTATCAGATGCTCTGGAATCGGTGACTAACGGCATGTATAATCCGGAGGTCCTCAACCGTCTGCAGGAGATTACCGAAGATTCCCCTTTTTACCCGTGGAAGAACGGCGTCTTATCAATACTCTCTTTCTACCAATCCGACAGAGATAATATGCTGCAGCTCCTCGAGCAGATACCCGCAGAAAGCCCGCCAGCAAAACTCAAACCAATACTTCTTCATTTGAGTCGGGTAGACACTACTACTCCCCCCCCATCAAACGCCCATGGCCTGATAGAGGCGGTACGCGAAGACAGGGCCTTTCTACAAAGCGCGGTTGAACAGCTCACAGAGTACCTCGAAGACCAACTGAAAGAGGCTTTCAATGAAACGGCAATGCTCCTGGTGCAGGATCTGCTCTCTTCTTATCCACAAGCCGCCCGGCGTTTGGCCTTGTGGAGTATGCAGACAGCTGCTGAACAGGAATATGACCTGAGCTTTATTCTCGGCCATTTTAAAAAATTGTTTGGAGAAGTCGAGGGGCTGCGCCTTACCGCTATCGCCCTTCAACCAGTTGAACCGGATATTAGCATACTGTTTTGGCTGCGTTATGCTATTGGAAACTTAGCCTCCGGACTTGTTACTCAAACAGAGTTAGCAGCTATTCTATCTCTTATTGCCGATATCATTCAGGACTTTCAAAGAGACGACACTTACCTACAGTTATATGAAAATCGGGAGTACTCGAGAGGACTAACGTCTCTAGTAAAAAAACTATACGATGAGGTTCAAATTCACCTGCGGGACGTTGAAGCTCCGCTGGATAAGTTATTTCACGCACCTACGCCCCCACAGGATGCGTACTCCTGGCTGAATCTTTTAGTCCAAATAAACTCAACCTCACAGGGTTCTCTCTCCACCTCACAGGCCCAAGATGTCTCCGCGGCTCAGAAAGAAACCGAAAGTTCTCCTGCGGCAATTGGTACGGAAACAGCACATCACTGCGACCCTGCCCAAGAGCAGAATGCACCACGGCAACTCGAATTATTTTAAGGAGTAATAGTATGAGCATTGACATCGAAAGTATCCGTCGGAGGAAAGCAGAACTTCTGCAGCCCCAAGCTCTTGATAATCTGAAAGAGTTAGAAAAAATAGTTGAGCCAAAGCCCCACTATGTAGGGCCCGGTCCGTGGCTCAAAGCACTACAGGCGGCAGTAAAAGCGGCAGATCATACTAGGGGAGGACGCAATGTACACAGTTGAGGTAAGCCTGGAGTCAGGTGAACGCCGCGAGTACCCCTATGGCACCCGGGTAAGTACTATTTTTGAGAAAGGTATGAGCAGCCGTGATGCAAACCCGATTGTTGCGGCTTTAGTGAATAACACTCTTACTTCTCTGTCTTACAAGGTAGAAATTAACACTGAGGTCAAACCGGTTCGGCTTTACAGCCATTACGGCAATCGAATCTACCGCCGGTCTCTCAGCTTTCTTCTGGCGAAGGCCTCCCAGGAACTGTTTCCCGACCGACATCTTATTATCGAGCATAGCCTGGGTGACGGCTTTTATTACTATTTTGAAGGTCTATCTTCTGTCTCGGATGAAGATATCCAGCTACTGGAGCAGAAGATGCATTCCCTCGTCCAGCAGGCTCTTCCGATAGAACGACAAGTACTCTCATACGAGCAGACAGTCGAGTATGTAAGTAAATCAGGTTTAGATGCCACAGAAAAACTGCTGAAGTATAAAAATGAACCCAAAATCCCGGTATATAACTGTGACGGCTACATTGACCTCTCCTATGAGCCCTTAGTGGCAAGTACCGACCTCCTGTTTATTTTTGAGCTCCGAAATTACGCTCCCGGCTTCCTGCTTCGATTCCCGCAGTCAAAGAGTCCGGATAAGATTGCAGAGTTTCAAGATAACCCGGTACTCTTCTCAATATTCAAGGAGTATAAAGCTTGGGGGAAAATTCTGGATGTAAACTGCACCGGCCGTCTAAATGAGCTTATCGAAAACAGGGAGATTGCCCATTTTATTCAAGTGGCCGAAGGACTGCATGAAAAAAAGATTTCCCTGATAGCCGATCAAATTCATGAACAACGGGACACCGTGAAGGTAGTACTCATTGCCGGTCCTTCATCCTCCGGTAAAACCACATTTACCAGGCGGCTGGCAATACAGCTGAGGGTTCTCGGATTTAATCCTGTAATCATCGGCTTGGACGATTACTTTCTTCCGAAAGATCAAACTCCGCTTGATGAGCAGGGCAAACCAAATTTCGAAGATTTGCATGCCCTAAATGTAAAACTATTGAACGACCACCTACTTTCACTTTTTGACGGCCAGGAGGTTGAGATTCCAATTTTTGATTTTAAGTTGCAGAGACCGAAAGAGCAGGGAACAAAACTACAGTTTAGCAACCGGAGTATTCTGTTGATGGAGGGAATCCACGGACTTAATCCAAATCTGACTCCTAATATTCCTGAAGAGAGAAAATACAGGGTTTATATCTCCGCCCTTACTCAGCTCAATCTGGATGACCATAACCGAATTTCGACCACCGATAACCGCCTCATCCGACGTATCGTCAGGGACCATCAGTTTCGTGGTAACCCAGCTCTGGGAACTCTGAACATGTGGGATTCCGTCAGGCGCGGCGAGAACAAAAATATTTTTCCCTATCAAAACGAGGCCAATTCCGCCTTTAACTCTGCTCTGGATTACGAACTATCTGTACTAAAACCGTTTGTAGAACCACTGCTTAAAACCGTGAAACCCCATCACGAGGTGTACAACGAGGCTCGGCGACTTCTGTCATTTCTGGAAAATTTCAGCCCTATTCCACCGACACTGGTTCCTCACCATTCGATCTTACGGGAGTTCGTCGGCGGCAGTATTTTTTACACCTAAGACGGCTAAATAAAATGGTTTCATATTTTATAGATACCTTTGTTGTGCTGCTGCCTCTTTTCATCCTAATGGCGGGTGGCTGGATTATGGGAGCAGCTTTCTCAATTCATGAAGATACACTTACCCGAATTTTGGTCGACTTTTTTGTACCCCTGCTGGTTTTTGGCAGCCTCTATCGCTCGGATATTACTCCTTCAGAAATGGCAGACCTTTTAGGCACTGTCAGCTTTATGGTATTTGCACTTTTTGGGAGTGCCATTTTATACAGCCGGCTTACTGGAATTGACATACGCGGTTTTGCCATGCCCGTAATATTTATGAACTCCGGCTTTCTGGGAATCCCGCTGATGAAACTCTGGAGTGGTGAATCGGCCATGAATATTATTATTGTGTTTGATCAAATCCAGACTTTGTTCATTTTCACTTTAGGTTTTTTCATTGTCGGAGGAGGCTTCACCCTGAAGGGTCTGAGACTTTCCCTGTTCTCTCCCATTCTTTGGGCAGTAATACTGGGCTTCAGCGCCAATTTACTTAATATTGTTCTTCCGACTGTACTAATCGATACCTGCAGCTTTGCAGGTGATGCGGCCCCTCCACTGGCTGCGTTTGTAGTAGGCTGCTCACTCAGCTCCAAAAAGCCCTATGTTGACCGTCATATAATTGGAGGGATTATTCTCAGAATGGGAGTCGGCCTTTTGATCGGTCTTGCAAGTGTATTAATCTTCGATTTGCAGGGTCTCACGAAAACGGTGGTGATTGTGGCCTCGGCACTCCCTGCAGCGGTGTTCTCCTATGTACTACCCTCCCGTTATGGAGCAGAAACTGGGCATGCACAAAATATAGTGGTCATAACCACCATACTTAGTGTCTTTACCATACCCCTTACCTTTGCACTGGCTCGGATGGTATAAAACCTGCTGCGCTGTCACTTATACGGGCTTTTATCTGTTTAAGGTCTATCCAACTGCTCCAAGCCCCCCTTTTGGTAGGAGCCTTCAACATTTCCGGCAGCATTTCTAAAAAATCATTTCTGTCTATCTCATAGGCTCCAAAATGAGTAAGATGCTCGGTGTATACCTGGCAGTCGATTAAGCCAAAACCTTTCTCTTCCAGCGCCTTTGTCAAAAGCACAAAGGCAGTCTTAGAGGCGTTACTGGTATGGGAGAACATAGATTCACCAAAAAAAGCACGGCCCAGGGAAACTCCATATAAACCGCCTACCAGCTCTCCCTCCTGCCATACCTCAACTGAATGGGCATAGCCTAAATTGTGGAGGTGGGTATAAGCCTGCTGCATCTCACTCACAATCCAAGTACCATCCTGCTCTTTTCGAGGTACCTGTGCGCATGCACGTATTACATCCGGGAAAGCCTGATCTACAGTTATGGTGAAGGCGCTCTTCCGTAATTCCTTTCGAAGTGATCTTGGTATATGCAAATCCTTCGGGATGAGGATAAAGCGAGGGTCGGGGCTCCACCACAAGATGGGACTCTCGTCATCATACCAAGGGAAAATGCCCTGCCTATATGCAGACAACAGAATCCCCGGGGAGAGATTTCCATGCACGGCTACAATCCCGAGGGGTGAAACATCCTCAAATGAAAATTTAAGGTGCTGGTCCTCGTTCAGCCTGGGCACATCACGTAGATTCAGCATCAATATGTATCTCCCCTTCGCGGACATCAACCACTGCCTTACCCCCGTTCTGTAAATTACCAAACAGAACTGCATCTACAAAGTAATCTTTAATTTTTTCCTGGATAAGACGTGAGATATTTCGTGCGCCGAATTCCATAGAATACCCGTTATCAGCAAACCACTGTCGGGCAGCATCGGTCACCTCCAGCTGGACCTGCTTCTCTTCAAGCTGCTGTCTAAACTCTCGCAACTCCTTATCTACAATCTGCAGCACAACTTCATTGGGAAGTCGATTAAAAGTAACTACCTTATCCAAACGGTTACGAAACTCCGGACTGAAAAGGCGGTCTACCGCATCGCGAATAGCGACTTCGGAAACCCGCTTTTCCCCAAACCCAATCATCGGCTTATCTAAATCACGGGCTCCGGCATTACTGGTCATTATCAATACTATGTTGCGGAAATCGGCATGACGACCACTGTTGTCGGTGAGAGTCGCATAATCCATTATCTGCAGCAGTATATTGAAAATATCCTGATGGGCTTTCTCTACCTCGTCTAACAACAAAACCGCATGGGGCTGTTTGCGAATGGCATCCGTGAGCAGCCCTCCCTCCTCGTAACCGACATAGCCGGGAGGTGAACCTACAAGGCGGCTGACTGTGTGTTTTTCCTGATATTCACTCATATCAAAACGCAATAGCTCTACTCCCAGAGTTTCGGCTAATTGGCGTGCAAGTTCCGTTTTGCCAACTCCAGTAGGTCCGACAAACAATAGATTTGCTACGGGGCGGTCGGCCTTTCCAAAACCGGCCCGTGAACGCTTTACCGCCTTAGCCACCGTATCCACGGCCAGGTCCTGCCCATACACCTGTTTTTTAAGGTTTTCATCTAAATACTGAAGCTGCTCCGTCTCATGGGTAGACACCCGTTTCTCGGGAATCCGAGCAATCTTGGACACAACCCGTTCAATCAGATGCTCATCGATAACAATAGTCGGGGCTGCCTCCTGTTCCTCAGAAACATCGTTCTCGCCGGTTTGCTCACTAGGAGGGCTTTTATCACTTGTATCAAGCTGCACGTTCTCCAGGGGCGTGCCAAGCTGTCGCTGAAACGTAAGCATCTGAGTATATGCACCGGCTTCATCCAGTACATCAATTGCTTTATCCGGCAAATACCGGTCATTTATATATTGATCAGATAAATCTACAACTGCCTCTAGGGCACTGTCCTCGTATTTTACCCCGTGATACTCTTCGTAGCGTCCACGAATTCCCTTCAGTATTTCCAGAGTTTCATCACGGCTGGTTTCCTGCACTTCGATCTTTTGAAACCGACGAGAGAGGGCCCGGTCTTTATCAAAAAACTTCTTAAATTCATCATAAGTGGTTGCACCTACACAGCGGATACTACCTGATGAAATGGCCGGTTTAAGCAAGTTGGAGGCGTCCATCGCCCCCCCACTTACTGCTCCGGCACCCACTATCGAATGTATTTCATCAATAAAGAGTATCACCTTCTTTTCGGTTTCCAGCTCTTTTAGGACTTGCTTCATCCGCTCTTCAAAATCACCCCGGTATTTTGTGCCTGCCAGCATCCCCCCCAAATCGAGGGAGTAGAGCTTATGTCCCTTTAAAGTTTTCGGCACACGATCTTCTGCAATCCGAGCTGCTAAACCTTCGGCAATCGCCGTTTTACCAACTCCCGCCTCGCCAACCAGCACAGGGTTGTTTTTTAAGCGTCGACATAAAACCTGGATTGTACGTTCGACTACCCCTTCCCGGCCTATAAGAGTTTCTAGCTCACCTTGCTCAGATGCCTGAGTCAGTTCCCGGGTAAAGCGCTGCAATGCAGTTTTACGGCGACGCCCCTTCGTGTGTGCATCCGATTCCTGTCCTTCGGACAGATCCTCCGTCTCAAAGCCATCATCTATTTCACTTTCATCAAGCTCATCATCGGTGTCTTCAGAATACAACTCATCTTCCGTATCAATCTCAGACTCAGCAAATATTCCGCCATGACTTATCATACGCAACAGTTTATAGCGACTCACCCCCGCATTTTGCAGGAAATATGAACCGAAGCTCTCCTCCTGATCAAACAGCGATACCATGAGGTCCCCTAAATCAACCACGTCCTTTGATGAATGCTCAGTATGAAAAATTGCCTGCTCAATGACCTCTTGTACCCCAATAGTTTGTATTGGCTCTGCGCTCTCAACCTTTGGAATATAGGTTCCTAAATAATCCTCTACATCCCTTTTTATGGTGCCACTGTCTGCACCGCAGCCGTCTATCAATTTTTGAACAGTTTCAAAAAAAAGGGCAGCATACAGGATATGCTCCGGGGTAAGATATTCGTTTTGCCTTTCTTTCGCCTCAAGGTATGCGGCGTTAATTACACCTTGTACATCATCCGATATTTTCATTCGGCCTATTACTCCTTCTCAAGCACACATTCCAAGGGATATTCGTTTTCCTTGGCCAATTGCTTGACCTGAACCGTTTTTGTACGGGCAATATCATAGGGAAAACGTCCTACTACCCCGCGCCCTTTCTTATGAACATCCATCATAACCTTAGTTGCCTCGGCTGCAGGCTTATGAAAAACCTTTTGTATAACCCATACAACAAAATCCATAGTAGTATAGTCATCATTAAGAAGTACTACCTTAAATAAATCAGGCTCTCTGGTTTTATGTTCCTGTTTCTCTTTAATTTCCGTGCCGAGCCCTTTGCGCGTCTCCTCAGCCATTCCTGTTCCCCTCAATTAAATGGTTCAATTTGATGTATGTTTAAAGAGTACTCATTCAGAATTCAAGCGTCAACAAGTATAATGAACTGGACCTCAAATTGACTGCTGGTTCCACTGCCGGTTCTCTAAAAAATATTGTTTTTTTGTATCGACTATTCCGGCGGAGCAAAGAATCCCAGTTCTCCGCGTCCGCTTCTGCCAAAAACAGAGACCTGCGTTTCAACTGGAAGATAGGCCCGTCCAAAGTCACTATTGCGGGTGGACCGATATGAAAGAATATACCGACCGCTGCTGTGCTCTAATATTCTTTCCACCATTGGAGCTACACCCCTGGGACTATACAGGTAGGTACTTGACCCTCCACTCTTTTCCGACAGATAAGCTAACTCCGGCGCAATCTTCCCTTGTGGGTTCATAGTAAGACAGTGGAAGGTAATATTATTGTTCCTCAGATAATCAAGCAGGTGGATCAGTTCATATGATTCAAAAGCGTGCTCCGGCAACTCCCCGGAGGATAAAAACACAATAGCTCGCCTTTCTCCGCCAGAAATCAGCGGCCCCGCCGACAAACGAAGCCCCTGGTCAAATTGCCAGCTCTGATTAAAACTACCGGAGAGTGCCGCTGACCTCACGGCTTCTCCATCCTGGGCATCTTCAAGCTGTAGCACTGGCTGGGCTCCCGCCTGCACCACATTAATATCACCTCTCTGCAGTAGTGACGATGCAATAGCAGCAGCAGCTTGTCCAATCCCCTCGGCATTCTGCTGCATTCCGAGTGAGTCTTCCACCATAAGCGTGATGTCCGCTCTCTTCAGTCGGTCAATAGTAGACTCTAAGACGGCCTCTTCGACCGGATAACGAGCCTCGGTGATAAAAAAATTGGTACCCTCAAGACCCACATAGGGTTCCCCTGTACGCCGCTGAACAGTTACATCAAGAAACACCTTTGGAAAGTTTTCAGCATTAACTTGATTAATGCGCACAAACAAACCCGAATACATCCGGCTAAAATCGGCTTGCATCGAAACTATGTTCTGATTAAAATCGGCAATTAGCAAATTATCGTTGGCATCTCGACTAGCCGATACAATTTTGACGCGACTCCCATTAAGCCTGCTAAGGGGTGTAAAGGTACGACTTTCAAGATCAAGCAGGAGTACTTGATCTTCATTAGCTATTATCAACTGTTGCGAGCTATAAAGAGAGAGGCCTTCGGGATTCTTCAGATATGAATTTCTGAGAGTATCCAGAAAATTCCCGCTCGAATCAAAGACATCAATTGCCGCACGTTGTTTATCGGCTACGTACACAAAATCTTCATGAGCCAGTATTCCTGTTGGCTGCTGGAGCCCTTCGAAATCAGCAGTTTTTCTGCCGAAGGATAGAATAAAATTTCCTGCATAATCAAACTTTGCTACCCGGCGGTTTCCCTGATCAGTAACATACAGATACCCGTTCTTATCATCACTAATAAACTGCGGCCCTAAAAGCTGCCCCCGACCAGTACCGGTTTGACCAAAGCGTTTTACCACCCTTCCAGTGGGAGTACAATGAACAATCCTGTCACCTGCAAATTCAGTTATAAAAAGGCCTTCTTCCGGGTTTGCAGCAATATCAAAGGGGTGGTTCAAACCTTCAATACCGCCCCTCAAAGAACGCTTCAGTCCGCCGTTGGCCGAAAACTCAAGCACCTCATTGGTTGCAAAAGACACGGTGTAAAAACCACCATTAGAATTTGGATGCACAGCTGTCGGCCGTTTAAAAACCTGCACATCATCCTGCCTTCCCTCTATCTTTTCAAACTCGACAAACTTCGGCCCCTCTTCCGGCGATGTGGGCTGCTCGCGTTGGTAGGTGAGGATGCGAACCATTTGTTCCATGGCGGCACTTAGCCCCCCATCATCCATCATACGACTCCACATATCTATTGCAGTCGAAGTGAAGCCGTTTCTATAATAGGTACGGGCCAGCCAGGATTGAGCTAAGGAAAAACCGGGTTTCAGAGAAAGACTTTTCTCCAGCGACAGCAGTGCTTTATTGTATTCGCCCCGGTGAAACGCGCGTATTCCATAGCGGAACTCCCTTTCAGCGTAGACTTGATCCATATCAATGGTATCAGCTTCTTCTTGGGCGGCAGTAGTGTGAATACCCATCATTCCCAGGACAAGCAAAATCAGAGCGTATTTCCGTAGTCCCTGTCTTCCATGCATGTTCCCTCCTCTACTCAACAGCTCCAATCTCCTTTGCTACCGCCTTCAGATGACTCTTAATTATAGGGTGATTATCAGAAAGTTGATACGCCCGCTTTATATAGCGATGTGCTTCACTAAATTTACCAAGTTTGTAATACACCCAGCCTAAAGAATCTAGGTACGCAGCTTGTTCCGGTTGTTTTCGGACAGCCTGTTTGCAGAGGTCCAGTGCCTTGTCAAGATTATACCCCTCTTCCGCTTCAATATAGCCGCTGCTGTTAAGCACATTCGGATTTTCAGGATCCAGTTCCATCGCCATATTTATATATTTAAGACTCTCCTCGCTACGCTGTTGTTGAAACAAAAGGTATGAGTATACCGAATATACCTGCACAGAGGCATACCCGCCGTCAATCAACTGCTTTACCTCATACTCAGCCAGGGAATACCTTTCAGTATTAGTATAGATAACAGCTAGAAGAAGACGGCACTGATACAAATGCAGGAAATCAGGATGAGTGGTAACAACCTGCTCAAGATACAGTAGCGCCTCGTCGTACTGTTCAGTTTGGCTGTAACAAAGCCCTAGGTAATAAGAGAGTTCCGGATTCTCAGCCGGATCTTCATCAACCGAGTGTAAGACCGCCAACGCTTTTTGATAACGTTTGGCCTTGTAGAGCCGCTTGGCGGTTTCGAACGCTTTCCCCATTTTATGCACCCTTACACTGATTCAATCTTGACTTACTCAATATCAAATTGAGCTTCCTGGTAGGTATGTATTACCTCGTGATTCATCGGGTGAAGGTAGACCGGAGAGACTGATATCTTACCGGCCTGTACCGCATTCCAGTCACTTCCCTCCTCCTCGCGTGCATGAATCGATTCTCCAGTGAGAAAATAGTATTTATCACCGTTTGGACTTTGAAAAAACTCAGCTTTATCACTGTAAATGCGTCGGGATGGATGAGTTATTGAAACTTCATTTACCTGACTCGAGGGTGGAGGGAAGTTAATATTGATAAAGTGATCGGGACTCCACAGTTCTAGAAACAGCTGTATATTGTTTCGAATAAATTTTGCAGCCTTTTCAAAGGGAAAAGGAGGCTTAATGGGAGCAACCGACACAGCTATACTGGGTATTCCTACTAAAGCCCCCTGTCGAGCGGCTGCAGCGGTACCGGAATAAATTATATCGGTACCCAGATTTGGGCCTCGATTTATTCCCGAGATGATGATATCCGGTTGCACAGGTAATGCCCCAAGAAGTGAATATAGGACGGTATCCGCCGGGGTTCCGTCACATGCATACATACGGGTATCAACCTGCCGGAATCGGACCGGATCTCTCAACGTAATTGAGTGACTCATACCGCTCCGTTCACGATCAGGTGCAGTAACCCACACCTCGTGCTCTTTCTCCAGCTCCCCTTTAAGGGTAAGCAATCCGGGACTCTCTATTCCGTCATCGTTACTAATTAATATTCGCATTGTTCCAATTATAAGACAGATTACCCTGCTTTGAAAACTGGATTATTCAGAATATACGATATGAGCCCCTTTTTGGGGGGAAATAATATAATATACGGGGTGAAAACCGAAAATATGCTCGTATTCATCTAACCGTTTCTGATAACCAGGCAGAGCATCCTTATGACACAGAGTAAGCGTACAACCACCAAACCCGGGTCCGATTAACCGAGATCCGTAACAGCCGTCTACTTCCATGGCCCGTTTTACTAGCCAGTCTACTTCGGGACACGAAACCTCGAAGTTATCCCGAAGGCTTTCATGGGAGCGGTGCATAAGCTTACCAAAGGCCGGCCCGTCACCGGATTTCAACAGCTGCGTAGCCTCAGTAACTCTTTCATTCTCCTGGACCACATGCATGCAAAGCCGTCGCGAGGATTCCGGAAGCAATCCCATCCCCGCACGAAGATCTTGACGGGTTAAATCCCGCAGCGATTTCTGCTGATCCCGCTCCCGTAAAAGCTCCACGCTGTCATTGCAAATTTCGTACCGCTCTTCTAGCTCCTCCTGTATTCCCGTTTGTTTAACTCCGCTTTCAGTCAATACAAAAATTAGATCCTTAAAGCTGAAAGGAATAAACTGAAATTCGAGACTGCGCAAATCGATAAACACCGCCTTACCTTTACGTGCATAGAATGTAGTAAGCTGATCCGTAATCTTCTCTCGTTTTCCGATAAAGGCGGTTTCAGAAAGATAAGCCAGCTGTACCAGCTGAATATCCTGAAGATCCAGCTGGAAAGCTTCTCGAGTTGCAAGAGCGGCGGCAATTCCCAGGGCTGCCGATGAACCTAGCCCTACCTCCTTGGGTATCACCCCCATTATACTTATATTCATTCCCTTAAAAGATGAGCCTAATTGCATTATTTCATAGAGAACACCCTTTAAGTAATTAGCCCAGCGGTCTTCTCGTTTGTATTTCAAATTTGCAATAGTAGTTCGCTTTCGTTCATTTAGGCCCACCGAATAAAAGCGTAAGGATGTGTCGCTTCTTTTTGAAATTGCAACTTTTACGGATAAATGCAAACCAATTTGTAGTACATATCCCTCATGAAAGTCAGTATGCTCCCCCATCAGGTTCACAACACCAGGGGCTTCAGCAATTACTTCCGGATCCTCTCCATATTCAGCTGCATGATGAGAGAAAATATCATCCATTTATTTACCTTAATCCCATATTTATTGGGTCACTATCATCTTAAAAGAAAAACACTTTGAATGCAACAAAAAAAGGCCACTGGGACAAATTGCCCAATGGCCTCTCATAATGCAATGT
>Ga0209925_1001077_pt1 | contig 13851 bp, 11 predicted proteins | sample SalPonR2_A_D1_MG_FD_185702 | JGI IMG/M metagenome (GOLD analysis project Ga0209925, IMG submission 185702) | Salt pond soil microbial communities from South San Francisco under conditions of wetland restoration - Salt Pond MetaG R2_A_D1_MG... ...
GGACTAAGCGTTTTTGCAAGGCATAGCTGCGGAGCAGCGGTATGTTTGTAGAAAAGGTAGTTAGCCCCTCTGGTAAAAGCCCCGGCAGGGGCGGAATGTTATAAGTAAATTTCAGGTTTCAGGTTTGATGTTTCAGGTTTCAGGTTTAATGTTTTCGTGGGAAATTTTTGGGTTGGGTGGTCTTAGATGAGAGTACTTCGGGAGTAATAGAATGACAATCGATTGGTTATTGTTTAACCAATCTTTTGTTGATTTCCTGTTTGTTGAGTTTCATGAGTTTTGGATTATAGGCTGGGTTGCCTACCAAAGCGAGTTTATAGTTGAAGTTTAACAAAAAGGTTGGGTGGTAAAATTTGTTTTAAAAGGAAACTCGTTCTCGTTTAAAATTAAAGGATATCTTTGAAAATTACTATAATAAATGCTTTTTCTGAGAAAATCAAAGTTTGAGGTGTACAAACAAAAAGGTATTTATATATCTCGCTTGAATTCTGCCAGTTGTAATAACTCATTTCTCCATATTAATTTATTACACAGAATTTACAGTCACTCCAAAGAAGAGGTGTCATTTTTAGTTTTGTTTCCTTATTAAGATAAAATCTAAAAATTGCTATAAATCTTATTTTTTAAGGATACTGGTGGTATCATATTTTTGTTTTTTGATTTTTTCAGGTACTTTAATATAATTGTAATTCTCCCAAAAATCCTCGTTAAAGTTCATTTCTAATTTGTCAAATTTTAAGACAAAAGTATGACTCAATTTTTTTTGGACGGCGGAAGAAAAATTAACATTAGAGTCTGAGGCGCTTGTAACATAAGTAAAATTTAGTTCTTGATATTTTGTATGGGTATCATTTTTGTAATCATGATACGTATAATTATTAGTTTTTTTCAATAAACGCATATAATATTCACCGTTTACTTTCCGCCAATATTGTTCTTTTACATCAGATTGATAAGTAAAATTTTTATTACCACCCATCCATTGGTTAATTTTGCTGAGTTTTCTATCCTTGAGCTCTGCTTCAGAAGTAACTGTCTTCTTATAAACAACCCCGAAATCTTCCATATTAATATATATTACCCCGGAGGGTAATTTCTCATAATTCTTAAAATCGGGATTTGGAAAATATTTTATCTCATGCACCGTATCTGAATTATAATATTTCCGGCCGGTTAATTCATAATTATAGAGATCAAAAAGCTTATAATTATTATATACTGCATAATCTTCCACCAGTGAATCTCTTCTCTGTGAATTTTTATTTTTTAACAATAGATATAATTTTTTAGAAGAAGAGATTTTGTTTTTACCTTTAATTTTAAGACTGGCGCCTTCAAGAGGAAATTGATTTGAGAAAACGGTGTTGGAGAGCAAATAGTGAGAAGATTCATGCTCATCATTTATACCTGGAAATTTATTATACCGGGATTTAATAATGCCAACTTTGTTTTTATTATTCTTTACAAGTACTTCACTGACCTCCTCAGCTATATAAACCGTTTTTTTCTTTTTTAAAAGCTCTAACTCTTGTCTGGAATAGGTGATGTATTTTACAGGATTTACGTAATTTTTCTTCATACTGTCCAGAACCCTGCTAATAATAGGTTCCGCACTAATCGGTTCAGCGGTGACCACTACTTCATTAATAGGAATTACTTCCCGGGTTAGATAAAATGTATCCTTTACCTGAAAACCCTCAAGGTTAGCATGAAATGGTTTATAACCAACGGCCGAAATACTTATCTGTTTTTCTTTATATTGATGTGGGATTTTAAAAGAAAAACACCCATCAATATTTGAACATGTCCCGATAGTTTCCCCTTCCAGATAGATATTCGCATAAGGAATGGGATTACCGGTCTTATTACTTAAAACGCTTCCCTGCACATTAACCTGGGGAAAAATATTTGGTGTTGTAACGAGAATTAATGAAATAATTACGATTAGCTTTTTCATCTTTCAAGCTCATTTGTAAGGCTGTTGCTTTGATAAACAACAGCCCCTAAATTAAAAAAAATATTAAACAAAAATAGCAATAACAGCAGCTACTCCAAGTAAAGCTGTACCAACAGTTTCCGCCCAGCAACCTGCTTTACACCAACCAGGATGTTCAGCATCCTCTTCACATGTGGTTATACAATCAGCATGATCACCTTTTAATGATTCTAAATTATTAGAATTAACATAGTTCTTTAAAAAATCTGTATCATTTCTTGTTTTATCGATTATATTCTTTGACAATTGCATCCCAACCAACTTGTTATCTTTGCCTATTTTAATACTCATATAACCTTTAAAATTAGTTCCATCCTCTAAAATCACTTTCACCTGAGTTTTATATTCATTATAGTTTGAAGTAAAATCACTTTCAAATTCTGGAGGAATAGGTATTTTCCGCATTTGAGCATTCTTCATTTGAACCCCTAAATCTTGATTTTCTTGTTGAGATTCATTTTCAACTTTTTTTTCAATTAAACCGGATTCCTGGCATCCTACTATTAAGAATGTAAAAACTAAGGATGCCAAAATATATCTAAAAACCAAAATTTTATTCTTCATAATTTTTTATTTTTGTAGTGTTTTGGCACAATGCGAATCGGTTTCATTTTATAATTTGTGTTTCTTTGTTACCGGTTCCATTGTGTCTTTTTATTTATCTTGCCCGGTTATATCTGCCCGGAAACAGTTTGAAATAATTCTGCACCCTGTTTGGCGCTTAAGATATTGGGTCAGCATCACCTGCTTTAAATGGCAGAGCGATTTTTGGATAATTGCAGGTAAATTCTTCTTCACCTGTAAAATTAATAATTTTTACGCGGGGAAGACGGGCCTCCTTTCTTTTTTTCGATTGTATATTCCATTGTCACTCAATAGTCACTCGTCACTCCATGGTCACTCGGTTGTTACTCAGTTGCCATACAATTGTAATTCTATAGTCACTTGATTGTGATTATGTATGATTTATCTTACCCAGGAAACCAGGAGACTTGTTTTGCTTATATTGTTATTTTTATGTTTTGGCACTCAGAAGAACAAATGTAGTAAAAAACTTGCGCTGTTTTGTTTTTTTTGATGTTTTATAACAGATTTTTGGGCATAACGGTTGTGTGGGTTGTTTCAGGTTTCATGTTCCATGTTTCATGTTTCATGTTTTCGTGGGAGATTTTTGGGTTGGGTGGTTCTTAATGAGAGTGGTTCTTAGACAATTGAATGGTTATTGATTGACCATTGTTTAACCATGAATTGTAATGGTAGAAGATTTGCTAATACCCTTTTAAAAATTGGTGGATTATTCGATTTTATTTCGCTCCTCCAGAGCTCACTGGTGGGTTGTTAGACTGGTATCTACAGGCATGTCGTCCCTCCGGGACTAAGCGTTTTTGCAAAGCATAGCTGCGGAGCAGCGGTATGTTTGTAGAAAAGGTAGTTAACCTTCTAACCCAGAGCCCCGGCGGGGCGAAATGTTATAAGTAAATTTCAGGTTTCAGGTTTGATGTTTCAGGTTTCACGTTCCATGTTTCATGTTTTCGTGGAAAATTTTTTGGTTGGGTGGTTTTTAATGAAATTGATTTTAGACAATTGAATGGCTATTGAGTGACCATTGGGTGACGATTGCTTATTAAATCTGTATTCCAAATTTTGTCTTCAACTAAAAAACGAACCCCGTTATCATTCGAGAAAACGGGGTTCGTATGTCTGGCTTCGGCTACCTTTCTGTGGTAAAATCTATTCCCTGCAATTCTTTTGATAATTTAACCAGACGAATAAATTCACTCCGGTATCCTTCTTCATCATTTCCTTTTGAGGAATTAGCCAGGTCTATTACACTTTTGTAACTGGCATTGCCCTTATATTTCGAATCTCTCAGCAACATACCAAAACCAGCAACTGCTGCGGAAAACTTATAATTTTCCGACATTTCCTCAGGTTGTTTATCTTCATACGGAATCACTTTCACCAGCAATTTGCTTTTAACTCCTTTTGGCTTTTTGTAGCGAAACTTAACAGTAGCAATCTCATCACCAACCTCAGCCAGAGGATTTAATTGAGCAGTCTGGTATTTTAATTCATTTTTGCTTTTAGAATTGCTGGTTGCCAATTTGACTTCGTAGAGGGCTGTAACAGTATGTCCCGAACCCAGTTCTCCTGCATCTTTTTTATCGTTGTCAAAGTCTTCATCATTTAGCAAGCGGTTTTCATATCCAATCAGACGGTAAGATTCAACCACTGCCGGATTGAATTCAATCTGAATTTTTACATCTTTGGCAATGGTAAATAGTGTTCCTCCAAATTCGTTTACCAGCACTTTTTTTGCTTCAAGGATATTGTCAATATAGGCGTAGTTCCCGTTTCCCTTGTCTGCTATAATCTCCATCTTACTATCCTGATAATTGCCTGTACCAAAACCCAGCACAGAAATAAAGATGTTCTGGTCTCTCTTTTCTTCAATCAACCGTTCCATAGCTGCATTGCTTGAGGGACCCACATTAAAATCCCCATCGGTTGCCAGAATTACCCGGTTGTTTCCTTCTTCTACAAAATTTTCAGCAGCTACTTTGTAGGCAAGTTTTAGTCCTGCTCCTCCTGCAGTTGAACCGCCAGCTCTCAATTTGTCGAGTGATTTCAAAATAATATCTTTCCGGTTGCCCTGAGTAGATTCTAAAACCAACCCCGAACTACCTGCATAAACTACAATAGCTACGCGATCCTGCGGTCGAAGCTGCTTCACAAGTAGCTTGAAAGCCTTTTTCAACAGGGGAAGTTTGTGGTGAGAGGACATAGATCCCGATACATCAATCAAAAAAACGATATTGGAAGGAGGAAGGCTTTCAGTTTCAATTTTTTCACCCTGCAGGCCAATATGCAGCAATAGGTTTTCTTCATTCCACGGGCATTGAGCCAGCTCCGGATTGATACTAAAAGGGTGATTGTAATCAGGCTGGGGATAATCATAATTAAAATAATTGATCATCTCTTCAATTCGCACCGCATCTTTAGGCGGGTTTTGACCGTTGTTGAGGAACCTTCGCACATTGCTGTAAGAGGCAGCATCTACATCAATTGAAAAGGTGGATAAGGGATTTTTTAAAGCTTCTTTAAAGTCATTTTCATGAATGGTCGAATACTCCTCCCGGTTAAAAACAGGCTGACGCACAGATTGATCCATATCGTAACTGACAGATTTATTTGAATATTCAGCTTCTCCTGAAACACTTCTAACGGCATTAGCTAAAAAAGCTTTTAGCTTGCCACTCCTTTTGCCTGTAACAACTACTTCTTCCATTTCTTTCATAGAAGGCTCTAAAGCTACATTGATAGTGGACTTTTTCCCAACCTTCACCTCTTTAGTCTGCATGCCAACAAAACTGAATATCAAGACATCCCCATTTGAGGCGTTAATTGTGTAATAACCACCCATGTCGGTATTGGTTCCAATGGCTGTATTGTTTTTCAGAACCACAGAAACACCCGGAATAGGCTGGTTGGTTTTGGCATTTGTAACAATACCCTTGATTGTACGGGCACTTAAACTGCAATAAAATAGCATTGCAAAAATCGAAATTAAAATGACCTGTTTTTTCATAACGCTGAATTTTTAGTGAAACAATGTTGTTTTCTAAAAGGGTGCAGCGCCTACAAAAATTCCATAAAGATTTTTGAAATAAAATTATCTGTTTTGTGGTTAATTGAATGGGTAGGGTTTTCAGACCAAACTATTTGCATATAATCTTTAAAATAAATATAAAAGTTTTATTTATTTAATTTTGATTCAAATGGTATAAGATAAAACCATAGATATGGGCTTTTTCTCTAATAGAAGAAATAAAATTATTCGTACTGTAATGCCCGGATTTAGCTTTAACCCTCAATAATATTGAATTTTTCTGGCTTTCCCTGTTTTGCAATTTGGCAGCAAATTTATAAGAATGAAATGGAGGAACTCTTTCATCATTTTTTGCAGTTATTATCAGCATGTTGGGATAATTTACCTCATCGTGGATATTATGATAGGGAGAATAATTATAAAGATTAAAAAAACCAACACTATCTTTAACTGAACCGTATTCATCAGTATGATAAGGACCAACAGTATATTTTTCAAGACGCAGCATATCCAATGGAGCAGCAACAGGGACAATCACTTTAAACAAATCTGGTCTTTTAATACCTGCGGCAGCTACAACAAGTCCTCCGTTAGAACCTCCTTTAGCAGCAATTTTTTCAGGACATGTATATCCGCTGTCAATGAGAAACTCAGCTGCTGAAATAAAATCGTTAAAAGAATTTTCTTTATTCCGGCCTCTGCCTTCCCATGCCCATTTAGCACCTTTGTCTCCTCCTCCGCGTATAGAAGCAAAAGCATAGATTCCCCCTTCTTCAATAAAATGAACAATACCCGGATCAAACATCGGTTTTGCGACAATTCCAAATCCACCATAAGCATTTAATAACACAGGATTAGACCCATCACGTTCTATTCCTTTTTTGTGAACCAAAACCACAGAAGCCTTCTCTTTTTCATCTATGGGATATTCAAGTTTATCATACACGATATTTTCATAATCAAATGTAACAGAAGTTCGTTTCATTAATTTTCGTTGATAAGTATCCACATTAAACTTAAAAACAACAGGAGGGATCGTATAGGAGGCCATGTTAAACAACAATTCTTTATCATCAGGTTCTCCCGAAAAACCACTGACTGTTGAAGGTATATCCATCTGCATATTGTATAGAACTTTACCCTGGTAGTCATAGACCGTTATAATCGGATATTGGCTCTGATCATAAATAGTAATTATCTTATCTTGTAATGGTTTAACCTCCAAAAGCAACGCTTCCTTATAATTAGGAGCTATTTCATTCCATACAAAAGGGTTTTTGGGATCTATTTCTATAATCCTTCCATTATTTGCCTTATAAGAAGTTGTTGCTATGAATTTCCCTTTATGACTGTCTATAATATTTATATCATAGCTTATATTCATAAATAATGGCTTAATAGAAGGATTGCTGCTTTGATAGTCTATATAAAAAACGTTAATCTTCCCTGCTTTATCGTTAATTTCTTTAAGAATGAAAAATCTTTCATTTGAAGTAGTCGTATATTCAAATTCCATGTAAGGATTGTTTCTTTTAAAAACTAATTTATCCTCTGATTGAGGTGTACCAACCTTATGATAATATACCTTTTGTCTTTTTACCTTCCCAAATTTACTCTCTCGTGGAAAGGTTGAATAAAAAAAGCCATTACCTTTCCAGGCTATATTGGAAAACTTTAAATTTTTTAAATGGTCATCTTTGTGTAACTTACTTTTTAATGAAATCACTTTTAATTCTGCCCAATCGCTGCCGTTTCGGCTGAATTGGTATGCAAGCAATTCGGAATTCCCGGATACCCAGTAACCTTTGATTCTTATTTTATCACGGTTGGAAATAAAATTAGGATCAACCAGTATTTCAGAGGAAAATTTTAAATGTTTTTTATAAAAAAGGGCCGGGGCACCAATTTCATCATAGTAGGCATGTGTAAAATAATAGTCTCCTTCTTTCCTGGGATTATCATATTTCGTGTATGCATATTCATCTATAGAGGTAAAAGAGCTTGTTTTACGCTTTGTTTTTGATAAGTATTTTTTTGATAATTTATTTTGCTTTTTTATCCATTTGTTTAATTCCTCATTGTTAGTATCCTCAACCCATCTGTAATTATCCTTTACTATAAATTCATTAAAAAATGTATCCTTAACCTCTTTTTCTTTTAAAGGTATTGACACATAGTCTTGTGCATTAGTATGAAATGATAAAAGAAAAATAATAGGAAATAGTCTATAAAATCTTATTTTTGTTAGAATCATAATAAAAATCTTTGTAACCCTAAATTATGACTTAGGACTTGTTTTCTTAAATGGTAACTTAAAATTTTAAATAGTTTATGAACTTATATCAAAGTTAACAAAGTTCATTTTAATTCCTGTGAAAAGTAAAAAAAAACATATAGAAAAAAAGCAGGATTCTGTGCTACTACAGGAATATCTTGAATCAGGAAATCTTGAGATACTTGGTATCCTCTACAACCGATATATCCATCTTGTATACGGAGTTTGTCTTAAGTATATCAAAAACAGAGAAGAAAGCAAGGATATTGTAAACCAAATATTTGAAAAACTCATTATTGAGATTCCAAAATTTGAAATAGAAAATTTCAGAAGCTGGTTATACGTTGTAACCAAAAACCATTGTTTGATGGAGATTCGGAAGCATCAGAGTGAGAAAAAACAATTTGAAAAATTTTCTGCTGATTTTTATATGGAATCTTCCGATGTTTCGCATCCTATTGATGAAGAAAGAGATTCGAATCTTGAAAAAAGGCTGCAGGAATGCATCGAAAAACTAAAAAAGGAACAGCAAACATGCGTACAACTTTTTTATTACAGACAGAAGTGCTACAGGGAGATAGCAAATCATATGGGTATTGAAGAAAAAAAGGTTAAAAGTTATATTCAAAACGGAAAACGGAACTTAAAAATTTGTTTAGAGGAACAAACAAAAGAAGATGAAATTTAAAAGATTACGATATAATGATTTTAAAAAGTACTTCCACAACAACATGGAAGACAAGGATAAGCATGACTTTGAAAAAAGAATGATGCAGGATGCTTTCGAGGAAGAGGCTTATGACGGTTTGTCCTCACTTGAGAAAGAAGAGATGGAACAGGATGTAAATGACCTGAAAAGGCGCATAAACAAAAGAACAAAAAGCAAAAGAATTATTCCTTACTGGTTCCGTTATGCAGCGGGTGTACTGATCCTGCTTGCGGTTGGCTTCAGTGTGTATATCCTGAACGACCAGTTTCAGAGCCAGCAGCTGGTAAAAGAGCCCCTTCCGGTACCTAAAGAAGAACAGGAAAAAGAACAGAAAAAAATAAAATCCAGGGAGGAGCCTGAAAAATCTGAAAAACAGAAACAAAAGAAAGAAACAACAGTACAAACAGATAAAGAGGAACAAACAGGAGCTGTGGCTGAAATAAAAGTAATGCAGGAGCAGGAAGAAGAACAAGTAAAAACTGCGGATCAGGCTCAGGGCATTTCAAAGAAAACAGAAAAGAAGGAGCAAGGGAATAAAACCGCTGCCCAAAAAACTAAAAGCAAAGAAGAAAAAGAAGAGTCTGAGCTGACTATTGTAAAATTCGATTCCGACATCAATGTTTCAGAAATCAGGGCCGCCAGGAAAGAGCAAGCTGAAATAAAACCTCAGAAGAAAAGCAATAAATTAAAAACAATTTCAGGCAGAGTGCTTTCAATGAGAGACAGTTCAAAAATTCCCGGAGTGTCAATTACCCTGAAAAACGACAGGACCATTGGAACCACCACAAACATGAATGGATATTTTACGTTAAAGGTTCCAACTAGTGAGAATTACGACAGTCTGGAAGCAAGCTTTGTTGGACTTGAAAAAGAAATACTTTCAATTGAAAAGGACACAAATCTCCTTGTTATGATGGAACCCAGTCAGCAAAAAATGGAAGAAGTTGTAGTAACGAGTTATGGAAAACAATCATTAAAAAACAAAATTAAAAGCATATTCACGAATAACAAAACAGATGCTCAACCGCCAAATAATTGGACAATAAGAGAATTCAGAGAGAAAGTAAAAAATCAAATTGAGTACGATGCTCTTTCTGAATTTGAGGGCACGCACCAAATAAAAATCAAATTTACAGTAGAAAAAGATGGTTCCCTTTCCGATATCCGTATCAGGAGAGAACCCGGTGATGCCTTTGCAGAAGAACTAAAAAGAGCCTTTAAGAAAACCGGGAAATGGCTCCCGGCCAAAAAAGATGGAGAGAAGACAGAATCTACGGTAAAAATTGAAATGCAAATCACTGTAGAGGACAATCAACAATGAGAAATTAAGAATAGATTAGACTGTAGCCAATAAATATTCGATTGTCACTCAATAGCCACTCGGTTGTCATCCATAGTCATTCGATAGTCATTCTGTAATTTTTTTCAACCAACATGAAACATGGAACCTGTAACATTTTAAACTTCAAACTATTAAATTTCCCCTGAACTTTTACTTCCTTCCTCCTGCCACTACTGCTACTGGTACTGTTTATTTCTCATTTCTCATTGTTCACTGCCACTTTTTTTTCATCACTCATTTTCACCAAATATTGCTTGCGGCAGATGTGAACATTTTGTTTCTCGCAAAGGCGCAAGGGTCGTCCCTTCGGGACTCCGGCTGTAGCAAAAGACTGTGTTTTTATTATAGCTTTTTGGCTGTTTCTACGGATCAACCTTAAACCTTAAACATTGAACTTTAAACTATCAAAACTCCCCCTAACTTTTGCTTTCTGCCCTCTCCCTGCTGCAATTGCAACTGCAACTGCCACTGCAGCGTATCAACACTCATTCCCTTTCCTGCATACCACTAAAAACTCTTTTGAGTTACTGTCGAGCTCGTGTCCTTCATAATCACCATAAATCTTATAGGATTCAAATCTTGATCGTTCAATCAAATGTTCCAGTTCGTAACGGAAATAAAAACGCAAAGGAACATCCCAGTTCTCCTGCTTAATTCGGTCATCTTCCTCCCATTCCAGCCTAAAACTCACATGAATTAACTGGTTAACCAGGTCTGCTCGATTCGAAACAACTCGCTTTAATTTTTTGCCCGGTTCATATTCCCCTTCAAAATCAGTCATTTCGTCTATTCCTTCCTGTAATATTTTCAGGTCAGGTATAAATGCATCAAAAACGAACTCACTACCTGGTTTTAAATGTTCATAGACATTATCCAGCGCCTTCAGTTGCTCCTCTTTTTCAGGCAGATGCATAATTACCCTGAAAGGAGCCACAATCAGGTCAAACTGAAAATCAAACTTAAAATCGACAATATTCTGAAGGCTCACCCGATGGCGCTCATCTTTCTTAATTTTCTCCTTTAACACCCGAAGCATAGATTCACTGATGTCAATCCCGTAAATATCCACACCCCGGTTAAGGGCTTCTCTAAAAAAACGGCCTGTTCCAACACCCACTTCAAGTACCTTCCCTTTACATTTTTGAATATGATTCATGAAAAAGTTCTTATCTACGCTGTCTCTCAATTCCTCGTATAACAAGTCATAAAAACGGGCAAAATTTTCCGGATATTCATGTTTCATACGCTATCATTTTATTTTAATAACAAACTATAAACCAAATTATTGAGCAAATCTCTTCAAATCTGTTGACTTAAAATCCCATTCAGGTGTTTTCAGTTCGCCCTTATCTGGAAGGGTGTACCACGGACTGAGCTTCTGATTATCCGGGTTTACCAAAACCTGAATTTGTTGTGCAGGCATATAACTTTGTGCAAGGAGAAATATCTTTTCGCCGGTCTGTAAGTGCCTCGCCTTATTTATTACAATAACAGCATGACCAGGAGATCCTCCCTGGATAAATACATCCCCAATATTTAAATCGTTAATACTTACAGGCTCCATTTCTTTTGAGAGCGAGAGCGTTCCGGCGTAACTGAAAATAATCTGTAAATAATTCCAGAGGTCTGAATAGGTATTGGAGGGTTCGGCCTGCTGACTCCAGCGGGTCTTATTCCCTTTTACAACAACCCGCTTCCCTTTCATCCATTCTGCATAATCAACCCGGAAGCCATTGGTAAAATTAAAATGAATCTGATCGTATTTTTTATTTTTCCATAAATACTCTGCCCTCAGTCTCATAACTGCATCGGCACATTGATGAAGATTCCGGTTTCCAATTTGCAAATCCACCACTGCCATATACACGCCCTTTGAATTTTTACTTCTGCCATCATAATATTTCACCTTTGCGCCGTATGGTTTCAGAGGCAATTCTCTGAGGTATGCCTGAAAAGAACCTGCAGGAACTTCAACACTTTGATATCCTTCCGGAATAAGAATGCGAGTGGTGACATTTGTTCCTGCAGGGTTAATATTAATTAATTTATTTTTGTCAACCGGATGCGTTCCGTTTACATTTTTTGTTTCTTCGTTTTGTGTCTTTTGCCCACATGCGAATAAACAAATAAAAAAGAACCAGCCAACGTAAAGGATTTTATTTAAATTCATGACTATTCTGGTATTTTTCCATTTACATTGATTATTTTTTCTTTTGTTCAGTATCAGAACTTTCATCTTCCGGATCTTTTTTCCAGCGCGTGCATTTTACCTCAAGATCACACAAATCAAAGCCGTTTCTGCTGAGATCGTATGCTTTTACTTTGGCTTTGTCACGCAGTCCGGCAGTTTCTCCTCCACATCCCTGCTCACTCCACAACACCTCACCGCTATATTCATTTACCACCTGGCACTTCATGCATTGATTGGGAAATACAGCCTCGTTAAACATGAATGCACATGAATTCAAAGAAAAGATTATCAATATTAAAAAAATACGAGCCTTTTTCATTTTTTTTGCTGAAAGATAGGGAAGATTTCAGTAAAATTCTATTAAACGAAAAAAGAAAAATAGAAAATCACTCTTCAGTTACCCTGAACTTTTTCTTAGTTGTAAGCCACAGCAAAAAACAAAACATTAAAACTGGAACAATCCCGTATTTTAGAAAAGGCGGATTCAGCATGTCCATCAGAAAAGCTGTGAAAAAACCAATCAACCCGGAGATCACAGCAAAACTAAACGTTGTTTCCCGGTCAAATCCAAGTTCTTTATTACAGTTCGGGCAATACCATTTATAACTATTGGTACGAAAGAAAAATTTTCTGAGAAAATAGGTTGCATTGTATTGATAGCCGCAAGAAGGGCAAGTTCTTGCTCTTTTCTTCATTTCCATAAATGACGTTGTTAACTAAATCCAAATTTAAAAATTTATTTATACTTCCCAAAGATCTCTTCCAAAGCTCTTCTCCGGTAATCAAAAATCTCACGGATTTTTTTTCTTATAAAAAGCTTATTGGCTATGGAACCCAAAAAGCCCATTGGTGGCTGATAAGTAACCAGGTCCGTCATCAGAACACCTCCTTCAATAGGTTCTATACGGTGTTCATGATGCCAGATTTTATAGGGTCCTGCCCGCTGTTCGTCCACAAAATAGACCTTCTCTTTTACATGTGTTATCTCTGTTACCCAGTTCGTTTTAATATTAAGCAAGGGTGAAACCCTGTAGGTAATAATCATCCCCGGATGCATTTTTTCATAGGTATGCGGAGTAGTAATATCAAATCCCATGTAATCCGGTGTGATACGCTTCAGATTTTTCGGAGAAGATATAAAATCCCATATTTCGTCAATGCTGCAGGGAATTTTTTGCTCTCTGTAAAATTGATATACCGGCATAAATTTATTTTTAAAATCAAACTTTAACCGATGACATTCCTCCATCCACGGGAATGATTTGCCCGGTAATCCAGTCTGATTTGTCAGTTAATAAAAATTCAGCGGCATTGGCAATGTCTGTTGCCTCTCCTACTCTTTTAAGCGGATGCTTTTGCGCATTAGCCTCTTTTTTCTGATCACTGTTTAAGAGTCTTGATGCCATAGGTGTGTTTGTCAGTGAAGGTGCAATCCCATTCACCCTGATTTTTGGAACAAATTCTGCTGCCAGCGACCGGACCAGTCCCTCAACAGCTCCTTTAGATGAAGCAACCTGAGCATGGAAATTAAAACCTGACTGGACGGCAACCGTGGAGAAGAGTACTATACTTCCTCCGTTTTCTGCTTTGAGTGCAGGAAGGGCAGATTGAATGGTTTTAACCGCTCCAACGACCTGCAGTTTATAATCATCTGTAAACTCTTTTGGCTTAAAGCGATGGAAAGGTTTCAGATTGATGGAACCCGGGCAATAGACGAGGCCGTCAAGG
>Ga0209925_1001082_pt1 | contig 13818 bp, 13 predicted proteins | sample SalPonR2_A_D1_MG_FD_185702 | JGI IMG/M metagenome (GOLD analysis project Ga0209925, IMG submission 185702) | Salt pond soil microbial communities from South San Francisco under conditions of wetland restoration - Salt Pond MetaG R2_A_D1_MG... ...
AAATTTTCTATACATTTATTATGTGTTCAAAATCAATAACTAATGTAAAAAAAGATTTTTACATATTCAAGATTAAACGATTATATAAAAAAAAGGTTCCGTAAATTAAATATATTGAAATTAAAGAAAGGGTGCAATCCATTGATACACCCTCCGGTAAATAATATTAAAAAATTTTGTTAAACAATTCCTGAGAAACCCATAAATGCGAGAGATAGAAGACCAGCCACAATAAAAGCAATAGGAACTCCTTTAAATGCTTTAGGTACATTTACAAGATCAAGATGCTCTCTAAGCCCGGCGAAAGTAATAAGTGCCAATCCAAATCCTATTGCGTTGGCTATTGCAAATACCACGCTTTCCATCAGGTTATAATTATTCTGAACTGCAAGTATAGCCACACCCAAAATTGCACAGTTTGTTGTAATCAAAGGAAGAAAAATTCCAAGTGCCTGGTACATGGGAGGACTTACTTTCTTTAGTATGATTTCCACAAGCTGTACCAGTGAAGCAATAACCAAAATGAAGGTTATGGTTTGCATAAATGCGATTCCCAATGGGTTTAGAACATAATTTTGCAATAAATAGGTTACTATAGTAGCGATAACCATCACAAAAGTAACCGCCCCTGTCATACCAATGGCTGTTTCGACTTTACTGGATACTCCAATAAACGGACAAATTCCAAGGAACCGGGCGAGTACAATATTATTAACAAAAATGGCTGATATAACGATAATGATATATTCCATGGCTTAATATATTTTCTTTTTCAACTTATTAATTAACACAATCAGATATCCAAGAGCCAGGAATGCACCTGGTGCAAGAACAAATACAAGCATTGTTATCGGATTGCCGTCACTATCAAGTGGGAAAAGGTGAAGATTGAGTCCAAAAAGGGTACCCGAACCTAAAATTTCTCTTACAGCACCCAGCAGTGTCAGTGCGAATGCAAAACCAAATCCCATGCCTAATCCATCAATGATAGATGACAAAATATTATTTTTGGAAGCAAACGCTTCAGCGCGACCTAGTACGAGGCAGTTTACCACAATCAAAGGGATAAATAACCCAAGTTGTTCAAATAAGGTTGGCAAATATGCTTCCATAACCATTTCAACAATAGTAACAAAAGAAGCAATCACAACAATAAAAGTTGGTATACGCACTTTATCGGGTATCAGAGATTTAATAATTGATACTACCAAATTAGACATCAATAAAACAAAGGTAGTTGCTAATCCCATACCCAAACCATTAAAAGCAGAGGTTGTTACCCCCAGTGTTGGACAGAGCCCCAGGAAAAGTACAAATACGGGGTTGTCTTTTATAAATCCTTTTGAAAAATTATTCCACTGATTCATTTTTTACTCCCTTTTTAAATGCATTGTAAGCTCTGCTGACAGCATCGCAATAAGCTCTCGAGCTAATTGTTGAAGCGGTAATGGCATCTACATCACCATTATCTTTCTTAACTTTAAGTTTAAAATTCTCCGGATTTTTTCCATTAAACTGGGTACTCCAGTCAGACTTTGATTTCTCAATCTTATCTCCTAAACCGGGTGTTTCTTTATGTTCTAATACACTAATATTATTAATTTCTCCATTGGCATTAAATCCTACCATTAGCTTAATTTCTCCACTAAACCCTTCATTGGTAAAAGTGGAAACAGCCATTCCAACAAGTTTTCCATTTTTTCTTGCAGGAAATATTTTCAGACTATCCCCTTCTACCTCCACCGAATAAGCTTCTTCATTGGGTTGGTTGGTGAAATCAGGGACTACTGTTCTTATGGCTTCATTTTTCTTTCGCAATTTGCCCTGTTCAATAGGTTCTTTCGTAAGCTTGTAAACAAATCCAAGTGCTGATGAAGCTACCAGTGTAACTACAAACAATGTCAGAACCATATTAGTGAAGGTTGATTCTTTTTTAGCCATGATTCACCTCCTCTCCAAAACGCTTAGGTTTTACATAACGGTTTAAAATTGGAACAAAAGCATTCATAATTAAAATAGCGAATGACACACCTTCGGGATAAGAGCCGAATACCCTTATCACCACAGTAATCACCCCGATACCTATCCCGTATATCCACATGCCTTTGACCGACATTGGCGAGGTTACATAATCGGTTGCCATAAAAATTGCTCCCAGTAACACTCCTCCTGTCAGAATATGGAACAACGGATCTGCAAACTGCGTAGGATCAGCAAGCCACAGAATACCTGTAAACACACCAATAGTTGCAACAATTGATACTGGAATATGCCAGGTGATTATTTTCTTATAAAGCATATAAAGCAAACCCAGAATCAGGGCAAAGGCTGCAATCTCTCCGAGAGATCCTCCCATGTCTCCATAAAATAATTGCATATGACTGGGTACATTATCCATGATTCTAGATACAGGTTCACCGTTATCCACACCCTCCTGTAAAAGTCCTAAAGGCGTAGCTCCGGTAGCTGCATCCAGGTATCCTGTACCAAACCCGTTTGGCTTTGGCCAGCTTGTCATATGCACAGGAAAAGAAACCAGCAGGAATACTCTTCCAACCAATGCAGGGTTAAAAGGATTGTTTCCCAAACCTCCAAAAGACATTTTTCCTATTCCAATCGATACAAGTGCACCAATTACCAATATCCAGACAGGCAAATTAGTAGGTACATTAAAGGCCAGCAATAAGCCGGTTACCAGTGCTGAACCATCAGTGATGGATGGTTCTTCTTTCATCAAAAATCTTTGTATGAGATATTCAAATAACAAACATGAAATAATGGATACCAATGTGACGATTATGGCTCCTATACCAAAGGTAAAAACAGACCAGATAAATGCAGGTATAAGAGCAATAACAACACCATACATCAATTTCTTGACATTAGTATCTTTGTAAACATGCGGCGATGGCGATACTGTTATTGTTCTATTCATTACTTTTATTTTCTATTTCTTATGATTTGACTTACTTTAGATTTTCCAAACCGGATATAATCAAGAAGAGGAACATAAGCCGGACAGGTATAACTACAAGAACCACACTCCATACAATCCATCACATCATTTTCTTCCAGTTCCTCGTATCGTTCCTGTTCAGCCAGTTTTTTGAGCAGATATGGTTCCAGCCCCATTGGACAAGCGCTTACACATTTTGCACAACGGATACAATTTCTCTCATTGTAACGTTTGGCCTCCTTGTTTGGCATCACGAGTATTCCTGATGTTCCTTTTACCACAGGTACATCAAATGATTTTAAGGCCTTGCCCATCATCGGCCCGCCACTAACAACTTTCCCTGCATCATCGGGAATACCTCCGGCGGCTTCCAGCAATTTTTCAACAGGAGTACCTATCCGAACAAGAAAATTTGAGGGTTTCTCAACTGTCTTTCCTGTTACGGTAACCACTCGTTCAATGAGGGGTTTATTCTTTTGAACAGCTTCATAAACAGCCAAAGCTGTTCCCACATTATGAACAACAGTTCCTACATCTAACGGGAGCCCTCCTGAAGGTACTTCCCTGTTAATAAGTGCTTTTATTAATTGTTTCTCACCCCCTTGTGGATATTTTACTTTCAGAGGGTAAACATCAATTCCATCTTTATCTTTTACCAGTTCATTAACATGATTAATTGCATCCGGCTTGTTATTTTCAATGCCAATCATTGCTCTTTTAACACCAAGCGCCTTCATAAGCAATTGTATCCCTACCACCATTTCCTCTCCTCTCTCAAGCATCACGCGGTGATCGGAAGTAAGATAAGGTTCGCATTCTACTCCGTTAATGATCAAAGTATCAATTGTTTTTCCTTCAGGAATGGACAATTTAACATGAGAAGGGAAAGTAGCTCCTCCCATCCCTACAATTCCTGCTTTCAAAACCTTATCCACAATCTCTTTCCCAGATAAGGAAATATCTTGTTTTAAATCATTACTGGTATCAATATCATCTCTCCACTCATCTCCTTCTACTTTTACCACTACAGAGGGTTGCTTAAAACCAGAAGTTTCAATTATATGATCGATTTTAAGGACTGTGCCTGAAACAGATGAATGAATATTCGAAGATACAAAGCCAGCGCTTTCAGCAATCACATCTCCTGCTTTTATTTTATCTTTTTTGCTTACAACAGGCTTTGATGGAGCACCAATATGTTGCGCAATCGGGATAGCAACTTGTTCCGGAAGACTTAATTTTTCAATGGGTTTATCAGCAGATATCTTGTTTTCTGCCGGATGAACACCACCTTTTTTGAATGTTTTTAACACTTTTGCCTCCTCTGTTTAAGGTTAATTATTGTTTTGTTTTTCGTTATTTCCAGTTTTGGCTTGAGTTTCTTTCTCATTCTGCTGCTTTTTCTCTGCTTTCTTTTTCCGTGGAGGAAAATTTACCTCAACAATTGCGTTTGTAGGACATTCTTCAACACATTTTCTGCAAAGTTTGCATTTCAACGGATCAATATAAGCCAGGTTATTCTCCATTGTAATGGCATCGAACGGGCAAACTTTCACACATTTACCGCAACCTATACAAGCCACCTTACAGGCTTTTTTAGCTGGTCCGCCTTTGTCCTGGTTCACACAGGAAACATATATCTTACGATCTTTCTTGTTCTTTTTACGGAGCTCGATTATGTCATTTGGACATACTTCAACACAAGCGCCACAGGCAGTACAATTATCGTCAATAACATACGGAAGGCCTGTATTTTCGTCCATAAAAATCGCCTCAAAATCACAGGCTTCAACACAATCTCCCTGTCCAAGACAACCGTAATGACATCCTGTTTCTCCTCCGTAAAGAGCGGACTCTATGGCGCAGGAAGCAGGTCCGTCATAAAAATTATTCCTGGGACGTTTATCAAAAGAACCTGAGCAACGCACAACTGCCACCTGGGCTTCTTTTTCTTCAACAGATTTTCCTAATATCTCTGCAACTTTAGCCATTGTTTCGTTACCTCCCACCGGACAATAAAAATCAGATATGTCATCTGCTTTTACTAAAGCTTCTGCAAAACCACGGCACCCGGGATAACCACAACCACCACAATTTGCGGCGGGTAATGCTTCTTCCACTTCATCAATTCGTGGATCTTCGTAAACTTTAAATTTCTGAGCCACTAAATACAAAATAACAGCCATAATGGCTCCAAGAATACTTAACGAAATAATCGTATATAAAACTGTTTCTGTCATACGAGTTTATTTATCTATTTTTTGTATAGTAAATGAAAAAACTTTTTTTATTCTTTCTTTTAGAAGATATAAAGCGATATAATAAGGTACTAAAAGTGAAAGTGCACCAACACCTGCTATCACTTCATTGTCTGTTAATGATGACAAAACAAACAAACCTGTTAAAACAACCAGAAAAGGAACTACATATCCCCAAAGCAGGGCTTTAAATCCTAACGATTGTTGTAATAATACTCTTACTTCTTCGCCTTTATTAAAATTCCCTGAGTAGTCTATTACCTCTACCTCTTTGTTCTCCATATCTGAAGCTGTACACACTCCCTTTGCATGACAGCTTGCACATGCACTTATATTTAGAAAATGAACTTTTATGCGGTTTCCCTCTATTGAATCAATCTTTCCTTTATGTTCAATGATATTTTTCGCCATCTTTTTAAACCACTCTTGAATAAGGCTACAAAGATAAATATGTTTATTAATTATCAGATGCTATATATCATTTTTGAAGAAGAGCTTTCTTATTTATAAGGATTTTAAATTATTAAGAGAAAATAAAAAGAGGGCATACCATGTATACCCTCTAAACAACAAAAACTCTTAAAGCCATCGACTCAAATCAATAACCCAAATCGCTTATGAGAATTATTAGCAAAAAAGTAAGTATGTTCTTCATACATTCAATGGCTTTATCAAATAGAAAACCGCTCAGAATCATTGTGGTAATATGTTAGAACTAAGCGTATTTGTAATTGTTAACAATATTGTATTAAAAAAGTTTAAGAAACTGTTTTGATCTGTCTTGATTTAACAACTTAGTTTTTTATTATATCATAGTCCCGTCCATTCAGATCGGAGTCTCTGGTAAACTCTTATTTCCTTTTCGATTTCCAAAAATTTTGTAAATTTAAAGTACAAAATTTTTAGAAATCAGAGACCGGAATATATATCTGAATACCAGCCCTAAAGGACGGGCCTGTAAATAAATAACATCCTTAATATTTGGTGAAATAGAATTTTTTAATAAAACAGTTACTAAATCCTTCAAAATTTTAAGCAAAAAATGATTTCAATTACAAAACCCTCTCTTTTTATACAGCCAGGTATAGTTCAAAGGAACATAAAAAGAATGCTGAAAAAAGCAAAAGATACAGGAGCAGAAATCCGTCCTCATTTTAAAACCCATCAATCTTTAACAATTGGAAGATGGTTTAAAAAGTATGGAATAAAAAAAGTAGCTGTTTCTTCTGTAGAGATGGCTGAATACTTTGCAAAAGATGGCTGGAAAGACATAACCATTGCCTTTCCTTTCAATCCTAACGAAATTAACAAAGTCAACTTACTGGCAGAAAAAAACATTATTAACTTAACATTGCTGAATACAGAAACCATTTCTTATCTTAATGATCATCTGAAAAATACGATCGGGGTTTTCATTGAGATTGATACAGGCTACATACGAAGTGGCATAAGCTATCATGCATACGATTATCTGCAGAAAATGGCTGACCTGATTCAGAAGTCAGATAAATTGATACTGAGGGGCATTCTTTCACACGCAGGTCAAACCTACCAGGCAAAAAGCAAGAAGGAGATACTGGAAATACACCAGCAAAATATTCAAAGGATGAGCGGTGTTAAAAAAACACTTAAAAATCTGCCCGGGGATTTTATTATTTCTACGGGAGATACTCCATCTTGTAGCATGGCAGAACATTTTGAAAACATTGATGAAATAAGGCCTGGAAATTTTGTTTTCTACGATGTTCAGCAGGCAGAGCTGGGCTCCTGTAAGTATGAAGATATTGCCGTCTGTATGGCTTGCCCTGTAGTTGCCAAATATAAAGAGAGAAATGAAATAGTAATTTATGGGGGTGCTGTGCATTTTTCAAAGGAGTTTATTTTAAAGGATAACCAAAAAATATATGGCCATATTGTTGATTTACAAAATAATGGCTGGAAACTAACCAATGAAAAAGGTTTTTTGATAAAGCTTTCCCAGGAGCATGGAACCATTAGTGTTTCTGATTCGCTGTTTGAAAAATACCAAATTGGAGATTTTATTGGAATACTACCTATACATTCCTGCCTGACAGCAAATCTGATGGGTGAATACCTGGACTTTCAGGGAAATTATTATGATCATTTGTCGGGAGCAAAAAGAAAAGGCAGCACCAATTAGAGGGCTGCCTTGTTCTTATAGTAGTTAAAAATATTATTTTACTTCCCAGGTATTACCACTTCTGAGCAGGTCATCCATATTTTTAAATTCGGAATTCTCTTTCACTGTTTTAACCTGTTTCTCCATATTTCGCTCATAGGTGGCTCCCTCAACGGAACGGATAACACCTACAGCAATAGGATATTCAGGATATCTCATATTGGCAAGCATTAAGTGCACTCCAGGATTTTGTTCTTTGGCATCATGAACAAGTATATCATCCTCGGTATATCCATCTTTTCCTATTTCAACAACTTTCAGTTGCAATCCTTCCAGAACAATACCTTTATTCTTCTCTTTTCCAAAGATCATCTTTTCTCCATGTCTTAATACAAGCTGACGATCATCTTTGTGCTTTTTATCTGCAATTTCAGCATGAGCTTTATCATTATAAATAACACAATTCTGAAGTATTTCCACTACAGAAGTACCTTTATGTTTTTCAGCCTGTAAGAAGATTTCCTGGTTCAGCTTAATATTGTTATCCACGGAACGTGCAAAAAACTTACCCTGTGCACCAATTACCAATTCCCCCGGATGAAAAGGACTTTCTATTGTACCATAAGGTGAAGTCTTTGTTTTTGCACCAAGTTTTGAAGTAGGAGAATACTGTCCTTTTGTTAATCCGTAAATTTCATTATTAAAAAGGATCAAATTAATATCCACATTTCTTCTTACAACATGGATAAAATGATTTCCTCCGATAGCCATTGAATCACCATCACCTGTAATTTGCCAAACACTAAGTTCCGGGTTAGCTGTTTTTGTTCCTGAGGCTATTGCTGATGCTCTTCCATGTATTCCATGAAAGCCATAAGTATTCATATAATATGGGAACCTTGAGGAGCATCCAATACCTGATATGAATGCAAAATTTTCTCTTGGAATTCCCATTTGTGGCAATGAACGCTGTATAGCATTCATAATTGCATGGTCACCACATCCCGGACACCATCTAACTTCCTGATCACTTTTAAAGTCTTTAGCGGTATATTCTTGTTTATTATTTTCTTCAGCCATAGTACTTATTTTTTCAGGAGATTTTTTATATGCTCTTTTATTTCTATTGTAGTAAAGGGTTGCCCCTGTACTTTGTTATATTTGTAATATTCAATATGTGGAAAATTCATCCGCAGATAATCTACAAACTGACCTCTGTTCAATTCACAAACCAATACTCTTTTAAAACTACTCAGAATATCCTTTGTATTCTTCGGCAGAGGTTTAATATAATTGAAATGAGTCAGGCTTATGTTGTAACCTTCTTTTATCAGTTCGTCATAGGCTGTCTTTATATGACCATAAGTACCGCCCCAGCCGACAACCAGAAGGTCTCCCTCCTGATCACCTTCAACAGTTTGTTCAGGAATCACATTTTCCACTCGCTGCACTTTTTCCTCCCTGAGGCGTGTCATTTTCTCGTGATTCTTTGGATCATGAGAAACATGACCACGCAGCTCGTCCTTTTCAAGTCCACCGATACGATGCTCAAACCCAGATGTTCCTGGAGTTGCCCATGTTCGGCTTAATTTTTCGGGATCTCTGGCATAGGGTAACCATTCTTTTTCCCCTTTAGGAACAATCGGTGGTTTAATTTCAGGGTATTCTGACATTTTCGGAACTTTCCAGGGTTCTGAACCATTTGCCAGGAAGCCATCTGTCAATAATATTACCGGAACCATGTGTTCCATAGCTATTTTTGCAGCATAAAAAGCGTAATGGAAACAATTTGACGGTGTGCTGGCTGCAATGACAACCACAGGACTTTCACCGTTTCGTCCATATAATGCCTGCATCAAATCAGACTGTTCAGGTTTGGTTGGCAAACCTGTAGAAGGTCCTCCTCTCTGGACATCCACAATTACAAGGGGTAATTCAGTCATAACTGCCAGCCCGACAGCTTCAGATTTCAGTGCCAGACCAGGCCCCGAAGTTGTTGTCACAGCCATCGAACCAGCGAAACTTGCGCCAATAGCTGTACAAATTCCCGCTATCTCATCTTCAGCCTGAAATGTTTTCGCACCAAAATCTTTTCTTAAAGATAATTCCTGTAAAATTTCTGAAGCAGGAGTAATTGGGTAAGATCCACAGAAAAGATCAAGTCCTGATTTTTCAGATGCTGCTAAAAAGCCCCAGGCAGTCGCCCTATTCCCGTCAATATTCCGGTAAGTACCTTTTTCAATCTCGGCCGGACTAATTTTATAAGTAGGAGTTAATAACTCTACTGTTTCTGCATAGTGATATCCGGCCTCCAACACTTTTTTGTTGGCTTCAATTATTTTGGGTTTTTTCTTAAACTTTCTTTCAAAGAAATCTTCAGTGTATTTCAGAGGTCTTTCAAATAACCAATAGACCATTCCCAATGCAAACATATTCTTACTTCTGAGTATGCTCTTAGGGTCAAGGCCTACATCTTTTAAGGTTTCTTTTGTAAGAGTAGAAATAGGTGCTTTAATAAGGTTATACCCATCAAGATCATTTTCTTTGACAGGATCATTAACCTGGTATTTTGCTTTCTCATAACCTCGCTCGGTAAAACTGTCTTCATCAATAATAATAGTCGCCCCGGATTTAACCCATTTGGCATTAGCTTTTAAAGCCGCAGGATTCATTGCAACCAAAACATCGGCAAAGTCGCCGGGGGTATTTACTTGTTTATGTCCGAAATGAACCTGGAAACCAGACACGCCACCAATTGTGCCCTGTGGCGCACGAATTTCCGAAGGATAATCAGGAAATGTCGATAAGTCATTACCAATAAAAGCTGAGGTATCAGAAAAAAGGGTTCCTGTTAATTGCATGCCATCTCCCGAGTCGCCGGCAAATCGTACAACGACTTCTTCGCGTTCAATGGCATCTGCTTTTTTACTCATAGCAAATTTAAATTTAATAACTGTTTATAGATTGATTTAAAGGAACTTGTATAAAATTGAAATGCATACAAAATAGACTTCTATTTTAGCATGCATTAATCTGTTATCTATATTTCAAAGTATATTTATGTAAAAACCTCTTTGCAAAGGTAAGTAATGTTAATTAATTATTAACTAAAAAAACAAGAATATTTATCCCCGAAACATGATTTTTCTCATGTTTTTAAAACCCTCAATAACAAATTATTAAATTAAAGTAATAAAATTAAACTTAGGGTTCTCTCATTTTTTTTTATCTTTAGGTTTTGAACCATTAAAAAGAAGAAAAGTTTGTTCTAAATTTTTGGAGCGATGAAAGAAGGGATACTATTTTTTATTAAAGATTTAAAAGAGTTAACAAGATTTACTAATGATTTATTTAGGCAAATGGCTAAGGCTCCATTTGAAGCCAGAGAATTTTTTAAGCAATCATATATTTTAGGTTATAATACGCTTCCTCTTATTGCTATTACAGCCTTTATTCTTGGTCTTGTAATCACCCTTCAGTCAAGACCTGTTTTGGTAGATTTTGGGGCCGAATCGCTACTGCCGGGGATGGTCTCTGTTTCTATTGTACGGGAAATAGGACCAGTAGTGACAGCCCTTATCTGTGCCGGAAAAATGGGATCAGGAATTGGTGCTGAACTTGGTTCAATGAAAGTGACAGAACAGATAGATGCAATGGAAGTTTCAGGAACAAACCCAATGAAATACCTGGTGGGATCAAGGGTGCTTGCCACAACTTTTATGTTGCCAATTTTAATCTTTTTTGCAGATGGTATTGCTTTTTTTGGCTCTTTCATAGCTGTTAATCTGCACGGAAGCATAAGTCCAAGTTTATTCCTAACAGATGCCTTTGCTCCACTGCACTTTTTTGATGTTGTTCCTGCTACAATAAAAACATTTTTCTTCGGTTTTGCTATAGGGATTATTAGTTGTTATAAAGGTTATAAGTCTGAGGCAGGAACAGAAAGTGTTGGTAAAGCGGCTAATTCGGCAGTAGTTATGTCATCTGTGGCGATCTTTATTATAGATTTGATTGCAGTTCAATTGCAACAAACTTTTGGTTTGATAAAATTTTAGATTTGGCAGAAAAAAAAGTAAATACAGAGGAACTAATCAGTATCAGACATCTTCGAAAAAGCTTCGGAGAAAATAAGGTACTTGATGATCTTAACCTGACGATTCATGAAGGAGAAAATGTTGCAATAATCGGGCAATCAGGTATAGGAAAATCCGTTCTAATAAAATGCCTGGTAAGACTGCTTGAGCCCAACACAGGCGAGATAAAAATATTTAATGAAAATGTTACTCAGCTTAGCTTCGAAGATCTTGACAAGCTGCGCCGAAGAATCGGATTCCTTTTTCAGGGGGGAGCACTTTATGATAGCATGACAGTAAGAGAAAACCTGGAATTTCCTTTGCGAAGAAATATCCAGGGCAAAACAAAAGAGGATATTGATGAACTAATCTACGAAGCATTGGAAAACGTTGGTTTAAAGGGAGCAATTAATAAATTACCCAATGAATTATCCGGGGGAATGAAAAAAAGAGTGGCATTAGCCAGGACTTTAATCCTCAAGCCTGAAATAATTCTTTATGATGAACCAACAACAGGGCTTGATCCTATAACATCGAAAGAAATAAGCGAATTGATTGTGAAAATACAAAATCAATATAATACAACATCCATCATTATTACTCATGATGTGACTTGCGTAAAGATTGCAGCAAATGTTATACATGTCCTGAGAGATGGATACATATCCGACTCAGGAACTTATGAAGAACTGGTTAACAAGAATGATCAGTGGATTCAACAATTTTTTACCTAAAAAATTTCAAGCAATGAAATTATCAACTGAAAGAACCATCAAATTAATCATTTTTATTGTCCTTGGAATAGGTATTTTTGGATACGGCATTTATTTCATTGGTAAAAAAAGCAATTTATTCGGGGATACCTTTACTATAAGTGGCGTATTCAGAGATGTTAGCGGCTTAAAAATTGGAAACAATGTGCGTTTTTCAGGGATTAATGTAGGTACTGTTTCAGAGATAAAACTTATTAATGATACTCTTGTACAGGTCGATGTAACTGTAGAAACCCAAACCCAAAAATTCATAAGGAAAAACTCAAAAATGGAAATTGGAACAGATGGGCTTATGGGAAGTAAAGTTATAAAAATAACCCCTGGAACTACAGATTCTCCAACAGTTAAAGAAGGAGATGTGCTTGAAACTGTTGAAGCAATTCAGATTGATAATATAATGAAAGAACTAAAAAAATCGAGTGTGAACACCTCAAAAATTACCAGTAATTTGGCAGATATCACGGATAAAATCAATAAGGGGGAAGGTATTTTTGGAAGTCTCTTTACGGACCGGAATTTATCCCGGAATTTAAACGATATTAGTAAGAATACGGCTGCTTTAACCAGGAATTTCAATACCATTACAAAAAAAATTAATGCTGAAGAAGGTGTTTTGGGAAAATTACTTTCAGATACATCTATATCAGATCAATTTGCAGAATCGAGTATAAACCTTAGTAAGTCTATAAAAAATCTTAACGAGATCACTAAAAAAATTAATCAGGGAGAGGGTGTTTTCGGAAAACTATATACCGATACAACTTTTACACAGAACCTGGAAGAAACAACTCAAAATTTAAACTATACAACAAAACAAGCACAGAAAATTGCCGATGATATGAAAGCCATCACTGGATTTATAAGAAACGGGAAAGGAGTAATGCATAAATTATTAGTGGACAGCGCTTTTGCCGATAGCCTGGGAAAAACTCTCTATAATATTGATAAAAGTGCAAAAGAATTGGATGAGGCAGCTGAAACTGTAAGAAAAAACTGGTTTATTAAGACTTTTTCAAGCAAAAAGCGAGATGATAGAAAAAACAGAAAACAACAAGAAAAAGAAGAAAAGAAAAAAGAAAAGGAGAAAAAAAGTAATGAGGGCTGATATATCTTTTAGTATTGTCAATCATACTTTGTTAAAAAAAATGCTTACCTTGGCCTTGTTAAGTACTAATGCTTTTTAAAAATAGTTGGGCTTTACCCTTAAAAGAAATATGAGTGAACATAAAAGGGTAATTGGTGTTAGACTACCAATCAAAAGATAGATGAAATATTTTTATATTATATATATTGCTTAGAAACTGTTTTGATTTTATTTAAAAATTTTACATTACCAAATTTAGAAGGTTTTATTTTCCTAGGATACTCATCCGATTTCTATAAATTTTGTATTTTAATTTACAAAATTTATAGAAATCATAGTCGGGGTAGGCATTTAAAACACCCCGCCCTAAAGGACGGGGCTAGGAATCACACAAAACTATTTTATTGAAGTAAAAAAAAATCAAAACGGTTTCTTAATGTAATTTTTAGTATGTCTTTTGTTTTCAATTGTTTTTAATTTTACTTGATAAATCAAAAGATTAATCAGAAATTTAAACAAACAAAAAAAATAGAA
>Ga0209925_1001083_pt1 | contig 13811 bp, 6 predicted proteins | sample SalPonR2_A_D1_MG_FD_185702 | JGI IMG/M metagenome (GOLD analysis project Ga0209925, IMG submission 185702) | Salt pond soil microbial communities from South San Francisco under conditions of wetland restoration - Salt Pond MetaG R2_A_D1_MG... ...
CAAAATGCCTGGTAAAAAGCCAACGTATAGTCAATTAGAAAAGAGAATCCTCGAACTTGAAAATAAACTTCAAAAAAAGGAAGAAAAATTTCGTTGGCTTTTTCAGCAATCTCCCGAGGCAATTACCATCCTTTCTCTTGACGGAGTGATCCTTGACTTTAACCATGAATACGCATTTACAGGCTATCACCGGGATGAGATGATTGGGAAGCATTTTACAGAACTGGCTTCTTTTAAGGAGGAAGAGGAAAGATTTAGATCTATCGTTAATGGAAATACTGAACCCTTTAATATTAAGGTTGTTACTAAAGATGGCGACACGCTTTGGGGCGAGGTACATCCCGCTATTTTTGGCAATAAAGATGAAAAATTTGTCAGGCTGTTGGTTAGAGATGTGACAGATGAACTGAAACAGGAGGAACGTTATGAAAATATTCTGAAAACAGCCATTGATGGATATTGGTTAGTTAACCAGGATGGCAGTGTCTTGGATGCAAACCAGGCTGCTGCCAATATGTTGGGTTATTCTTTAAAGGAATTGTCTGGTCTGAATGTTAGTGATATTGAGGCAAAAGAAACGGCTGAAGAGACGAAAATTCATATTGCAGAGATAAAAAAACAGGGATCTGGCTTTTTCGAAACAAAGCACCGCAAGAAAGATGGCAGTATCATTGATATAGAGGTGAGTGTAAGTTTTCTTTCCACTTTTGAAGGACATTTTGTAGCAGTTATCCGGGATATTACAGAGAAAAAACAGATGCAGAAACGATTGCTGAGGAAAAAAGAATTGCTTGATAAGTCACAGAGCATGGCAAAACTGGGTAGCTGGGAGCTGGAACTTGAGGAGAATACTTTATACTGGTCGGATGAAGTGTATCGAATTTTTGGCATTCAACCCCAGCAATTTAAAGCAACTTATGAAGCTTTTCTGGACAGAGTCCACCCAGACGACAGAAAAGCTGTTTCTAAAGCTTATGAAGAATCTCTTGAAAAGAACCAGGATCAATACGAGATTGAACACCGGATCATTAGAAAAGATAGCGGGGAGATTCGTTATGTTCACGAAAAATGCATTCATTATAAAGATGATTCGGGGAAAATATTCAAGTCGGTAGGAATGGTACAGGATATCACCGATAGAAAACGCAATGAATCCGAACGTGAGATTACTTTGCGGTTATTAAAACATTTGAATACCAATGAAGGACTGCATGAACTGCTTTCGGGAGTGGTTCAGGCAATTAAAGATTGGTCTGGTTTTGAGGCAGTTGGAATCAGAATTAAAGAAGGAGAAGATTATCCCTATTTTGAATCCAGTGGATTTCCGGCTGATTTTGTAGAAAAAGAAAACACCCTCTGCGAGGAGGATAAGAATGGGAAATATGTCAGAGATACCCAGGGTAACCCGGTACTTGAATGTATGTGTGGAAATGTTCTAAGTGGACGATATGATAGCTCCCTCCCGTTTTTTACTGAAAATGGGAGTTTCTGGACCAACAGCACTACAGAATTGCTGGCCTCAACCAGTGACGAAGACCGTAAGACCAGAACAAGAAACCGCTGTAACGGAGAAGGATATGAGTCTGTATCTCTTATACCGCTTAAGCATGGGAATCAGACGGTGGGGTTGATCCAAATAAATGATTCCAGGAAGAATCTTTTGGATGAAGAAATGGTTTCTCTTTTTGAGCGCCTGGCATCCAAAATCGCTTTATCCCTGGTTCATCAATATACTGCAGACGAGCTGAATCAAAGCGAAAAAAAATACCGAACCATTGTTGATGAGTCCCCCATTGGTATCCTTTATTTTAATAAAAGAGGAGAAATTACCGATTGTAACAAAAAGTTTGTTGAGGTTATCGGGTCTTCAAAAGAAGCATTGATTAACCTTAATATGTTTACTCAACTGGAAAATGAAAAGATAATTGACGCTGTTAAAGATGCTTTAGAGACAGGTGAAGGATACTATGAAGACTGGTATTTTTCTGTTACTGCCAATAAAAAAGCTTTTGTACGTATTCTTTTTGAGGGAATACGAAATGAGAAAGATGAGATTGTTGCAGGCCTGGGAATGGTTGAAGATATCACTGAGAGAAAGCAGGCAGAGAAAAAACTGGTCGACAGTGAGGCAAGATACAGGTTGTTGTTTGATCATTCACCAATGTTGATTTCAGTGGTTGACAAAGAAGGTGTCTGTCAGTTTGCCAATAAAAAAACAGCTGCCATGTTTGGAGTAAAACCCGAAGAAATGGTTGGCAAAAAATTCGATGATTTTCATCCTGATCAGGCAACTGATTATCGAAGCCGGGTCAGAGAAACTATTAATTCCGGTGAAACAAGGGATTATGAAGATATAGTAAAGTTTCCAACAGGTACACATTGGATTTATTCTCGTGTACAGCCTATTCCAGACCTAAAAGGTAATTATAAAACGGCACAGGTAATTTCTTATGATATTACCGAGAGAAAACGTGCACAGGAGAAGTTAATCAGCAGTGAGAAAAAGTATCGGAATTTGTTCGAAAATGCACCGGTAGGAATTTTTCAAACCAATGCCAAAGGCAAACCTCTCCTTGTCAATAGTACAATGGCAAAGATTCTTGATTTTGAAAAACCAGAGGAGGCCATAACTTCTTATGATAACCTGGGTGAGCAGCTTTATGCAAATCCGGACAGAAGAAAGGAGTTCCTCGAACAAATTAAAAAAAATGGCTATGTTGAAGATTTTGAATATGAAGCCAGAACAGTGAAGGGAAGGAAGATCTGGTTAAGCATGAATGCCAGAATTGTTAAAAAAAGCGGTGGAAATAATTTTGTAATGGAAGGGTTTGCATCTGATATAACTGCCAGAAAACGGGCGGAGACGGAGTTGCAAAAACAGGAAGCCAAACAACGGGCAATGATTGCGAACATTTCAGACGTGCTGGCCATTATGGATGAACAAGGAATTATCAGGTACAAGAGCCCGAATATTGAAAAATTATTTGGCTGGAAACCTGAAGAGTTAATTGGAAAACTTGGCTGGGAAACTGTTCATCCTGAGGATCAGAAATGGTTAAAGAAAGTTTTTAGCAACCTTTTAAAAGAAAAAAATGCCACAACAAAAGTTGAGTATCGCTACAAATGTAAAAATGGGAAATATTTACCTGTACTCCTTACAGCCGTTAACCTTCTGGATAACCCGGCAATTAATGGTGTTCTTTTAAATTATCATGATATTTCAGAACGCAAAAACAGAGAGCATCAAATAAAATTGAATGAGGAAAGACTGGATGCATTGGTTGAGCTTAACGAGATGATTTACGATAACCTTGATGATGTCTACAATTTCACCCTTGAGAAAGCCATCAGGCTTACAAAAAGTGAAATAGGCTTTCTGGGCTTTCTAAATGATGATGAGTCGGTTATAACCATTTACGATTGGTCTGAAACTGCAAAAGATGATTGCGAAATAAAGGATGATAAGATTAAGTTTAAAGTTGAAGAGGCAGGAATCTGGGGTGAGGTAGTAAGGCAGAGGAAGCCATTTATTATTAATAATTTCAAAACTCCCAATCCACTCAAAAGAGGCCTTCCCGAAGGCCATGTTGGAATCAGTAATTATCTTAGTGTTCCGGTTTTTCAGGGGAATAAAATTGTTTCTCTGATTGCTGTTGGAAATAAAAAAGAGGATTACCACCAGGATGATTTAAAACAACTTAAACTGTTGCTGGATGGGATGATGAAATTTGTGATTAAACGAGAGTCCGAAAGGGAAATTATTTCAGCAAAACAAAAAGCAGAAGAGAGCGAAGAACGTTATCAGAATTTTCTTAAGCACAGTTCCGAGGGAATTTACAGACTGGAAATGGATGAGCCGATGGATACTTCTTTGGGTGAAGAGGAACAAATCGATTTTTTATACGATAATGCTTACATTGCCGAATGTAACGAAGCGTTTGTAAAAATGTACGGCGCCGCTTCTATTGATAATTTTATTGGTATGCGTTTGATAGATATGCATGAAGGAAGAAATCATCCGATAAACCGCCAGGAGGTAAGGGAATTTGTACGGGAAGATTATCGCATTGAGGACAAACAAACAAAAGAAAAAAAAGTGACAGGTGAGGTGTTATATTTGTCCAACAATACCATCGGAATTGAAGAGGATGGAAAAATTGTAAGAATGTGGGGAACTCAGACCGATATCACCCAGCGAAAAATAATGCAAAATCAGCTTATCCTGGCAAAAGAAAAGTCGGAAAACGAGGAGTCCAAAGCCAAAAGTGTCCTTAAAGCCATTCCTGATTTAATGTTTCTTTTTAGCCATGAAGGAAATATTCTTGATTATCATGCCGAGGATAATTCGATGCTTTACAGACCCCCGGAGGATTTCTTGAATAAAAAAATTGATGAGGTACTCCCCGGGTACTTGGTTACACTCACGCACAAAAAGATTGATGAAGTCTTAAAGACTGGTGAGATGCGAGAGTATGACTATAAGATGGATATTAACCAGCAGGTTTTTTATTTTGAAGCCAGGATGGTAAAAGTGGCAAATGATAAAGCCTTAACAATCGTTCGTGATGTAACAGAATCAAGAAAAAATAAACAGGAGCTTGTCAAAGCCAAAGTAAAAGCAGAAGAAAGCGACCGCTTGAAGTCTGCGTTTTTAGCCAACATGAGCCATGAAATTCGTACACCCATGAATGCCATTATGGGGTTTTCACAAATGCTTTATGAAAAGGAATTTCCCAGGAACAGGCAGAAAAAGTTTCTGGATCTGATTAATACCAGAACAAAGGATTTGTTACAGATCATTAATGATATAGTGGATATCTCTAAGATTGAAGCCAACCAGCTAACCGTGAATTTTGAAAGGTTTAACCTGAATGATCTCTTACACCAAATCTATGAAACATACAGATTACAAAATAAAGAAGCTAAAAAACAAGACTTGCACTTTGAACTGAAAAATGGATTAGCCAGAGACAAAAGCTATCTTTATTCTGATTATCACCGGCTTAACCAGGTATTAGAGAACCTGTTGAGCAATGCCTTTAAATATACCAGCAAAGGAAGTATAGCGCTAGGATATGAACAGCAATCAGCCAATATTTTGCAATTTTATGTGAAAGATACAGGAATTGGCATTGACCCTGAAGATCAGAAGTCTATTTTTGAAAGATTCAGACAGGTTGATGGATCCAGCAGCAGAGCATACGAAGGAACAGGTCTTGGACTGGCAATTACCAAAAGCCTTGTTGAATTACTTGGTGGTGAAATTCGTGTGGATTCAAAGCCTGGCGAGGGTGCTGTTTTTTATTTTACCATACCTTACCAGGATGCACCAGGAGAAGAGAATATCGATGAAACAAAAATCGCAGAGGGCAACTATAACTGGAAAGGGAAAACCATTTTGCTGGTAGAAGATGACCCTGCCAGCTATGAATATATGAAAGAAGTTATTGAACCGGCTGGTGCAAGGTTGATTATTAAAGAAACTGGAAAAGAAGGATTGAAGGCCTTGGCAGATATTAAAACCCCAGATCTTATCTTAATGGATATTCGATTACCTGATATAAGTGGCCTGGAAATTATACGACAAATAAGAAAAACAAATAAAGAAATACCCATCATTGCGCAAACAGCTCATGCCATGGGAGAAGACAGGCAAACCTGTTTAAAAGCCGGAGCCAGTGATTATCTTTCTAAACCTGTTGCTCTAAAAGATTTGATGGCAATTATTGATAGATATTTATAAGCTGCCTATCTTTTTTACTATACTTTTACCTTTATAAATTGAACGCTATTTAGGGTTTTTGTGTGCCGCCCAGGCGCTAAGCGGTTCCTGTAGAAAAGGTTCTGGATATCTAATTGTTTCTTGTTTTCCGCACATTTTTGAGTGATTCTAGCAAGGGTCTGTAAATCAAGGAAAAGATTTTAAATTTGGGTATCCCATTTTTTTGTTGATTAAATCTATAGAATATTATTAATAGATTTAGAATTTAAAACGATTCATTGGAGGGCAATAATACAGATAAATAGTAAACAGGGATTTTGGAACAAAAAAATATATAATTTTAATTGTCCTAATATTGAAAACACTAGAAAAGTAACAATAACGGGTACTAGCTTTCCTTTTTTTCTTGATAAAAAAAGGAGTAAAAATCAAGACCAAATTAAGCTACCCACCCGCTCGTTTTAATTGCTTTAAAATCTAAGAACCCCGGACAAGCCTTTTCTTGATTTTAATAGCAATTAAAACTCCTATCTCCCCTAACCCGCGAATTTGGTCGGGCCTGCGCTCTGTTGGAATAGTGGGAGATTTTTAAATAATATAGGATGAATTCTGCAATAAATGAAGCTTCCTGTTTCGGTGAATTCAAAGATTTATTAGGCGGACAGTTAATATAATTAGATTATATTCAACTATCTGTTGCGAAAAGCGCCTTTTGAAAAGGGTATTGGCGTGTAAATTGCAAATAATCGAAAGGGGTTTGCACCTTATAGCCGCCAGGCTAAGGTCTCTGAACTTGATTTTTCAGACGATTCCAGCCCTCAGGAAATTTCCTGCTTTGCCTGAAGGGCAAAATGATTTCAGCCCGGGGTATCGTCCCGGGAATATTGAACATTCCTCCCACTTGCCCTAAAAGGGCAGGTTAAAAATCTTATAGCATACGTTTAGACTTTCTACCTTCTGTGGTTTTAAGCTTCATTATAGGTATTTATACGTAATAAAAACTGTATTTTAATTTTTTCTAGGTATTTATACTTATATATTTGTGTAAAACACTGATTATTATAAATATAAGTTGTATGAAACTTTGTAGGAAAATAATGTTGCTTTTCCGGCAGGTTCTGATTGTCAATAATTTGTGTTGCTGGTTTTTTAATGCTTTGATTATTTGAAATTACCCCATTATTTTTCTTTGTTTTAAAAGTTATTGAAAATCAGTATTGTAAGTTCGCGTAGGTATATTCACTTAAAAAAAATATTGCGTATAAATACCCTGTTGTTGGATTCTCTATATCCCTAACTTAGTGATTCGTAACTTATTCTAAATTCAATAAACTCATAGCAAAAAGTGGAGGTACACATGGAACAAAATGAAAATGCTTCGAATTCTTATTTAACTTTTAAACTGGGTGAAGAGGAATTCGGTGCACACGTATCCCAGGTTCTAAATATCCTGGAGATGACAAAGATTACCGAGGTACCCAAATCGCCTGAATATATGAAAGGAGTCATAAATCTTAGGGGAATGGTACTTCCTGTGATCGATGCCCGCATTAAATTTGGAATGCCGGAGACGGAATACACCAGCAACACTTGTATTATTGTCATGGATATTGAACAGAACGACGAAACGGTTCATATCGGGGCCATTGTCGACGAAGTACTTTCTGTTATTGAAATAGAGGAGAACCAGGTAGAACCCCCTCCCAGCATAGGTAATAAATACAAAGCTGAATTTATTTATGGAATGGCAAAAGTAGAAGAGAATTTTGTCATGCTTCTCGATATGCAAAAAGTGCTTAATGCTTCTGATTTGGAAGAAATTGACAGATCAAAGGAGCAGTCTGAGAAACAAGAGGTAAAATCATGAATAGATTTCTTAAATTATTAAAAGTGTTTTTTTGTGTGTGCTTATGTTTAGTAAGCATCCAATTATTTGCTCAGCATGAGGTGCACGTTGAAAATGATTCTCACGCTTTTCATAAAAGCCATATCGCCCTGTTTGGTGGAGCAACCAGTAATTTTTCTCATAACAGTACGCATTTATCTGCAGGACTTGATTATGAATACCGCTGGAATAAAAGTTTCGGTACGGGCCTTATTGTAGAATATGTAAATGTTGAGGGAGGAGAGTTCATAGGAGGTTTCCCTCTTTTCGTACATGTGGGAAAAGGATTTAAAATAACCCTTTCTCCGATTTTTATTAATAAGGAACATCATCCTGAGGAAACAACTCATCATGGTGAAGCAGAAAGAATAACAACTTTTGCCTTCCGAACAGGTGTTGGTTATACTTTTCATCTTGGGACAATATCTCTTGAACCGGCTTTATTTTTCGATGCTGGTGAAAGCAATGCACTTGTTTATGGATTAACATTAGGGAAAGGATTTTAACAATATTAATAAACCCAAAAAATTGTATTATGAAGTGGAAAGACATTAAAATTTCAAGAAAATTAATCATTGTATTTCTTGCCATAGGAATAGCAGCAGTAGCATCACTAGGTATAATCTCTTACAACCAGTCCAAAGAAGCCCTGCTTCACAGTTCTGAAAATGAATTAAAAGCGGTAAGGGACATTAAAAAAGGACAGATTAACAGTTTTTTTGAAGAAAGATTGGCGGATATAAAAGTGTATTCAGCTAATACCGCGGTTCAAATGGCAGCCGATCGTTTTATTTCTGCCTACGATACCAGCGGCATGGAGAGTAGTATTTATCAAAAATGGGACCAGGCGCACGGACCCAAACTTGAGAAATATGTTAATGAGTATGAATATTATGATTTGTTCTTTATTTCTAACCAGGGAGATGTAACTTATACAGTAGCCAAGGAGTCGGATTTGGGCAAGAACGTGGCAACCGGAGCCCTCTCAAATTCACCCCTGGCTAAGGCATTTAACAAAGGCAAAGAGAAATTTGCACTTACCGATTTTGCCTGGTATGATGTATCTGAAGAACCCGCTGCTTTCGTATCCGGTCCCATTACCGACAACAATGGAAGCCGCATAGGAGTGTTGGTCTACCAAATTTCTCTTGAATCTATTAACAGCATTATGCAGGAGAGAAGCGGAATGGGTGAGACCGGTGAAACTTACCTGGTTGGCCCTGACAAACTGATGCGTTCCGATTCTTACCTTGATCCGGAGGGTCACTCGGTAAAGGCTTCTTTTGGCGGAACCGTGGAAGAAAATGGTGTCAATACAGAGGCTGTAAGAGAAGCTTTAAATGGCAAGTCGGATACAAAAATCATCATTGATTATAATGGAAATCCTGTGCTTTCGTCCTACACACCGGTAAAATTTGGCGAGGTTACCTGGGCGATGATGGCAGAGATTAATGAAGCAGAAATTATGGAACCGGTTAATACCCTGGGAACTGAAATATTGATAGTGGCTATTGTTGTGGCCGTAATCATCGTGATTGTTTCTATTGTCTTTGCCCGTTCCATTGCCAACCCAATTAATAAAGGAGTAACATTTGCAAAAAAACTGGCGCAGGGAGATCTTACAGCCAGTATTGATGTGGATCAGAAAGATGAAATCGGGGTGCTGGCAGATTCGCTTAAAAATATGTCTGGTAAGCTTAAGGAAATTGTAGCAAGTATAAAAACTGGTTCGGAAAATATCGCTTCAGCCAGTCAGCAGGTAAGTTCCAGTTCACAGGAAATGTCGCAGGGCGCTAGTGAGCAGGCTTCATCTGCCGAAGAGGTTTCTTCATCCATGGAAGAAATGACTTCCAACATTCAACAGAATACGGATAATGCACAGCAAACAGAGAAAATCTCTAATAATGCATCAAAAGGTATGAAAGATGTAAGTTCTGCTGCTGAGAAAAGCCTTGAGTCAGTAAGAAATATTACTGATAAGATACAGATTATCAATGATATTGCTTTCCAAACCAATATACTCGCTCTGAATGCTGCTGTGGAGGCTGCCAGGGCTGGTGAACATGGGAAAGGTTTTGCCGTGGTAGCTTCAGAAGTCAGAAAACTGGCAGAAAGAAGTAAAGAAGCTGCAGAAGAAATTGTTAATCTTTCCGCCTCAAGTAAAGATGTTACGGAAAATGCAGGAAAACTTATGCAGGATTTGATGCCTGAAATTGAAAAAACTTCTAAATTGGTTCAGGAAATTACGGCTGCCAGCAACGAAATGAACAGCGGAGCTGACCAGGTAAATAGCGCTATCCAGCAATTGAACCAGGTTACTCAACAAAATGCTGCCTCTTCAGAAGAGTTGGCAACCAGTGCAGAAGAATTAAACAGCCAGGCTGACCAGCTTAAAAATACGATTGAATTTTTTAAAGTTGGAGAAGAAGTACAGGGGCAAACTATTAAAAAACAGGATTTTAAAGTTCAGGGGAACACCCATACCCAGCAGAATAAAGTAGGCAGTGGTCAAACCAATATCTCTCACATCCAACAGCAAAATATGAAGAAACAGCCACAGGCCCAGCCGGTCCAAAGTCAGAATAAACAGGAAAAAAAGGATGATGGACAAGAACAAGAACAAAAACAAGAACAAAAACAAGAACAAAAAGGAGTGGACCTAAATATGTACAATAAAAAAGATGACGACAGCGAATATGAAAATTATTAAAATATTTGTTTGTTGAGTGCTTTTTTATGTCAATAGCATGTTGAAATGAAGATGAGGGGGTGTAATCTTAAATTATATCCCCCTTATTAATTATTTGAATTATGGTTACTGATTATTGAGGATGAATAAATAACTTTGTTTTATGAAAAAGTTAAAATTATTGGTTCTTTTGCTTTTTGTAGTTAGTATTTGCTACAGTCAGCAAAATAAGGATAGTTCTGATGTTTCAGCGAATATGGGTGCAGATCTGGTAAGCCGTTATGTATGGCGGGGGCTTTCTCTTTCTGCAAGTCCAAATATACAGCCATACCTGGAATTTAGTTACAATAATTTTGCCATTGGGGCATGGGGTTCCTATGCCACATCAGGGAATTTTGCTGAAGCAGACCTTTACATGTCCTATTCAGTAAAGTCCTTAACTATAGGAGTTACTGATTACTATACCGAGGATGAGCTGGACCTTTCACGCTTTGATCATTTTAACTGGAAAAGTAATAGCACAAATCATGCAGTGGAAGCTTCCCTGGATTATAGTTTGAATGGAAAAATTCCCCTTTCCTTCAAGGCTGCTGCAATTGTTTACGGAAATGACAGAGACATAAAAGGACACCAGATGTATTCTGCCTATTTAGAACTGTCCTATTCGTTTAATATCAGAACTTATCAAATGAGACTGGCATTGGGAGGAACACCTTACAAGGGATTGTATGCAGAAGAAGCATCTATTGTTCATATTGGATTATCGGCAACCAGAACCATTAAGATTTCAGATCATTATGAGATCCCTCTCTCGGTTAGCTTAATTTCCAATCCCTCTTCAGAGGATGTATTTTTATTGCTTGCTTTTTCTTTTTAGTCAATTCATGAATGATAAATGTCATAAAGTCTGTTTTCGACGAGAGTTTTGTTGTACATGTTATGATCTCTGGTAAAATATTTTTTTTGATCAATAATGAATTTGAATTGTTATACCAGTTAAGAGTATTGTGAGATTTCATGATGGCCTGATAGACGATATCAGGTATCTGTTGGAATTTTTTTTGATTTTTTGTATTTTCAATTTTATAAATCCCCATTTATGCAGAGAGTTTCTAAAAGCGCGTTGTATATTTTTCTTATTTATCTGCTGATAAGTAGTTTGTATATCTTTTTTTCAGACTCCCTGGTTCATTCTTTATTTGATGATCCGGAAACCTTAACCCAATACCAGAGTTATAAAGGATTGGGTTTTGTTGTTATTACCTCCTTTTTGATTTTATTCCTTGTGAACCGGGAGATGAAAAGGAAAAATGAACTTATTCAAATACTTAACAGGGAGAATAGTTGGTTCAACCTTTTGACAATGAATGTTCCCAATATGGATGTGTATCTGGTGGACAAAGAATTGAAGTTCATTTTGGCCCAGGGATCAGAAATGAATAAATACCAGTTAAAACCTGCAGATTTTGTTGGGAAGAAAGTCACAGAAGTAGGACTGGAAACGGAAATTAAAGAATTTTTAAAGAAACACTATAAGAAAGTACTTTCAGGAAAAAGAATAACGAAAGAGTACAAATTTCAGGGAATTTTCTATGAATTCAGAGGGACACCGGTAAAAAATGAGAGTGGTGATATTGTAGCTGCGCTTTGGATTTCCATCAATCAATCAAAACAAAAAGAGTTAATAAGGGAAATTGAAAAGAAAAAAAATGAATACAAAAAACTTTATAATGAAAATCGTACCATAAATGCTGAACTTGAAGAAAAGCTCGAAGAGCTCCAAAAAGTAAATGAGGCTTTGGATGAAACTAAAAAGAAGGCGGTGGAAAACGACAGGTTAAAGTCTGCTTTTCTGGCTAACATGAGTCATGAAATAAGAACTCCTATGAATGGAATAATAGGATTCTCTGAATTGTTAAAAGAATCAGATAAGGATGATCCGAGAATTAATGATTATATCGATAAAGTTTCCGATTCCTCCGAACAACTTCTTGATATTATTTCTGATATACTGGATATATCGAAAATTGAAACCAAACAGTATGAAATTTTTGAAGAATCTTTTAACCTAAACGGGTTGCTCGAAGAATTTTATTTATCCAAAAGTTATTTACAGAAAAAAGAAAAAGTCAGTCTTTCAATTAACTGTGGAGCTTCCGATTCAGAATCATTTATTATAACGGATCGTTCCAAACTCCATAAAATCTTAAAAAATCTTTTGGACAATGCCTTTAAATTTACAGAAGAAGGTAAGGTAGAAGTAGGTTATTCCTTTGAGGGTAACATGATTAATTTTTATGTGAAAGACACAGGTATTGGGATTCCGGGAGACAAAAAAGCTCTTGTTTTTCAGCATTTTGTACAGGCAGATACATCCGAAACACGTAAATACGGAGGGACCGGATTGGGGCTTTCCCTAGCTAAAGGGCTGACAGAGATGCTGGGTGGAAATATTGGCGTCAAAGAAACAGGACAGGAAGGTTCGGTCCTGTATTTTACTATTCCCTATAAAACAAAAGAAGATCAAGATTATGAGAAGACTGTTAAAGGAGAAAACGGGGAAAGGAGAAAAAAATCAGTTATGATTGTAGAAGATGATGAGACCAACCTTATGTATTTAAAGGAATTGCTAAAAGATAAAGAGTTGTATAATCATTTTGAAATTGAGCAATTATTAGCCAGGTCTGGAAAGGAGGCCTATGATTTATACCGGAAAAATCCCGGTTTAGACCTTGTTTTAATGGATCTTAAGTTACCGGATATAAGTGGACTGGAAATTACGAAGGAAATCAGGAAACAGGATACACGAATACCTGTAATTGCCCAAACAGCCTACGCAATGTCAGGAGATAAAAGGAAAGCAATTGAAGCGGGTTGCAATGATTATATAACCAAACCCATTGAACGAAACGAGTTTATTTCAAAAATTCAAACATTTTTGGGATGATTTTGATACTCCAGGCGGTTGAGTTCTTTCGGAAATCACGATTTTTTAGTTAAATTTTCCGCCAGGCGCTAAGCGGCTCTTTTAAGAATATCTCCGGAATCCTGATTGTTTATTGTCATTTTCATTCTGTAGCCGCTAAGCGCCTTGCTGTAGGTTTTACAACAGACTGTAGACTACTGCCAATTGTCTTCTGCCACTATAACCTTTCTTTGTGCCTTCTTCTTGCTCCCCTTGCGCTTCGTCATTCTGTTGTCACTCAATAGTCACTCGATTGTCATTCAATGGTCATTCGATTGTCATTCCGTAGTTGAAACCTGAAACTTTGAAACATGGAACATGAAACGTTAAACTAATAAATTTCCCACTGCCTGCTTACTGTCCTACTGTCCACTGTCTACTGTCTTCTTTGCCCTTTTCCGCTCATTTTCGCTTAGTAATATTTTCCTAAGCCGGATTGATTTCGGAGTAACTTCCACATATTCATCATCTTTGATGTATTCCATCGATTCTTCCAGTGAAAATTTGGTGGCTGGCGTCAGCAGAGTTTTCTCATCAGATCCGGCAGCAC
>Ga0209925_1001085_pt1 | contig 13801 bp, 12 predicted proteins | sample SalPonR2_A_D1_MG_FD_185702 | JGI IMG/M metagenome (GOLD analysis project Ga0209925, IMG submission 185702) | Salt pond soil microbial communities from South San Francisco under conditions of wetland restoration - Salt Pond MetaG R2_A_D1_MG... ...
AGGATCCGGCCCTGCAGACCCATGCCGGGGCGGCGGGGGCGGATGCCGATCATCTGGCGGATTACGGCGCAAAGATGGGAACGCAGGCGATGCGGGCGGCGGGGCGAGACGCGAACCGGCAGCCGCCCGAGCTGGTGCTGTTCGACGCGGGCGGGCGCAGGCTCGATGAGGTGCGCTTTCACCCGGCCTATCACACGTTGATGCAGGCCGGGGTCGGCGCGGGCTATGCTGCGCTGCCGTGGGAAGGGGCGCGGGGCGGCCATGCCAGCCATGCCGCGATGGTCTATCTGACCAGCCAGGTGGAGCCGGGCGTGTGCTGCCCGATGACCATGACCTATGCCGCGATCCCGGCGCTGCGGGCCGACACCGCGCTGCTGGGCGAGTGGGTGCCCAAGCTGACGGCGCGCGCCTATGACCCGGAGGCAAAGGTGCTGGCGCACAAGGCAGGCGCGACGCTGGGTATGGCGATGACCGAAAAGCAGAGCGGGTCGGACATTCGTTCCAATGCCACGCGGGCCGTGCTCGAGGGCGGGCATTACCGGCTGACCGGGCATAAATGGTTCTGTTCCGCGCCGATGTCGGACGGGTTTCTGACGCTGGCGCAGGCCGGGGGCGGGCTCACCTGCTTTCTGGTGCCGCGCTGGCTGGAGGGCGGCCGCAACGGCATTCACATTCAAAGGCTCAAGGACAAGCTGGGCAATCGCGCCAATGCCTCGGCCGAGATCGAGTATAACGGGGCGCTCAGCTACCGGCTGGGCGAGGAGGGGGCAGGCGTGCGCACAATCCTCGAGATGGTGCATCACACGCGGCTCGATACCGCGATGGCGCCCGCGGGGCTGATGCGGGCCGCACTCGATCACGCCAGCCATTGGGCGCGGCATCGCAGCGCGTTTCAGAAACAGCTGATCGACCAGCCGCTGATGCGCTCGGTGCTGGCCGATCTGGCGCTGGACTGGGAGGGGACACTGGCGCTGGGGATGCATGTGGCGCGCGCGTTCGACGGCACCACCCCGCGCGACCGCGCCTTTGCCCGGCTGGGCGTGGCTCTGGCCAAGTTTCTCGGCAACAAGCTGTGCCCCGGGCTGGTCTATGAGGCGATGGAGGTGATGGGCGGCATGGGCTATGTCGAGGACACGCCCCTGCCGCTGCTCTATCGCGAAGCCCCGCTCAATTCGATCTGGGAGGGATCGGGCAACGTGATCTGTCTCGATATCCTGCGCACGCTGGCGAAGGAGCCGCTTGCGGGCGAGGCGCTGTCGGAGGAGCTGGCGCAGGTGGCGGGACAGGACAGGCGGTTCGATGCGGCGCTGCGCGCGCACATGCAGGCCTTTCCCAAACCGCCCGGGGAGGCGCAGGCACGCTGGTATGCCGAGAGCCTCGCGACATTGCTCACCGCCTCGGTGCTTCTGCGCCATGCGCCGGATGCGGTGGCCGGGGCCTATATCGCCACCCGTCTGAGCGACCCGCGCGGGCGGGTCGCGGGGGCGATTGGCGACATCGATACGGGCGCGGTACTGGCGCGGCTGGGGGGTGCGGCTGCCGCATGATCCTGACGCTGCTGGCCTTTGGCGTGGTGATCGCGCTCAATAACATGGCGCTTGCGCTGACCATGGGGGCGCTCGGCGGGCGCAAGCACAGGCTGCGCATCCTGACGGTGTTCGCAGTGTTCGAGTTCAGCCTACCGCTGATCGGCGTCTGGCTGGGGCAAAGCCTTGCACGCGCCGTGGCGGCGGATCTGGGTTGGCTCGGGCCGGTGATCCTGGCGGCGCTTGGGGGAATGACGCTGCTGTCGCTGCGGTCGGGGCCGCGCGAGCGTGCGCAACTGGTGCAGGCGATGACAAGCTGGCGCGGTCTTGTTGCGCTGTCCGCAGGGCTGTCGATGGACAACCTCGTGGTGGGGTTCGGCCTCGGGCTGGGCGGCGTGTCACCGCTGGCGCTGGCCGGCACGATCATGGTCTGTTCGGTCAGCTTTGCAGCACTCGGGCTGCATTTGGGACATCGTGTCAGTCGCGATTTCGAGCGCCCGGCGGTTGCCATTTCCGGCGTGGCGCTGATCGCCCTTGCCATTGGTACGGGGCTGGGGTGGCTGTGACCGGACGGCGTTGTAGTCATATTCCGTTTTTGTTATGTGTTTGACCGAGATCAAGGTTTGGATCGCAACCGGTCGTATAGGGTGCCGGTGTGAAAGAGAGATACTGAACTCACCTTAAACCCGAGAGGTTCCCATGCGTAAATTCCTGACCGCCGCTGCCCTTGGCCTTGCCACCTTTGCTGCGCCCGCAGCCCAGGCCGAGGAGGCGACGCAGATCGTCACCATCCTGACCAGTGAAGAGCCGCAGACACAGCTCATGTCCATGGTGCTGACCATGCAATCCATGCAGGCGGGGGCGGGGGCCTATGTGCTCTTGTGTGGCCCGGCGGGCGATCTGGCGCTCAAGGACGCGCCGGCCCCGGCCACCGCGCCGCAACCGCCCAAGGGGATGAGCCCGCAAGTGCTGATGCAGAAGATCATGCAGAAGGGTGCCACGGTCGAGGTCTGTGCGATCTACCTGCCCGGAAAGGGCGTTGCGCAGGACGCGCTGCTCGATGGGGTCGGCGCGGCCAAGCCGCCTGCGGTGGCCAAGCGGCTACTGGCTGACGGAACGCGGATCATGTCCTTCTGAGGGGCTGATTCGCAGGGCCGCCTCACACCGTCGCCCAATGGTATGAGTGTTTGTGTTTCCTGTGAGGGGACGAGACTGCGAGGCGGCCCGCCTTATGGCATGTATCTGATGCGATGCATGAGTGATCCGGTCCGATGTCCGCGACACGCTGGCCATGTGCCCGCCTGTGCTGTCAGCTGTGCTCTTCCTCGGACACTGCCGCCAGGGCGCGGTTATAGGCCTTGAGCGCGTCCACGTGAAAGAGCGCGCCCTGCAATTCGGGCGGCTGATCGCCTCCGGCCAGCGTCACCACAGGCAGAAACGGCACGCCCGCGCGCTCGAACATCGGCATCGCGGCCTCGAGCGTGGTGGTGACGTCGATGTAGACACCCTGTTCGATCAGCGACCAGCATTGCGTCTCGTCCGCCGCGCGTTCGTGATCGGGCGTGCGCATCAGTGTGCGCACCCGGAACATCGCCAGCAGGTAATCCTGTGGCCCCGCCGCAAGGCGGATGCCGCGCCGCATCAGTTGCGTCAGGAAGAATGAGCGCCGCACCAGTTTCGATCCGAGCGCCGTGGACATCGACACCGCCACCATCACCGCAAGGCCGGTCTGCCAGTCGCCGGTCAGTTCAAAGACAATGAGCGTGGTGGAAATCGGCGCGCCCAGTACCGCCGCCGCGACCGCCCCCATCCCCGCCAGCGCATAGAGCGTATAGGCCCCCGACACGTCGGGAAAGACCGCCGTCGCCATGTGACCAAAGGCCAGCCCGGTCAGCGCGCCGACCATCAGCGACGGCGAGAACACCCCGCCGCCCATGCGCCCGCCGATGGTGATCGCCACGGCCGCGACCTTGAGCACGGCGAAGACCACCGCCTCGTGCCATACAAGCTGACCGGTCAGCGCCGCCGAGGTCGTCTCGTAGCCCACGCCGATGATATGCGGGAACCAGATCGCGATCGCGCCCAGCAAGAGCCCCGCGCCCGCGGGCCGGAGCCAGCGCGGCAGGCGCAGTTTCAGTTGTACATGACTCGCCACATCCTCGGCCAGGAAGATCGCCCGCATCAGGGCCGCCGCCACCACGCCGCAGACCAGCCCGAGGATCAGGAAGGCGGGCAGTTCGGCGTAGAACTCCAGCGCGCTGGCCTGAGGCAGGGCGAATTCGGTCACGTCGCCGAATTCAAGCCGGTTGATCACCGTGCCTGCCACGCTCGCGATCACGATGGGGGCAAAGGCGTGCAGCGCGAAATGCCGCAGAACCACCTCGAGGGCGAAGAGCGCGCCTGCGATGGGGGCGTTGAACGAGGCCGAGACGGCGGCGGCCACCGCACAGCCCAGAAGGTCGCGACCGGTGACACCGTCGGCGTGGATGCGGTCGCTGACCCAGCTCGAGATCACGCCCGCGAGGTGTACCACCGGCCCTTCGCGCCCCGACGAGCCGCCGGTGCCCAGTGTAATCAGCGAGGCGGCCGCCGAGGCCAGCCCCTCGCGGCGCTCGACCCGGCCTTCGGCCATCGCGGCCCCCTCGATCACGTCCGCCACCGAACGCACCCGCGCGTCATCCGTGAAATGGTGCAGGATCAGCCCCACGACCAGCCCGCCCACCACCGGCAGCATCAGTATCCAGTACCATGGCAGCTGTTCGGCAAGGCTGTGCAGGCGGGTGACGTCCTCGGTTCCGTAGACGAGGCCCTGAAGCGCGGTGATCCCCTTGCGGAAGAACAGCGCGGCAAATCCCGCCGCTATTCCGATCATCAGGGCGATCAGCCAGAACTGGAACTGGCTCGGCCCGCGTTTGCGCAGCACCTGCCAGCCATCGCGCAGGCCCTGTGCCGCCCCGCGGCACAGTTGACGGAAAAACGACGCGTCCTCTGCCTGCATCTCCACCTCTTGACCGTCCGGACCGCGCTTTCGTCTCGGGCGCGCATCGCCTAGTGTGGCACCACACTCACGAATGAAAGCCCAGACATGGACACCGAAACCGCAATCTCCGAACTCCAATCCTGTCTAGGACAACGGGTGACGCGGTCCAAGTCCGATCTTGACCTGCACGGGCGCAGCGAGTCGTATTTTCCCGAAGCCCCGCCCGATGTGGTGGCCTATCCCGAAACCACCGAGGAGGTGGCGCAGATCATCCGCGTGTGTGCGCGGCACGGGCTGCCGGTGATCGGCTGGGGCACGGGCACCTCGCTGGAGGGGCAGGCGCAGGCGTTTGCAGGCGGTGTCGCGGTGGATTTCAGCCGCATGAACCGGGTGCTGAAGATCGCGCAGGAGGACATGACCGTGCGCGTGCAGCCCGGCGTCACACGCGAGGCGCTGAACGAGGAGCTGCGCGCCACCGGGCTGATGTTCCCGGTCGATCCCGGGGCCAATGCCTCGCTCGGGGGGATGGCCGCGACGCGTGCCAGCGGCACCACCGCCGTGCGCTATGGCACGATGCGCGACAATGTGCTTGCGCTCGAGGTCGTGACGGCGGCAGGTGGGGTGATACGCACCGGGACCGGGGCGCGCAAATCCTCGTCCGGATATGATCTGACGGGGCTTTTCGTGGGCTCCGAGGGCACGCTGGGGCTGATGACGGAACTGACGCTGCGGCTTTATGGGCAGCCCGAGGCGATATCGGCGGCGGTCTGCGCCTTCGAGACTGTGGACCAGGCCGTGCAGACCGTGATCGACACGATCCAGTGCGGGGTGCCGATGGCGCGGATCGAGTTGATGGATACCGACAGCGTGCGCGCGGTGAATGCCTATGCGCGCATGGACCTGCCGGAAAAGCCGCATCTGTTGCTGGAGTTTCACGGCAGCCCCGGCGGCGTGACCGAACAGGCCGAGAGTTTCGGCGCGCTGGCCGCCGATCACGGCGGATCGGGCTTTGACTGGGCGACCCGGACCGAGGCGCGCACTGCGCTCTGGACGATGCGGCACAACGCCTATTACGCGATCCTCGCCGCGCGCCCGGGGGCGCGGGCGGTGGTCACCGATATCTGCGTGCCGATCTCGAAGCTGGCACAGGCCATAGAGGACACCCGCGCCGACCTGCAGGAGGCGGGTGTTCCTGGGCCGATCCTGGGCCATGTGGGGGATGGCAATTTCCACGCGGTGCTGCTGGTGGATGAGAACAACCCCGAGGAACTCGCCCGCGCCAAGGCCGCCGCCGCGCGCATGGTGGAGCGCAGTCTCGCGCTCGGCGGAACGGCCACCGGCGAGCACGGGATCGGGGTGGGCAAGCTTGATTACATGGCGCGCGAGCACGGGGCGGGCTGGGCGATGATGGGCGCGATCAAGGCGGCGCTCGACCCCGAGGGTATCATGAACCCCGGCAAGCTGGTGCCGCCGGGGGGCTAGGGGGCCTTTGGCCTGGAGCGGACCTGGGGTATCAACGAGATGAGCCGCGTAGTGCCCGACCGCCGGGTGGGCGCAGCAACCTCTGTGGGCCGCACTTTATGCCAGCCAAACCCTTCCTCGTTTTCAATGGCTTGAAAGGTTGCAAAAGCGCCCGCCCGAGGGGGCGGTCGGGCGCTGCGCGGCGGTGCCTGCGGCACCTTGATTCCGCGCATGGGTTCTAGACGTCAACGGCAGTAACAGGCCAGAACCCGCCTCAGATCTGTTCCACCGCGACGCGGTCGCTGGAGTAGAACGCCACGTGATCCTTGATCTCGGCCACCGCGGGCTTGGGATCTTCGTAGCTCCATGCCGCGTTTTCCAGCGTGTGGCTCTTGGTGACGATGGAATAATAGCGCGCGTCGCCCTTGTGCGGACAATGGCTGGTCTGTTCGCTCTCGTCGAGAAAGGCCATTGCGATGTCCTCGCGCGGGAAATAGATCACGAAGGGATAGTCACCCTCGGTCAGTTCAAGCGCGTTGCGGCTTTCGGCCAGAACGGCACCCCCGGCGCGCACGGTCCATGTTCCTGTCGCCTTGCGTATCGTGATCTTCGGCATCATCCATCCCTCTCGTTTCATCTTTTCATTGCTTTGACGCAGGAACCTAACAGGAATATGTCAGCATGTCTGCGTCACTTTTTCCAGCCATAGCCGCGTGGAGGGCGAAAGCAGAGGCCCCAACTTGTCCCGGCAGGCGGCGTGATAAGTTGCGAGCCAGTCGCGTTCGCCGGTGCTGAGCAGGGCTGTGTCGATCAGACGATGGTCGATCGGTGCGAATGTCAGCGTCTCGAAGCCGAGATGCGTGGCCCCGTCGCCATGGGGCAGGGGGACCAGGTCTTCGACCACGATCAGGTTCTCGATACGGATACCGAAGGCGCCTTCGCGGTAATAGCCCGGCTCGTTCGACAGGATCATGCCCGGTTCCAGTGCCACGGTCCCGTTGCGCGACAGGCGCTGCGGGCCCTCGTGGACGCAGGAATAGACGCCGACGCCGTGCCCGGTGCCATGGCCGTAATCGAGATCGGCGAGCCAAAGGTGATAGCGGGCGAGCGCGTCGAGGTCGCGCCCCGCGAGGCCGCGCGGGAAGCGCAGCCGCGAGATCGCGATCATGCCCTGCAACACGCGGGTGAAGGCCGCGCGCTCGCTCTCTCCCGGCATGCCCACGGGCAGGGTGCGGGTGATGTCGGTGGTCCCGTCGATATATTGCCCGCCGCTGTCGAGCACGATCAGATCGCCGTCAAGCAGCTTGCGGTTGCTGGCCTCGCTGACCCGGTAATGCGGCAACGCACCATTGGGACCAGAGCCCGCAATGGTGTCGAAACTGATATCGAGCAATTCGCCAGTGGCCGCGCGGCAGGTCTCAAGCTGGCGCACCACGTCGATTTCCGTGAGTGTGCCGGCGGGCTGGTCGTCGAACCACGCCAGGAATTCGCAAATTGCCGCGCCGTCGCGCAGATGCGCCCCGCGGGTGGCGGCGATCTCGGCTGCGGTCTTGCGCGCCTTGGGCAGGATGCAGGGGTCGGTGCCCCATGCGGTCTCCACGCCCGCCGCCTCCAGCCGTTGCACCACCCAGAGCGGCACGCTTTCACGATCCAGTCGCACGGGGCCGGTGAGCGTGTCGAGCGCCGCGCCGAAACCTTCGGGCGGGGCCGGCGCAACATCGTCGCCCAGATGCGCGCGGGCGGTGTCGTCGAGCTTGGCGGGGTCGGTGAAGAGCGCTACGTGCCCGTTCTCGTGCAGGATGGCAAAGCCCTGCGGCACCGGGTTGCGGGGAATGTCTGCCCCGCGAATGTTCAACAGCCAGGCCAGCGAATCCGCCAATGTGATCACGGCGGCGCTCTGCCCGGCGTCGCGCAAGGCTTGGCCAAGGGCGCTGCGTTTCTCGGCATGGCTCTGCCCGGCATAGGCGTCGGGCCAGGGCGTAATGGCCCCTTGCGGCGGGGCCGGACGGTCGGGCCAGATGGCGTCAATGAGGTTGTCGCAGGGCACCAGCCGGACCTTGCTTTGCCCAAGGGCCGCGCGCGCGGTGTCGATCTGCTCGGGCGTATAAAGCCAGGGATCGAATCCGACATCGCCGCCCTCGGGCAGATGCGCGATCAGCCACTCGGCCAGCTTTGTCGCGGGCCAGTCGACGGGGGTGAAATGTGCGCCATCGACCTGCGCGCGCGCCTGCACGCGGTAGCGGCTGTCGACAAAGACCCCAGCCGCATCGGCCAGCACCGCGCAGAACCCCGCCGAGCCGGTAAAGCCCGTGAGCCATTCCAGTCGCGCGTCGCAGGGGGCCACGTATTCCCCTTGATGCGCATCGGCGCGCGGGACCAGAAAGCCCGCGAGCGCGGCCGTCTGCATCGCGGCGCGCAGCCGCGCGAGGCGGGGCGGGCCCTGCTCGGGGCGTGCGGTCTCGGTGAAGCTCTGGAACATGGCCGGGCCTTTCGCGGGGATGGTCTCGGGCATCTTGCTAGAGAACGGCGGGCCGAATGGCAATCACCGGGGCGTGAGAGGGGGCGCTGCCCCCGTCGCCTGACGGCGATTCCCCCGGAATATTTTTGGCAAGATGAAGCCGGGGCGGGTTGATTTATTTGTGGGGACGGTGCCCCATCAGGTGATGACGGGGACGGATCAGGGAGCGATGCGGGTGCTGGTGCTGGGGGCGACCGGTACCATCGGACACGCCGTGGTGGTGGCGGCGCTGGAGGCCGGCCATGGGGTGGACTGCGTGCTGCGCCCGCATCACGCGCAGGGCGGGCATGATCTGCCCGAGGCTGTTGGGCTGCATTTCGGCACGGTGGCGCAGGCGCTGGAGTCAGGCGGCGCGGATGTGGTGATCTGCTGCATGGCCTCGCGCAATGGCGCACCTGCCGATGCCTGGGCGGTCGATCACGGCGCCACCGTGGCGGCGGTGGAGGCGGCGCGGGCAGCGGGCGTGGGGCATTTCGTGCTGTTGTCGGCGATCTGCGTGCAGCGCCCGTTGCTGGAGTTTCAGCGCGCCAAGCTGGCCGCGGAGGCGGCGCTGATGGCGTCCGGGCTGCGCTATTCGATCGTGCGCCCGACGGCGTTTTTCAAGTCGCTCTCGGGCCAGTTGGAGCGGCTGCGTGCGGGCAAGCCGTTTTTGCTGTTCGGGGACGGGCGGGGCACCGCCTGCAAGCCGATCAGCGACGGCGATCTGGCGCGCTACATGCTGCGCTGTGCGGACGATCCGGCATGCCGGGACCAAATCTTGCCCATCGGGGGACCCGGCCCCGCGATCACCCCGCTGGAGCAGGGTGGAATGCTGTTTCGCGCGCTGGGGATGGAGCCGGAGTTTCGTCATGTGCCGGTGCGGTTGATGGATGCGATCGTGGCGGGGCTGAGCCTTGGCGGCCGGGTGTCGGCCCGGCTCGCGGCCAAGGCGGAGCTGGCGCGGATCGGGCGCTATTACGCGACGCAATCGATGCTGGTGCTCGACCCGGTGAGCGGGCGCTATGATGCCCGCGCCACGCCCGAGACCGGGCAGGAGACGCTGGAGGATTTTTATGGCAGGCTCGCGCGTGGTGAGGCAGAGGCACCGCGTGGCGCGCACGCGGTGTTCTGAGGAGCCTGCCGTCAGGCCCGTTTGCGCCCGGTGACCATGGCGCGGGCGAGGTTTTCGCGATGCGCGTAGCTGGCCAGCGCCACGCCGCCCAGATGCAGGAAGATCAGGACCAGCGTCAGGTTGGCGGCGATCTCGTGGCTCTCTTCCCAGAGCTCCGCGCCGTCGTCCTCGTCGTGGTCGTCATGCCCCGCGCCGTGATCCGAGGCCTGCGCCACGATCCCCGCGAGCGGCCCGCGCCCTTCCTCGGCGGCAAGATTGCCCATGCCGGTGAGGGCCGTTGCGGCAAGTGCCACGAGAAGCGCCACGGTCATCGCGCCGCCTGCCGGGCTATGGCCGAGGTGACGTTCGGACTGGCCGGTCAGCAGCCCCTTGAGATAGGCCAGAACGCGGCCCGGCCCGGTGACGAAATCCGAGAACCGCGCGCGACGCGGGCCGACAAAGCCCCAGATCACGCGCAACCCTACTATCCCGGCGATGGCATAGCCTGCATAGGTATGCAGCCATTCCGGCTCGCCCTCGGTGAGGTAGGCGGTGGCAAACGCCACCACCAGACCCCAATGCCCGAGACGTATCAGCGGATCCCACACCGCCGCGGTCTTGGGTTCGGACGGCTGTTCCATCAGTCGTCATACCCGCGATACTTGACGCGCTCACCGGTGACGAGGTCGAAATAGCCCTCGACCTTGTAGCCCTTGTCGTCGAACATTTCGACATCGTAGACGCCGTGTTCCACTTCGATCTCGCGGACCTTGTAGCCCTCGGATTCGAGCCGGGTGGCGAGGTCGGCGATGCTCATCCATTCGGCGCGTGGGGGAAGATCGTTGCTGCGGCGATAGTCGTCGTCGCTGGCGAGGGCCGCGCCCGCGCCGATGCTGAGGGCGGTGGCGGTGATCATAATATGCTTGAAGGTCATGTCGTGTCTCCTTGGTTGATATGAGCGGCGGGTTGGCCGCAGTAACGGTGTCCTTATGAGCGATTCGCCCTGACGCGGACCTGACGGGGATTGTCAGCTTGCTGTCAGGTCGGTCAGGGTAGAGAGTGGAGCCATGACACGCATGTTTCTTGCCCTTCTCGTGCTTCTGGCTGCCCCGGCGCAGGCCAGCGATGACGACGATCACGACCGCGCCCGTGCGGCATTCGAGCGGGGTGCGATCCTGCCGTTGTCGCAGATCAGCGCGATTGCCACCGGTCGATTCGGGGGCCACGTGATCGAGGTGGAGTTCGACGAGGATGACGGGCGCTACCTCTACGAGCTGGAGATGATCACCGGGTCGGGGCGGGTGATCGAGGTCGAGATCGACGCCGGGACCGGTCGCATCCTCAAGGTCGAGAACGACTGATGCGCGCGCTGGTGGTCGAGGATGACCCGCGCATCGCCGCCGATCTGTGCGGGGCGCTTGGACAGGCCGGGTTTCGGGTGGAAGCCTGCGGCGATGGCGAGGAGGCGTGGTTTCTGGGCGATACCGAGGACTATGATCTCGCGGTTCTGGACCTGGGCCTGCCGGGGCTGGACGGGCTGTCGGTGCTGCGCCGCTGGCGCGCCGCGGGCCGGGCGATGCCGGTGCTGGTGCTGACCGCGCGCGGCGCGTGGCAGGACCGGGTCGAGGGGATCGAGAACGGGGCGGACGATTACCTGCCCAAGCCGTTCCGCATGGAGGAACTGATCGCGCGCGCCCGCGCTTTGGTGCGCCGTGCGGCGGGCCATGCGGGGGCGATGATGGAGGTGGGCGCGCTGGCGCTCGATACCAACCGGATGCGGGTCGCGGTTCATGGCGCGCCGGTGCAGGTGACGGCGCTGGAATACCGGCTGCTGGCCTATCTCGCGCTGCACCGGGCGCGGGTGGTGCCCCCCACCGAGTTGCTGGAGCATCTCTACGGTGACGAGGACGCGCGAGAGGCCAATGCGCTTGAGGCGGTGATCGCGCGGCTGCGGCGCAAGCTGGGGGCGGGGGTGATCGGCACGCGGCGGGGCTTTGGCTATTTCATCGACGGGGCCGGGGTGTGAGCCGGCTGTCGCTGCGGCTGCGGCTGGCGATGGCGGGCGCGGTGGCGGTCGCGCTGGCCCTCGGGCTGGCGGGGATTGGTCTTGTGACGCTGTTCGGCACCCATGTGGAGCGGCGGGCGCTGGCGGAACTCTCGGTGCATCTCGATCAGGTGGTGGCGGGGCTGGAGCGGCGCGACGGCGTGCTCGTTTTGTCCACACCGCCCGCCGATCCGCGTTTCGCGCGGCCCTATGGCGGGCTTTACTGGCAGATCGAGGCGGGCGAGTTGGATTTGCGGTCCCGGTCGCTGTGGGATTACGTGCTGCCCTTGCCGGATGATGTGCCGCAGGATGGTGCGCCGCATGTGCACGAGGTGCCGGGGCCGCAGGGCGGCCCGGTGCTGGTGCTGGAGCGGGCGCTGCGCCTTCCGGACCGGCTGGGCGGCGGGACGGCACGCGCCGCCGTGGCGGTGGAGGCGGCGGATCTGGTGCAGGCGCGGCGCGATTTCGCCCGCGACATGGCCCCCTATCTGGCGTTGCTGGCGCTGGTGCTGGTGGCGGCGGGCTGGGCGCAGCTTGTGGTGGGGCTGGGCCCGTTGCGGCGGCTGGGCGCGCGGTTGGGCGATCTGCGGCGGGGCGAGAGCGCGCGCATGGGCACGGATTGGCCCGGCGAGGTGCAGCCGCTGGCCGCGGAGATGGACGCGCTCCTGGCTGAGCGCGAGGCCGATATCGAGCGGGCGCGGGCGCGGGCGGGCGATCTGGCGCATGGGCTGAAGACGCCCTTGCAGGCGCTGATGGGCGAGACCGCGCGGCTGCGTGAGGCGGGGCAGGGCGCGGCGGCGGGGGCGATCGAGAGCGTGGCGGACGCGATGCAGCGCCACGTCACGCGCGAGTTGGCCCGCACCCGGAGCGCGGCGCGGGCGCGCCATGCCCGGGCCGATGTCGGGCAGGTGGTCGACAGCGTGATCGCGGTGCTGCGGCGCACGCCTGAGGGCGGGCGGCTTGACTGGCAGGTGAGCGGAGCGCGCGGGCTGATGGCGGCGATCGACGAGAGCGATCTGGCCGAGGCCTTGGGGGCGCTGGCCGAGAATGCCGCGCGCCATGCGGTCGCCCGGGTGACGGTGCTGGTCTCGAAGAGCGATGATGGCCGCGTGCATCTGGAACTGGCCGATGACGGGCCGGGTATTCCCGAGGCGCGGCTGGCCGACCTGATGCGCCGGGGCGCGCGGCTGGATGAGAGCGGGCCGGGCGAGGGGCTGGGCCTGGCGATTGCGCGTGACATCGTCGAGGGCGCGGGCGGCTGCCTGCGGCTGGAGAACGGCGCGCGGGGGCTGCGGGCCACGGTGATGCTGGGTGCGGGACAGGGGTGATTGGCCTAAACCCGACATAAGCATCACCCGCGCGAACCGCACCGGAGGTGCCGCGCGATCGCCTGGCCGTCCCGCGGCCTGGCGATTTGAGGAGTTGCGCAACGTGTTGAGGTTACAATGACGTGACTGGGATAAAGTGCGGGCATCGGCTGTTGCATCGCCAGTCCCCGGCCCTGCGATCGCGCGGCACCTTCTAACGGGGTGCATATGTCCGCTCCAGGCCACTGATCCCCCGTGTTGAGTTCATGGGCGCGCCTCCGCCGGGATGTTTGCCCAAGTATGATGGGGCGGTCAGGTGTCGTTGAGCGCCGCCTCGACCGCGCGCCCGGCCTCGTCCACCGCGATCTGCAGATCGGTGATGAAGGCGCGCGCGGCGAGCGACTGGGTGGCGAAGCCCGGTGTCAGGATCGACACGCTGTTGGAGATGCGGGGCCGGAACCGGCGGATCGCAAGGGCGTGGCCGGTCGGGGCCTGCAGCAGGTGGCTGTAGGCGGTGATCATGTCGCAGACCATGGTGCAGGCCCCGGCCGCCACGAATTGCAGTCCGGGCAGGAAGGTGCGCAGTTCCAGCCGCTTGTTGAAGTGACACCCGGCGGCGCGAAACGCGGCTTCGGTCTGGAGCGCGGTGTTGTGCGCATCGAACAGGACCGCCATGGGCCGCCCGTCGAGATCGGCGGGTGTAATCACCGGGGCGCGTGCGAGCGGATCGTCGGCGCGCAGCACGCAGACGCATTCGAGATCGTAATCCACCTGCGCGATGGAGGCGCGGGGGGCCGGTGTCTCGGCAAAGCCGACATCGTATTGCTGCGAGGCGATCAGATCTTCGATCACGTCCGAGGAGCGCATGATCAGCG
>Ga0209925_1001088_pt1 | contig 13777 bp, 13 predicted proteins | sample SalPonR2_A_D1_MG_FD_185702 | JGI IMG/M metagenome (GOLD analysis project Ga0209925, IMG submission 185702) | Salt pond soil microbial communities from South San Francisco under conditions of wetland restoration - Salt Pond MetaG R2_A_D1_MG... ...
CTTCATTTGACATGAAGTATCTGGACGATAATATTTACGGGTTCTTCGAGGACATCCGGGCATTTTAACAAAACATCGTGAAACAAGTTTTGATTTTTGTGTTGTCGTATTTTTACGCAGGAAAATTTCAGAGCCGATACCTCCGAGCTACCTGGGGTTGTCTTTTTAAGAGTCCCAGCATTGTGTTCACCTACGATAGTGCATGGCTGCAAGTAAATTCATTTTGCGATAACCACAAAACTAGCTAAACTATACAATTTACGAATCTGTGAAGAAGTTTTTCGCGTTTTACGGTCCTCTTGTAGTAACCCATCGATGTTGCTTCAAGATATGGGCGCTGGTCGATGGAAAAAACCACAGGACTAGTTAAAATCATAGATTCCACGAAATTATTAAAATATTATTTTTCATGCTCCATACAGAAATTCCCGATAGGAAAAACCACTTTTTTACCACTCTCACATTAGTGCGAGATGGTGAAGATAGAACTTTCCCTCGAACATACGTCCGGGTAGCTTTTACTGAAAAGCCCTGAGAACCCGTACTGTACGAGTGTGTCGCGCCTTCCACGCCGACGTCATCTTCGTCTTGGCTGCCTTTGTACATCCGGGTTATTTCTGAGACCCTTCTATTAGTCTTGCGTATACGATGCAAGGTTAACACTTCACATGTCGAGTGGACATGTCCTCCACATAAACCACAGACTCGATGTCGACTTACGTCGATGACATGACATGTCATCGGTTGTCTTTCATGTCGACACTTCTCGACATCTGCGAAAAGCCCTGAGAACTTGGATGAGTACCCCACCATGGATTTTTTTGGGAAATTCAGCATACATCCGGTCGATGGAAACAACCACAGGACTAGTACAAATTATAGAATACACGGAATTATTGAGGTGTGAATTTTCATGCTGCATACAAAAAAATTCCCTAGTTCGCTGTTTTTTCGGAAGTTGCCATCATAACCGAGAGAGGCCCGATGACGGTATTGAAGACAGCACATTCGTGACATGGAATGTCGTGCCATGTCTTTTTAACCCCAAGCAGTTAAAATTTCTGGCGGTTAATCGATGTCACTGTGCATCATCCCTCTCATGTCCAATGTCAAGCGTATAACCATAAGCGCTCTTGCCATAAGACAGCATTTTATTCACATGAAATAATCAAAAACATGGAGGCATGAATAAGATCTTTTGCAAAGGAATTCGACTCACTTTTCGATGGGATGTGTTTTCTTTCATGCTTCAAAACTAATGTAGTATTCACATCGCTGTTCTATAGGCCCTTTTCCTAATACCCATGCACGAGCGAGCGTCATGACTGAGCAAACCACTGTAGTACCTGCTCATAATTGGGCACTGTCCTCAAATCTTTTCCAACCGCTGAGATGGAAACCGGCTTTGAAATGGCCCGCCGCGCTATTTTCATCAAATCCTCGGCCTTGACCTCGTCAATCTTGCGACACAAGGCCTCAGGAGCCTCGCGATGCCCGTACGTGATCATCTGCCGGCCAATGTCTTCGAAGAGAATGATTCGAGATTCAAGCTGTGTCAAGACATTGCACTTCAGCATGTTCCTCGCCCGGGACAATTCTACAGGATCAACCGGCGTCAAGGCGAGTTTGCAGATTTGCGCACAGAATTCGTGCATGAGCTGACCGGCACGAGCGGCCTCGCAGGCACCTGCAATCCCCAGGACCCCCGTCTCATTATGAAGGTTCACAAAGGCCTCGGCTCCCTCTACCCAGTAGTACCGATTCAAAAGTTCCCTATATAACCGTGAGTACATGCCTTTCCCAGGCCCGCCTGCGGAGAAAGAGTCCCCACCACCCAGGAGGATTTGCATCACGCACATGGCTACCAGGTCCTTGTCATGCCATCCCGCCACCTCGAAGCCCACGGCCACGCGAGTAAATGGGTCTATGCTGTCAGGCTGCTCAATCCGCTTCTCGCCCCCCTGATAAAGGGCCCGTGCGCGCTTGTGAGCGCCTTCTCCTGCCGGCAAGCGCCCGAAATGCTTTTTCGCAAGGTCAACAAATGCTTCGTGCTCCACACCCGCCGCGGCCAGCACCATGCTCCTCGCCGTAAAATGCCGCGTCTGGAATGCCTTGAGTCCCTCGGCGCTGAGCCTAAGGAGATATTGGAGCAACACTGTGAGCTGTACTTCTGTCGTGTATCGCCACCCCACACTCAGCTTCTCCCCAATCCCCACGTCCGCCAACTTACCTCGGCAGAGTCTCAGGCGTCACGAAGTGCGGCCTACCCAGCGCCTGTCCAGGGTACGCCGCCTCTTGTATGGCCTCCTTGACCAGGAGCTCGGGCGCTATGCTGTCCAAATGAAGGCCTAGGATAGTCTTGGATTCTTCGATATCCTGCGCGTCTGAGGGGGTACCAAGGAAAGCCAGAAGGATCAAAAACAGGAAACGAAATGAGTGCTTTCTTTATGCAGCGTAGGTTTCCTTGAACATGAATTCTCGCCCACGCCCGTCGTAACTCCAATGCCCTCTACTTCCGTGTCGTGACCCACCTATTTTCGGATTGAGAACTGCGTCCCCGAACATCTCAAGGATTTTAGAAAGTGTCAGCCGGAAAATTGCCCTGTCCAATTTAAGTTATATTTTCTGGGACGGGGCTGCAATTGCCGAGAAGAGACCGGCAATTGAAGCACGCCTGAGATCGAGATGACTTGCTTGCTATTTCGCACGACTTGCAAAAGGAAACCGAACGGGAGGAATTGCATGCGATGTTTTATTACTTCGGTTATTTAGCGCTTTGTATTGTGCGCTGTGTAATACTGATTAATGGGTTAAAATCAAACTTATTAAGATGCTACTGTCGTACGCTCCGTCTTCGAGAAACAGATATATTCATTTGTCTCCGTCGGACAGTCATGAGTGCCTCCGGATGCCGCCAAGAAGATGATGCGTCAAGAAGAGGGTAAGTGCCCCGTCGTGGGTCACGGGGATTCTGTACATGATTCTGGTTCTTGCGCATTTGAAAGCACATGGGGATGTCAAATACCCACACCGCGTCCTCGCCCACCGTCCTCCGCAATACTATCGTCCTTGTCTTTTCAGGGTTAGATGGGATGAGGAGACAATCGCGGAGCACGACAAGCTGCGGGGAACGCGACAAAAAGTAGGCCATTTCCCTCCCATTGAACCCCATCGACCTTCCACTTCGAGAATCACTGATCCTCCCTCTCTCACCCTTCCCGGGCCATCTCTCCCTGTCCTGATCCCGTCCGTCGCCGACATAGATCGATGAACCCCCCACGCCCTACCACATGTCCTACGAACCAGCCGACGCCGAGGATGACAACATGAAGTTGGATGGGACTGGAGAGGGCGAAGATGACAAGCCCCCCGGAAATAAGGGCAGTCCTGTCACCCGAAATCGGGTCTCCCGCTCGAACTCCGTCTCCTCAGCACCTGGAACGCCCAGTCAAATTGCCAAGAAAAGTCAACCTGGCTACCTAGCGGAAAACTGGCAGGAACTGACGACAGCACTGGAACAAGCTGCCCAAAATCGAGAGGCTCTTCGACAAGCGAGGGGTTCATCGTCGGCAGTGTCCGATGCAGGAGGGAAAGGGGATGGACAGTCTCCGTCCATGTCTCGAAGCGGGAGCGGCAGCAGCCAGCGCTCAGGCAAAGACAGATCGGCAAGTTTTTCCTCGGATTCAGGACATGACCGTGCTTCAGACGACAAGCTGATGAAGAGCCCTCAGCACGCGGCCTTTGCCAAAAAGCGAATGAGTCACTACGACGAATACAAACGCTTGCAAGAATGGCGGAAGGCGCATGAGGGCGAGGAAGAAAAAGACGAGGAAGAGGAAGAAGAGAAAGGAAAAGGACACGAAGGTACTGGTAAGGGCAAAAATCAGGCAGAAGCGGAGAAGACTGCCGAGAAATGACCTTCAAAAGGAGTTCAGCTCTGATTGAGACTCAAAAGAGTCGAGAGAAAGCGAGACTTTGAAAAATGTTAATACGTTGATGCCTAGAACTAAGGGCCGATTTGAAAGTTTTGGTCTAGAGAGTTCAGGCAAAAAGCTTTAGCCACATTTTGTGGCCACATTTCGACAAAAATGAATATCATTGGATTTACGATCTACAGCTGTATTCTTGATTCTATCAAAATTTTCTTCCGAAGGGTTTGGTGATATGCCCACAAGTCATGTGGGTTGTGTGCCCAGAGAGACGTGTACCGCTACGCAAGGTTGTCTGATTGTTCAATATGAACACTCACTTGCAATTCAATTAATTGTCTCGCTTTCACGAGTGAAACTTTCATGCAACTCGCGTAAATGAGGAAAAAAAGTGGTACAATGTGTCTTAAACGAAGTAACCTCCCCCCCCCTTCCCCACCCCTTTCCTCCTCTGCAGCACAGAGTTTACGACGCTTCTTCAGCTACTTTGCCGGAAAAGTGAGCTGAATGAGAAGTCGAAGAGTTGCAACAACTCCATCGGGCGTCAGCGGGTGGTGCGCAATATTTTTCTCCCTCTGCCTCTTCCTCCTCGGCACTCAGGCTTATTTGACACCATTAAGTATGATTTCTGCCTCTTCTTCCAAACCTTCGAACCCTTCACGGCTTCGACTCGTCACGAACAAAAAATGCCCTTTTGCGCAAAAAGCGTGGATTGCGCTTGAATACTTGTATGCTGGGTCCAAGGATTATGATTTGTTGGAGGTAGGACTCTACGGAGGGAGTGGCAAACCGCAATGGTTTCTGGACATCAGTCCTAAAGGACAGGTACCAGTGCTATGGCTGCCGTCTGGGCGATGTGTTGTGGAGTCCGACAATATTCTTGACCATCTTACAAGCCTTCCAGGTCCAAAGCTTGGCTTTCCCAATCCGCTGGTTCCCGCCTCGCCTAAGGCTTACACTCACTTGCGTTCGCTCCTGAATCCATTCCTGAGGAGCGCTCGCACGGCCATCGAACGAAAAGACATAACTAGCCTTTTTTCATCGTTGAATCAGCTCGACAAAGAGATTATTGGGCCATGCCCTTTCTTGGCGGGCGCGACTTTCTCGGCAGCAGATGCGACCTTGCTTCCCTTCATGCAACGGTTAGTCGATGGACACGCGGAGTTGGTGGAAGCAGCAGCGCCACGTCTTCATGAGTGGTATAAAGATGCCGCCAGGGAGCCATGTTTTGAAGCAACTTGCGTGTCCGGGTATTGGATGTGGTGGTGATGGTTCAGCCGTCTTTGATCGGGTGGACGTAATTCAAGGATGACAGGACTCATGGAAGGAAGCAAACATTGATATGAAAGACTCATCCTCATTGCTGTGTGACTGCTTTGAATTTTTCCCGCCTCCGATCACGCCATCGGCTTTTGCCGCCAGACAAACTCCTCTACATACCTCCCCTCTTCCCCTCCCGTCCCCTCCTCGATCCCGGTGACTTTCTCACCGGTCCTACAACTTTTAACGCATGTATACACGGCCAAAGTTCCCCAATCCAGGGAGCCGAGCTGGAGATGCCCGGGTGCTTGCACCTGTGCATCCACCCGGAGGTGGTGGAGGAGTTGCGGCATGACCTGAAACTCAAAGGCGCGCCTCGCTCCACAGAGAGGGCAGGAAGGAATGTCGGTGCTTGAGGCGGGACGTTCGTCTCGGGAGACCCACAAGGCGGCCGCGTCATCCCAGCGTGCGTAGCGAAGAATCTGTGCAGGGTAGCGACCGATCACAGCCAGGAACCGCAAGCTCAGAGCGTCCGTCAGGGCCAACTTGGCCCCCGTGGCTTGATTCAAATGCTGTTGATCAAGAGAGGCGTCGTCGTCGGTTTCTGAGACGATGACGTGTTTGTATTTCTCTAAAAGCGCCGCGTCTGCATCCTGCTCACGAGCGTCACGGACCGCATCGTTCTGTACGCGTTCCTCCTCGATCACGATCTCATATTCAGGAAATGTAGAGCGCAGAGCGTTTTTGACTCCCGAGTCAGCAGGTCTCCCAAGGTCTGGTGCATTCGCCTGAGGGGGATTGACCGAAGACGCTGGGACACCCCCAGAGGTAAGGTTTGCACCCCTTTCCTGGCCGCCACCCTCGGTAGCGAGCTTTTCTCTCTCCACTTTTCTGCAGTCCAATTTATGTCCTGTTTTCCATCCTTCCTTTTGATGTTTGTGTGTGCAGTAGCTAACGCGTTTACAGCCCGCGCAGACTTTGTCTGCCCGCAGCCCGCACACGTCACACGTCCGCACTGCAAGGGCTGCTCGTCCCTTTATACGGCCTCCGTTTTTCCTAATATCCCGAGGATCTGAAGCATAAAATAAATTTTGACGAGGTAATTGACAGCGCAGAGCTTTAACGCACCCCGGTCCTTGGCATCGAAACTTTTGGCAGACAAAGACGTATAGGGCGCGATGAAAGGCCTCCTCAGGCTCGTCAAGAGGGCAATAAATCTGCAGGACGAAGCTAAGAGGATCTTGGCAGGAGGGACAAAGCAACAATTTTTGAGGGGGTAGATCTCTAGGGTTTAGCCATATGGGCTTCCCGCCCACTTTCCCTCCGTCCCAGTCGCGCCAGTCAGGGTCTTGGAACAACAAGCGATTTTGCATCTCCTCGGGGAGCCGCTCCACAAACCCAAGCTGCATCCCCCGGTCACCGTCGTCGTCTGATGAATCATCACTACTCCTACCATCTTCACCTATACAGCCAACTTTCCTTTTGATTTCTGTATCCGCCACCGGCACAAGAAGTGGAGAAGTAGACGTAGGAGAAACATCTTTGCCCCGTCCTGATCCTTTAGCCTCACATCGATATTTGCTATCGGTACCCGAATTCCAACCCTCTTCTTTCGTCAGCATCCTTCTACAATCTACCGGTATTTTGATCGTTGAAGGAGTCATACCGGCTTGTGTCTCATCTCCGTCCATAATGCCAGTGGGCTCGACCACCATTATCAAACAGCAAGATATTTTCTTTTCCAAGTGACTGGCCGCCGCTTATCTGGAAAATGTTATCAAAGCCAGCTCCATTTCTGTACAAAGTTGACAAAGGATGTTGAGAGAAGCTAAGACATACTTCACTTCAGGAAACTTGGCACGTCAATGGCTTCCATCCAACGTCGCTAACCTCCTCCCTCTCCCGGGAAGACAAGTCAGTTGAAGTTTTGGTGGGTTCGAAAAAGGCTGTCTCGAACAAAGGCGTCCATATGTCACTCAAATAACGATGGCAAGGCTTACTATGATATTTAATTTTTTTTGCTTTATTATAAGACCTCAAACAAGTCACAACTCCTTTTTTGCAATTGCTTTGGATTAGACATGCCAAAACCGACAACACAAGACAAAGCATTGGAACCAGAATCGCGATTACCCCTGGCTCTCATAATCGGAGGCACGGGCTTACAGGGCTCTGGTTGCATCCAGGATTTGATTGTCAGTAATCGTCTACGGCTGCGTACTACCTCACGAAACGCCAGGAGTAAGGTACGTATGATCGACTTTCCTGTCAAAAGGTCATTTCCTTATGTACTAGCGAACTCTACGGGCATATTTTTTGACAGGCAGCATTGGCTCTTACCGCCCACGGTGTTGAGCTTTATGAAGGTAGTCTGCTTGACCGTCCCTTCGTGGGACGGGCCATGGCAGGGGTGCATTCACTATTCCTGGTGACATTTTCTGATCACGACGGCTCCGAGGTACAACAAGGCAAGAATTTGGGGGACGCAGCGATAGCGGCTGGCGTGAAACGCGTCGTGTTCTCAGGTGGAGAGCGTATTGGGGTGTATGCGATGGATAACAAGTTCCAAATAGAGGAATACTTGCGCACTTTGAATTTCTCCCACATAGTTTATCTCCATACTGCCTTTTTTTACGAGAATATTGTCACCAAAAGGGGCACGAAACGGGTGCGTATTGAGCGTAATCCCTCATCAGGACGTATTAGCAGATATTTTTTCTCTATTCCTCTGCTAGAAGATATGGCCATTCCATTCATTTCCCCGAAGGATATCGGAAGGGTGGCTGCCACTGTCCTCCTCGCCCCGCATTCGGATATTCCTTCTGAAATTGTGCTCCCCATAGCCGGGGACGTGCTTTCACCTAAGCAATTTGTTGAAAAGGTGGCTAACTTGACAGGTGTGGAATCATCCTACACCCAGCTCCCACTTGATTTTTTCCAACGTTTGCCTATCCCAGGATCAGAGCTCATGTACGTAATATGAATTTTGCAACGTGCTTGTTACTTCTCTCATTCTCGCTAAGGAAACCGCTACATCATTTCACTTGCCATACCCAGCGTTGAGATGTACAAATGGTACCACGCAAGATGTCCAGGGGAAGGTCACTCACGCGACCCAGAATCTACTCGGTCCTTGTGCCCTTCTGTGCGAAATGCGGACGAATGGCTGCAAAGCGGTGGTCTTCGTTTGATCAATGACATGGCCTTTGAGGACGGTGTTATTAATCAGATCAAGGACGCTTTGATGGGAATTATTATTCGCGTCTATGGAGCTTATTCAAGGATAGGTTCAGGGAGAGACCATGAAGGCAAGCAGTAGTAATGAAATCGCCGGGGGGGGGGAAGTTTTTGAACGTGCAAACGATGTGAATGCGACTAGATAGGACTCCTCGCGATAAACACAATAGAAAGGAGCGAATAATATGGCCGAAAACATAATTGTGATTTTAGTTACTCCTAAATGGGGTAGAAGCTCAGTTGAACGGGATACGTGTGACGTTTCTGGTGTCCAGTAACGATTCGAGAACTTCAACCCGCTCGCTTTCGATCCGCACAGCACGTCTTTACTTCTTTTCCTGGATGCGGCAGCGACATGTTCATGGAGCCGCTTAAAAACCACAGACAGATCGTCGTGTTGAGGATTATTTGTCAGAATCGCTCCGACTACCTTAATCCTTGTGTAATGGTGGATAAAAAGCAATGTGAATTTTCTAACTAAGCCGATACTTCGATCCGTCCAAACGCAACACTAGCTTTTTTACACTCCATCAAGTGACGGCAACATACACCATACACGCGAGTCAAAAATGAAAGCATACACATATTTATTGCCATATGCTTTCCTGGTATTCCTTCCTCGCAATTCACGGTATGTGTTTGCAGGAGAGTACGTCTCAATCCTTTGGGCTCTTACGTTTCCGACCTACCAACCTTTCTTGTCCTGGGTGCAGCGTAAGCGCGACTACAGATACCCTTCAGCATGGCAAGAATCTTCGCGAATCTTCGACCACTGTTGCCATAGAGGCCTCCGGCTACGCGGAGGACGTGCATACCGTAATGGAGCTGGAGTCAAAATTGAAGGGCTGCCATTTGAAAGGACCCTGCGCCTGGCAGTTCAGTTTCACTCCGACAGATGTCAGCGTTATCGCTCCAGAGCCCCATGTGATTTATCATTATTCGTTGCACACCATATTTGAGCACGACAAGACGGTGTATCGCATTCGAGGTCAATTTCCAAAAGTGCGCTATTTCTCCGTGCAGACTTACACCTTCTTACGCCAACCTATAGATGGTAGGGCAGACTATCAAATAAAGCCATCATCAGGTGTGAATCCATTCACAACGCCGGTACATTCTGCGGACGAGAATGGCTATTATGAGATCTATTTCACAGCTAATGGTGATCAAGGTTACCCTAACGAGCTCAGAGCGTACCATCCTGACCGCATGCTGACACGTCTGCAAGGAGGGCGCAACACGTCATATAACCTTTTCACCATGGCTATTCGCTTTTACGCTTCGGATCCTCGCAATGATCAGAGCTTGACATGGGGCAAGGGGGCATCCCTCTTTGGCTTCGTGGATCCTCCTATTGTAGAGTGGAAGAAGCACGACCAAGAAGCATTTCAGGTTATTCCTCAGTGCACAGCAGCCGAAGAACAGTGCAACACTGCTATACTGGATAAATTTATGAGTTTCCCCCAGTTTCTTTTGCCCTTAAGAGACATTCCTGGCTTCATTTGTCCGGTGGCAGAGACAGAAAAGATAAATTCTGACTTCTACTTGTGGCGTGCGAAACTTCCTGCCATTCTTGATCTTTACATCGGCTTCAAGAACTCGGACGTAACGTACTTTTATTGGTGCGACATAGCGGCGCGTATGGGCAAGAACTTTGTTTTGAAGATAACAGGCACTCTGGGAACCACGCCTATGGGACTATATGATGAACCACTAGTCTCTAAACCAGAGGAATACGATGCCCGGTACATATCGTTTCACGCCGTTGATTTGCGACCCCCAATGCCTTCCTATTCGGCTATTTACGATGGAGATCTTTGGGCACAGCATGGAAAAGGATGGAATCGACAGTATTCCATTGTCTCGGCGGAATTCGAGTACGTAGCGGAGGCTTGCGGGCTTTTGGATCACAGCAAGGACACCTTCCTCGCTTTCAACCGGGCCGACGGGAACATGAGCTCACGGCACGTTGCAACACCTGGGATTATTTATCGAGAGATCTTACCCCGTGTTTCGCGATTGGGTGAAGGTGGCAAGTCTCCAACTGACGTGGCGTTGCAGTGCAATATGGAACAAGGCACTCCAGATACCGTTAATAATAGAGATGTGCCCTCAGGGAGCAATGATCATGCACCCAAACGCTCACATAATCCGCTTTGCGATGACCCCAATTTCTCCCGCCTCGTCATGCAAGAGCGATATCCGGAAATCGTGGTGTATCATTGCGATGTTAATACAGGAGTAGCCACTGTGCTGGCGTGATGTGACGGAGATGTGATCCTAGAATGTGTAAAGAATGAAAGCTAAACAGGAAAGGAGTACAAGGGTGGCAATCATAGGCAAAGAAAAAAAAGTATGTATGGACTGAAGGCGAAAAACAATATTTCCCCACTTTTCATGGATTGATTTTTTGATTTCTTATTATAAGGCATGCTGACTTCCCTTATGATGCATGCACGTATCAAAAAAATGCTGAGGGCCGCACTCTATCATGGTTTTAGACACAGACAACCTATAAACATCAAGGCGAGTAGCGGTGAAGATCGGATCGAGGGCTGGAGCGACGACAGGGACAAGGGCCAAGCAGGAAAAGCTGTGATTATAAAGATGTTTTTTGTTGTCCTTCTGGCTTTGCGTCCTCGTATTGTTGCGGTCCTGTCTACAGTCGACGACCTTATGCAACCTTCCCTTATCTCCTTGTCCTTTCAGGGTCACTTCCCTGGGTGTGTTTATCATCACATTTCCCGCTTGAAGTGGTCTCGTTGCTTCTTCGAGGCGGCTTCGGGCCACCATGGCCGCCGCAGCAGCACCAACGCACCCCGCTATTTTTGCCAGACCGGCATCCAACCCCAAGCCAACGTCGAGCGCAAGGGAACGATGGAGAAGGCGTCGGTCTCAGGCGCGGTGTCGAAGCATGATCCCGTGTCAATTTTTTGGTGGCCTCCCCTGCAACCTCTTCTTTGCCCTTGTTGTGCTCGCGTTCTCTCTTCAATACCATGCTGTCCGTGCTGAGTCGTGCGCCAATTTCCAAGACTGCTTTACTTGCAGCAACAGCAGCATTTCTTGTCACTGGTGCGGAAAAGACAACAAATGCCACGCCATTGGCTCTCCTTACGGGTGCCTGACGGGCGTGAACTGCTACGGAAGCGAGGCCTGCGTGCGTTCGGAACCGGAGGCGAAGCCGCACCCTGCCCCATCAGGCTCTGTCCTAGTGGGTTTGGGCATCTTCCTTCTTACCTCCCTGTTTTGCACGAGCGCCTGCTTCTTCGTGGCGAACGAGTACGTGAAGCATGCGACGGTGGTGCGAATGGAAAAAGATCCGAACTACCAAGAACTCCTGGCTTTCGACGAGGAAGAGGAGGGACTGGCGGGGCGCAGTCGATCGGGTCCGAGCAAGGGAGGAGGAGAAGGGGTGTTGGGTGAAAGGCGACCCCAAGGCAGCGGAGGGGAGGATGTCTGGGACCCGGTGCCCCGGATCCGCGTGGAGGAACGGTCTCGCTTCCTGGTCGTGTGCTCGCAAGTCATCCGTGCCGCGCTCATCCTCACCCTCGCCTGGCTGGTCATGGTGGCTGTGGCGGTCTTCTTGTACACCCCGCAGGTCCCGGACGTGAACGTGTGCAACACGGCCTTGGACTGGGGCTCCCTCTTCACGGGCTTGGAGCGCCTGAAGCTCGAAGCAGACTACCAGCTGCTCTTGAGCGTGTACAACCCCAACAGGCTGGACGTGGCCATCAGCAGCGGGCAAGGCGTCTTCAAGCACGACCACGAGGCGATCGGACAGGTGGAGGTGGCGCCTTTTCTGATCAAGGGGGGCGCCATCACGGACGTGCTGGTGACCCTGGTCTTTACGCCCTCCGTATGGAAAAGCCTCCAGCTCGACCTGGCCTTCCAAACCGGCTCCCTCATGCTCATGGTGGACATGAACGTGGCGGGACGGGTGATTTGGAACGGGCGGAGGCTCTTTCCCTTCACGTATGGGCTTCAGAACTACTTCATTCACGTGGGCAAGGAGACGACGGGGGGCCCGCGCCATTTGTGTAATTGCACCGCGTGGTAGCGCGCCCGGAGGGAGGGAGGGAGGGAGGGAGGGAGGGAGGGGGGGAGGAATGCGCGAGCGAAGATGGGCCTACATCTTAAGCCCACGTCTTGTGCGGCATGGGCGTGTGCTTGGCCCCTGGTTGAGGAAGGGCAGCTCAGGGAGGAGAGGGTCTGGGGTGCCGGATAAGACAAGGATGGACCGGGGGGAGGCAGGGGCGGAGGGAAAGTACAAAGTTAGGTTGTGTGCATACGTGGGTGAATGGGCTGAAAATCGGGTGAGGAATGCCGCCCTGAGGTCTCGGGCCCGCGCTGCCATGATGACGAGACAGCTGGTAGGGGGGAGAAGCTCGGTCGTCAGGACGGCGACACATGTACAAAGCAATAGAGAAGCAGCACAAAGCTTCCTGGCCTCGTCTCATCCGAGGCGTACCTCGCGCGCCCCGTGCGTGATATGGCTGAGCTTGAATATTTTTTCCTTTTGCCGTCCTTGCCCCCCCGTGCTACAAGGCCGTCCCCCTCTCTAAATTCTGCCGCGTCTCGACCGTGTACTTGTCGTATGCGCGCTTCAGCTTCTTGTTGAACATCTTGTTCCGCTCGTTGATGGAGGACACGTCCTCCCCCTCGTACGCGGCCCGGCGTCGGCTGAAGTTCTTCCTCGCCCTCTCCCGCTCCTCCAGCTCCTCCGTCATCCGGACCAGGCCCGCCGCCTCCCCCCTGGGGGCCTGGCCGTAAGCCAAAGGGTCCGGTTCCTCCCCCCGCCCCTCCTTCTCCTCCTCCGCCCTGGCTCCCCCTTCCGCGGAAGGGAGTTTCCCCAGGCGTTTCTTGTAAGCTTTGTACAAGGCATCTTGGTTGAACACGTCCCATCCGAAGGCTGCCTGGCCTTTCGCCTTCCGGACCGCCGCCGCCTGTTTCTTTCCCGCCGCTTCCGCTGTCTCGAACATGTAAGCCTCCTCCGGTTTCATCCCCCGGGCCAGGATTTCTTTCCTCCACCGTTCGTTCGAATCCCGCCGCTCCTCCGCCCGCAGACGAGCTTCCAAGTTGGGCGTGTTCTTGCGCGTGAATTCCTCTTTCACGGCCTGACGATTCAGTTTCCGGCCCTGGTTTAGCTTCCACTTGAGCTTGTACAAACGACGTTGGGTCTCCGTCATCCCGCTCATGTCCGCCTCCTTCTCTCCTTCTTCCTCCTCCTCCGCTTCCTCGTCCTCCCTTATCCGCTCCTCCTCCTTCTCCTCGTCCTCGCCGCTGTCCTCCTCCCCCTGCACTTTCTTGGCCCCTTTGCCCTGCCTTCCTTCCTCAGGCTTGTCCCCCATCTC
>Ga0209925_1001093_pt1 | contig 13759 bp, 13 predicted proteins | sample SalPonR2_A_D1_MG_FD_185702 | JGI IMG/M metagenome (GOLD analysis project Ga0209925, IMG submission 185702) | Salt pond soil microbial communities from South San Francisco under conditions of wetland restoration - Salt Pond MetaG R2_A_D1_MG... ...
TGTTGGGCTTCATTGTGGCGAGATCCACCACCTCCTCATACCATCCATGCCCGCAGTGGGCGACGATGAATGTGACCTCCGGAAAATCAGCGGCCGCCGCATCGATATACTTGGGCTGCGAATACATGCATTTCAGGGGGGCCGGCTCATTGCCGGAATGAATGATAACCGGCACATTGTATTGCCTTGCCACCTCGTAGAGCGCATAGCAGGCTGGCTCATGGGGATAATATCCGGCGGTGGGGTGCAGCTTCAGCCCGATCATTCCCCATTCTTCCAGGCCTTTTTTAAAAAGTCCGGCCGCGTTCTTTCTCCTGGGGTCCATCCCCGCACACGCGAACAGCCTGCCCTTGTGCCGCCGGGTGGCCTCAAAATAGGTATGATTTTTCTCTTCGATTGTGGGGAAATCAATGTCCGTGGCCGAAGGCGCGTCGGTTAGCAGGCGCAGATCAATGGGGAGAACAATGGCCCGGTCGATGCCGGCCTCATCCATCCAGCCGACGAGCTTGTCGCCGTTTTTGTCAAACAGCTGCGGCGCGGTCTGCTCATACAGCTCGTAGGGGTCCATCTTTTCGCCGGTGGCTTTGTTAAGAACAGCAACACCCGACCGGGCGGAGCCGATAAACCAGGACATGGGATCGGAGTTTTCATAAAACAGGTGCACGTGGCTGTCGATAATCATGGGGGCCTCCTTTGATGGTCATTATCTATATTTTAGGTGTCCATGGATGCCATTTTGCGCATTTCCTTTCTTTGATAGGCCTGTTGGACCGGTTTTTTTATAACCAGCGGGATCACGACGCATATACCGCCAACAAGCAGCAGCGGATAGTAGACCGCATACGGCTGGGACTGAATAACGGCGACAAGGCCAAGGATAACGCAGAAGATACCGATAACCAGAATGATGTTTATGAGCGCCCTGGCAATCCGCTGGCAGCGCCCGAAGCCGACTAAAAAACCGACGGCGGCGCCCATCAGGCCGATCAGGGAGCCGGAAACCCCGCCCACATAGCCGGCGACCCGGTCGCTCCACCAGCCGCCTGTAAATGACCCGGCCAGGGGATTCTCCTCCGGCGCGTATTGAAACAGTTTCAGGTCGCTCAGGTAAACGGTTCCGTTTCCGGGGAGGATGACGTTTAAAACGATTTTATCCGGGCTCCGGGGCTTTTCGCCGGTGGAAAAAGGCAGAACCACATCCCGCCAGTCCGAATCGCCGGTCAGACATTTCATCGGCCCCCTCGAGCCAAGGGTTTTTGTAAAATACGGGCTGCCGGAAAAATAGCTCAACATCTCCAGGTAGCCCTTACCCGCCACCCCCTGATGTCTAACCCGGCCCTTTAGGGCATAGCGGTTTTTGGAAACCTGTGGATCGTTCACCGCCAACACGGTCGTCCGCATGGATGCATTTGACGGGTTGGATACTTTCAGGCATCCGAACGGGGTTTCCGGAAGGGCATCCGGGGGGATATATGTGCCTGCGTGCAGCCCGCCGGTATCCTTTAAAACCTTCCAGGAAAACGCCTGCAAAAATTCCTCAGCAAAGCCTAAAGACACGGTGAGTCCGATAAAAACCGGTATCAATAGAAAAATCGTTATACGCTCACGCATTTTCTTCCCCCTCCATTTCTTTTTTATATGCGTTTAAAAGCGATTTAAAGGTTGCCTGGTCTATCCTTCCCTCGGCGTAGGCCACGCGCAGCTCGCGCTCAAAGCGGCTCATTTGGAGATTGGCCTCAAGTATCTTTATCTTCTCGATCAACCGGTCCAGCCGCAGACGAACGGTCGGATAGGATATGCCGTAAGTTTTGGCCAACGCCTTGAGCGAGCCGGATGCCAGTATAAACCGCTTGATAAAAACCGTGTCTTCCTCGTCCAGCTGATTTATCCACTTGTTTTGATTTAAAATTGTTTCCATATTGGCCTGACTGATGGTATATGTTATTGTATTTTTAGAATCCGGTTAATTTAATAAAATTTAGTTTAATTTTAATTTTATTAAAAATTATATTTATGTCAATATTGACAATCTCGTAAAAAGTCGATTTTGGGATGGCAAAGAAAAAAGTTCAAGATCAAGGCGCGCAAATTCCGAGGAATGCAGCGTACTTAGCTGTACGTGAAATTCCGAGGAATGCAGCGCAACACAGATATTGGACTTTTTACGAAGCCATCAATATTGACATTTGGGATTTACCCATGCACCTTAAACCTTGTCGTATCTTTCCCCCTTTTCCCTTCTACCTTGAGTATATCTGTTATTTTTCCTGTTGACATATATCTTGTATTTTAATATATGTGATATACTAAATATATGGTTATGTGTGTGTTAAATTTGACAGCTTCATCAAAAGCCAATGGGGAATGGTGCCCGTTTATATGGATTCAAATGATGATCTGCCCGTAAAACTCAAGGGGGTCGGCGACAGCCTGTGGGTGACGATTGACCCGACCCAGTCCCTCGAACGTCTTCAGAACGCATTGGTCAAGCCATTTGAACGCCTGAAACATCTGGCGGTCAATGCCCGGGTCATTATCGATCCGGGGAAATCTGCGGATTCTGACGAATTGATCAACGAGCTGGGCCGTTTTTTAAAGGACCGCTTCGAGGTGGGCCAGGTTTCCAAGCCGCCGGAAAAGAAAAAAACTGTTAATAAAGAACGGATCCGGAATCAGGATATGGGCAATGCATGGCACCACTATCGCAGCGAAGCTTTGATGATCGCCGGCCGTGTTCGGTCCGGACAAAAAATTGTGGCGAAAAACCATCTCATTATTATGGGCGACCTGAACCCGGGGGCCGAGGTCATTGCCGGCGGCGACATCCTGGTGATGGGAACGCTTTCAGGCAAGGCGCAGGCCGGACAGCCGGATAACGAGGCGGCCATTGTCATGGCCCTCCAGTTCCGTCCGACGCAGGTTCAGATCGGCGGCATTGTGGCGGCCGGACTTTCCTCGGACGCCGGGGCCGGCCCGGAATTTGCCTATATTGACGGTCAGAGCATCGTCGTTGACAACTATTTGACCAACAATCCCTTTAAGCAACTGACATGGCCGGAAGTACGTTAGATAAATAGCCATAACAATCAACCCCAACCAAAGTTAAAGAAAGAGGTGTATTGTGGAGGGTAAAGTCATTGTTATGACCTCAGGCAAAGGCGGTGTCGGCAAAACGACCGTTACCGCATCGCTCGGCGCGGCCCTTGCCCAGCAGGGCAAACGCGTTGCCATTGTCGACATGGATATCGGACTCAGGAACATGGACGTGGTCATGGGCCTCGAGAACCGCATCGTATTCAATGTCGTCGATATCATCCAGGGTCGGTGCAAACTGAAACAGGCCGCCATCAAAGACCGGCGGATCGACAACCTGTTTCTGATCCCGGCCTCGCAGAGTGATGATAAGGATGTAATCAAACCCGAAAACATGGTTTGGCTGACCAACAAACTTCGCAAGGAGTTCGATTTCACGCTGCTCGACTGCCCGGCGGGGATTGAGCATGGGTTTAAGAATTCGATTGCCGCCGCCGACGAAGCCGTTGTCATCTGCACCCCGGATGTTTCAGCGGTAAGGGATGCAGACCGGGTTATCGGACTACTCTATGCCCGTTCCATTAGCCCAAAACTCGTTGTCAACCGGATTATTCCCAAGATGGTGGAAAGCGGGGATATGTTAAGCCACGAGGACATCATCGATGTCCTGTCCATCGATCTTGTAGGGCTGGTTGAAATGGACGACCAGGTCGTGGTTTCCAGCAATACCGGCAACCCGTTGGTTTCCAACAAAGAATCAAAGGCCGGCATGGCTTTTCAGCGTATCGCAATGCGGCTCGACGGTCATCCCGATCTGCCCATTGAAGACCCGATGGCGCAGAAGGGGTTCTGGAAAAAAATCGGGAAAAAACTGAGTCGAAAGAATAAGGATGCCTAATGAAACTCAATGATCTCCTGAAAAAACTCATCAATAAGCCGGAAAGCAGGCAAGTCGCCAAAAAACGACTGAAATTCGCCCTGGTCTACGATAAGCTGGAAGTCTCGGATAATATGCTGGATAATCTTCAGAAGGAGCTCCTGGAAGTGATTTCCCGATATTTTGAGATCGATCAGGATTCTATGAATCTGGATATACAGCGCTCTGACGATTATTCCGCATTGGTCTTCAATACACCGATTCTATCCGCCAAACACTGCCAACGGACATCGGCGGCATAGAAAATGGGGCCGAGTCTGAATTTATCCGAGCCGTACCGGCCATCGGACGCTAGCCGGGGCGGCACCTATTTTATGCCTAAATTGAGCGATTTTCAAGTTTGCCGCAGATACAAGGAAAATGATGTCGAGCGATAGGCGCCTATGCGAGACATCATTTGACGCAGTAGATGCGGTGAAATTGGAAATCCCGGAGGGTTTCAAATTTTTTGATTTAAAAATGTTGATGGCTTCGTAAAAAGTCCAATATCTGCGTTGCGCTGCATTTCTCGGAATTTCACGTACTCCTATGTACGCTGCATTCCTCGAAATTTGCGTCGCCTTGATCTTGAACTTTTTTCTTTGCCATCTAAAATAGACTTTTTACGAGATCGTCAATGTTCCAATATCCTAAAAATAAAATAAAAATTAAATCTTCAAAAAATTGAAACGCTCAATTTAGGTTATGGAAAATACGCAGGCGGCGTTCTCCCCCATCATCTGCTTTGCCGCTGTTTCGCTGACGCCGCTTTTTTCGATTTCCCGGAAATATCGGTCCGGTTTAATCAAGGGGTAGTCGGTTCCCCAGAGAATTTTCTCAGCCCCGGCTATCGACTCGGCAACCGAATAGATTTCCGGCGTATATAAAAATGGGGACGCCGCCGTGTCAAAGTATACATTGGCCAGTGTCTCCCGGACCTCCTTTTTCATTAGCATATAGAAAAATATGCCGCCGCCCCAGTGGGCCAGAACAATATTATTTCCGGCAAAGCGCTTGATCATCTCGTATATCTGGGCGAGCGTATTCGGTGTTTTGCCGGGATACATATGACCGATGGGCTCGTTGGTATGGATAACCACCGGCAGATTTTTTTCCCGGCATATCGTCATAATCGGATGCAGCCGATCCAGGGTATCAGCGCCGAAGCCGCCCTGATAGAATGCCAGCTCCCCGACACCGGAAAGCCCCCCGCTGATACAGCGCTCAACCTCGTCTACGGCATTATCGGCAAACACATCCAGACAGCACAGCCCCTTGATTCGATCCGGATACCGCGCCACCGCATCCATGATATAGTCGTTGTTGGCCTTGAAGATTTCCGGATGGTGCCAGGGAAAACCGAACGTAATCGAAACATCGACCCCCTGCGCGTCCATTTCCGCCACCAGGGTATCCGCATTGACGAGTTTTGATTTCGGGGACTCATAGAGCAGCTTGAACTCCGGCTCCCCTTCGAAATAGGCCTCTCTTTCATCGCAAATACTTTCCGGGAAGATATGCGTATGCGCATCAATAATCATGATTATTCACCTTTACAGCAATTATAAATGTAAACGCTTTTGACTTGACCTGTTTACCCATTTTACCCTATATGTAAAATGTATTCTATCATATTAAATTGTTTAGCTAATGAAAAGCACGAATGAGGAAAGCCGCTTATGAGTATCTCTAAATTGTTGACCCACTTTGAAGAACCCGGAAAAATCAATACCCAGCAAACGCTCGAGTTCGCTTGCGACCGGGCCAAAGAGCTCGGGCTTAATGAGGTGGTAGTGGCATCTTCTTCTGGCGATACCGCTTACAGGGCCTTGGAAACATTCAAAGGGTTCAATATTATTGCGGTAACCTACCATTGCGGCTTCAAAGAGCCCTTCCAGAATACCATGAAGGATGATGTCCGTCGGGATCTTGAAGAGGAAGGGGTCAAAGTGATCGAGGCGACCCATGCCCTTTCAGGGGTAGAGCGCTCGCTCGCCAAAAAATATACCGGCATCTACCCGGTGCTGCTAATGGCAGACACGCTCCGGCTATTCGGGCAGGGGACCAAGGTTGCCGTTGAAGTCGCCGTCATGGCGGCCGATGCCGGGGCACTCAACGGCAACGACATTATCTCCATAGGCGGCACCGGCAAGGGGGCTGATACCGCCCTCATCTTAAAACCGGCCAATCAATCCAATTTCTTTGATATCCAAATTCGGGAGACGATCTGTAAGCCCCGAAATTTTTAATGCCGAAACCATCACTTGAACGCCATGTGGTTCTCGTATTTCCTGAAATTCACTGGAATACGGGCAATATCGGTCGAAGCTGCCTTGGGGCGGGCGCCTGCCTGCACCTGATCAAACCCCTCGGATTCTCACTGCAGAGCCGAATGATCAAACGGGCCGGACTTGATTACTGGAATCGGGTAAACCTGTCCGTATGGGAGGATTTCGAGGCATTTGCCAAAAAGACGGCACTTGATCCATCCGAGGCGGCGATTTTTACCAAAACCGGCCGCCAACCCATCTGGCAAATACCCAAAACGACTTCCAGACAGTTTTTGATTTTCGGATCAGAAACCAACGGCCTGCCCGAGGCGATACAAACAAAATTCGATTCCGCACAGACCTATTACATCCCCATCCGCGAAGACATCCGCAGCCTCAACCTATCGACCGCGGTCGGCATTGCGCTCTACGAAAGCCTGCGTGAGGGGCCGGATTTCCACCACTGGTCGTAAAGGGGACGCTTTCGTCAAGATCAGGTAAGGCGAAAAGCCGATTTTTTTTGGCGCGCGCTATTTGCGGATTTTGGAGGAGGTCTTCTCCGGATGCTTCTCCAGATGCCGATACCGGTTGCAGGCGACCTCGGCCATCCGATCCAGGAGGTCGGATAAATCAGAGGTCCTCCATGTTTCGATAAGCTCCGGATTCGCCCGCAACTCCCGGCTCAACTGATACCCTGCCGAGCGTTCCGGCGTCAACCTTATATCATTATCTTCAAGCGTTATTTTTTCACCAAAAATTTCATTAAAGAGCATTCCGACCATATAAACAAAAAATTTTTTCACGTCCTGACTGGATTCGGCTGAACTGATGCGTTGACGATAGTCGGGTAAAATTTTTCGTTCATACTTGGTAAAGGACACTTGCCTGCTCATTTCCTGCTCCTTGGGAAAAAAATGGTTTAATGAAAATCATCATATACTGACGATACCGATTGCCGACGGCCAGACTAACGGGTATCGACAAGGCGGCATATAGCTGCGCGACCATCTGGTTTTTCTGCCTAAACAGACAATAGGGGCATAAACGTATAGGTAGACGGCGATTGTCTTTGCTGCCGTGCTGCAATGGCGGGAAACTCCACAAATGACGCTAAGGGTTGAAAGTGCATGGATTTGTTCAAATTCCTATTATTAATTTAGGCATGGTTATTCTATAAATCAAATAAAAAGAAAGATACCGGTTTCCGTTTAAGGGGCCGTTGACATTCGAACCTTCGTGCTTATTTTTAACATACTGAAAAATATTGAAAATAAAATATCGTAGCGATGAAGGAGGTTCAGATAGATGCGATTTGATAAATTCACGATAAAATCCCAGGAGCTAATTCAGGAAGCCCATTCAAGGGCGTCGAGTCATAACCATCAGCAGATCGAACCGGAGCATTTGCTGGCGGTCATGCTTGATGATCCCAACGGGATTGCCGGCTCCATTATGCGAAAAATCGGCATTACGCCGGACAATATCAATCAGGAGCTGAAGTCTTTGCTCGAGAAGCTTCCGAAGGTTGAAGGCGCAGCCGGCGAAATCTATATCTCCCAGAGAACCCGGAAGGTCCTTGAAAAGGCATTTGAAGCGGCCGATCAGATAAAGGACCAGTATGTCAGTATCGAACATATATTTCTGGGCATCGTGGAAGAAAAACAAAGCAATCTGGCGCAGATGCTTTCCCGCTATGGCGTCAAACGCGATGCCATCCTCAAGGTGCTCTCAGATATCCGGGGCAATCAGAGCATTACCGACCAGAACCCGGAGGATAAGTACGAGGCGCTGGAAAAATATACACGTGATTTAACCGAAGAGGCCCGTCGGGGCCAACTCGACCCGGTGATCGGCCGGGATGATGAGATCCGCCGAATCGTCCAGGTGCTTTCCCGGCGGCGGAAAAATAATCCGGTCCTAATCGGCGAGCCGGGGGTCGGCAAAACCGCCATCGTCGAGGGACTGGCCCAGCGGATTATAGAAGGCGACGTCTCCGAGTCCCTGAAAGACCGCCGGCTGATTGCTTTGGATATGGGTACGCTCGTGGCCGGCGCCAAATACCGCGGTGAATTCGAAGACCGGCTGAAGGCGGTGGTCAAAGAAGTCGAAAAGGCCGAAGGCAAAATTATCCTTTTTATTGATGAGCTGCACACCCTGGTGGGCGCCGGAGCGGCCGAAGGCGCGGTGGACGCCTCCAATATGCTCAAGCCCGGTCTGGCCCGCGGCACCCTGAGATGCGTGGGCGCCACTACCCTCGGCGAATACCGCAAACACATTGAAAAGGATGCGGCCCTGGAACGTCGGTTTCAACCCGTGTTTACCTCGGAGCCGACGCAGGAGGACACCATTTCCATCCTGCGGGGGTTAAAGCAGAAATACGAGGTCCATCACGGCGTTAAAATAAAGGACTCCGCCATAGTCGCGGCGGCCACGCTGTCCGAGCGCTATATTACCGAGCGGTTTCTGCCGGACAAGGCGATCGACCTGATTGACGAGTGCGCCTCAAGGCTCCGGATCGAGATCGACAGCAAACCGGTTGAAATCGACGAGATCCAGCGTAGAATCAGGCAGCTCGAGATTGAACGCGAGGCATTAAAAAAGGAATCCGACAAGGCCTGTAAGGAGCGCCTGGCCAAGCTGGAAAAGGATCTCGAAAATCTCAAGGAAGAGTATAACCAGATGAACGCCCACTGGCAGAATGAAAAAGAGGTGATTCAGACCATCCGTTCGATCAAGACGGAACTGGATCAGCTGACAACGGAAGAACAAAAAGCCGAACGCGAGGGCAACTTTGAAAAGGTGGCGGAAATCCGCTACGGCAAACGAAACGAGCTGCGCAGCAGGCTTGAGCAGAGCAACGCCAAGCTTGCGGAAATCCAGTCCCAGCGCCGGATGCTAAGAGAAGAGGTCAGCGCCGAGGATGTGGCGGAAATTATCTCCAAATGGACCGGCATACCGGTTCAGAAAATGCTTGAAGGCGAACGGGAAAAGCTGGTCCGGATGGAAGAACGGCTGCAGAAACGGGTCGTCGGTCAGCAGGATGCGGTTCGCGCGGTAGCAGATGCCGTCAGGCGCGCCCGCTCAGGGCTTCAGGATCCGAATCGCCCCATCGGCTCCTTTATTTTCATGGGACCGACCGGTGTGGGAAAAACCGAACTGGCCAAAGCGCTGGCTGAATTTCTCTATGACAATGAGCAGGCCATCACCCGGGTGGATATGTCCGAATACATGGAGAAACATGCCGTATCGCGGCTCATCGGCGCGCCCCCGGGATACGTCGGCTATGAAGAGGGCGGCTATCTGACCGAATCCGTTCGGCGGCGCCCCTATTCCGTCGTGCTTTTTGACGAAATCGAAAAAGCGCATCCGGATGTATTCAACGCCCTGCTCCAAATCCTGGATGACGGCCGGATGACCGACGGCCAGGGCAAGACGGTGGATTTCAAAAACACCCTGATCATCATGACATCCAACGTCGGCAGCCATCTGCTCCAGGAGTACAGCGAGGCTAGACGCCAGGAGATGGAAGAGAAGGTGATGCAGGCGCTCCGGTCGAGTTTCAAACCCGAGTTCCTGAACCGGATCGACGAGACCATCATCTTCCATAACCTGAGCCACGAGCAGATACGATCCATAGTGGACATTCAGATGGCTTACCTGCAGAAGCGGCTGGCAGAAAAAAATATCGAGATGGCGCTTTCTGACGAGGCCAAGGATATGCTGGCGGAAAGGGGGTTTGATCCGGTCTATGGGGCGAGACCCCTGAAACGGACCATCCAGCACTATATTGAGAACCCGTTGTCCATGAAGATACTCAAGGGCGATATTCCGGAATACAGCCGAATCCGGGCGAAACCGGAGAATGATGCCATCGGATTCGAGCTGGTGGAACGGATGCCCGAAGCGGAAGAAGCCGTTGATGCCGCCTAACAGCATCAACTTTTGGCGCTGTGGCCAAACTTAAGCGGCCACAGCGCCTTTTTTTTTCAACCAAATCCCATTAGGCGCCCCCCCTGATAGACAATAAACGCTACCACCCAGGCCACGCCCGTCGTATAGGCGACATTAAACAGCGCCCACCGAATGGTCCCGGTTTCCTGGGCAATCACCGCGACTGTTGCCAGGCAGGGGATATAGAGAAGAACGAATATCATCAGGGCAAGCGCGGAAAGCGGAGTCATACCCGACTTTCTCAACGCATTATGCAGGGCCTTGGATTCGGCATCGGCCTCGTCCACCGCGTACAAAACGCCCATGGTACTGACCACGATTTCCTTTGCCACAAATCCCGTTAACAGGGAAACGCTGCCCCGCCAGTCAATTCCCAAGGGTTCGAATACGGGCTCGATAACCCGGCCAATCTGCCCGATATAAGATTTTCGGGCTTTTTCAGCGGAACGAAGCCCCTTCTCTTCCTGGATCAATTGATCCCGCTTGTTCTTTAGGGCCGCCACCCGATCCGGTTCCGCATGTCTGATTTTCTCGGCATAGACGGTATTGATCCGGCCGATTTCGGCATCATAGTTTTTCGAATAGTCAATATCCCGGGGAAACGTGGACAAGGCCCAGACGATCACCGACCCGACAAAAATGATACCGCCCATTTTCTTTAAAAACATTTTACTTCGATCCCACATATGGATCAGCAAACTCTTTAGCATCGGCACCCGGTAAGGCGGCAGCTCCATTACAAACGGCGCCTCCACCCCCGGAAGCAGAACGGTTCGGAACAACCGGCCGGTCAATATGGCAACGACAATCCCCAGGAAATAGAGCATAAAAATCACGGTGCCGGCGCTGGCGGCAAAAAAGGTGCCCGCCAGTACGATATAGACGGGAAGCCTGGCGGAGCAGGACATAAAAGGGGTGATCATGATTGTCAGGATCCGGTCTTTACGGCTCTCCAGCGTCCGGGTCGCCATAATCGCCGGCACGTTGCACCCGAACCCCATGAGCATGGGGATAAACGATTTGCCGTGAAGACCGATCTGGTGCATGATCTTATCCATCAAAAATGCGGCCCGCGACATGTATCCGGTATCCTCGAACAGTGCGATACAGAAAAACAAAAGCAGGATGTTGGGAAGAAATATAATGATGCTGCCCACCCCGGCGATCACCCCGTTGACCAGAAGATCCCTTACCAGCCCCGCCGGCAAAAGCCCCTCGACAAATCCGGAGAGCAGCCCGACGCCCACATCGAGCCATTCCATGGGATAGGCGCCCAAAGTAAAGGTGACCTGAAACATGGCCCAGATAAAAAAGATAAAAATCGGGAAGCCCACGAAACGATTCGTCAGGACGAGGTCGACATTCCTTGAGATATCGACCCGCCTTCGGATCGTATGGATCACCGCCTCGCGGATAATGCCGTCGATGAACCCGTAGCGTTCGTCGGTCATTACGATTTCCGGGTCCTCGTCAAAGATCCACATCAGCCGGCCCCGGAGCTGCTGGGCGGCTTCGATCACGGCATCGGCGGGCGCCGCCCCCATTTTCTGCCGGATTCTTTCCTTGACGATTTGATCGTCTTCCAGGAGCTTTACGGCTATCCAGCGCGGATTGTAGGGAAACGTTTCATCCGTCTGCTCCTCTATAGCGTCCCTCAATTCGGCGATGGAGGCCTCGATATCCTTGCTGTACCTTACCTTGCGTTCTTCCGGGATGCCGCTTGAAGACTCGGCAAGATCAATAGTGGTCTGGAGCAGCTCTTTTAACCCCTGCCCTTTGTTGCCGACCGTAAAGACCACCGGTACGCCCAGAAGATTGGACATGGTTTCGGCATCAATCTGGATGCCCCTGGATTTTGCCAGATCGGCCATATTCAGGGCAAAAATGACTTTACAGTCAAGCTCGCGGAGCTGGTTGGCGAGATAGAGGCTGCGTTCCAGGTTGGAGGCGTCGATGATATCAATAACGACGTCAGGGTTTTCTTCGAGAATAAAATCCCGGGCGACGATTTCTTCGATGGAAAAAGGGGTCAGGCTATAGGTACCCGGTAGATCGATGACCTTGATATCATAGCCGTTGCGGCTGATTTCGCCCTCTTTTTTTTCAACGGTGACGCCGGGCCAGTTGCCCACTTTCTGTCGGGTACCCGTCAAACTGTTGAAAATCGTTGTCTTCCCCGAATTGGGATTGCCGGCGAGCGCGACTCTAAGCAGTTTCTTCGGCATGGCTTCCTTCTCCGGCTTCCCGGACGACCTGGATTTGAGAGGCTTCCTTTACCCTCAAAGACACGTGCGACCCCTTGACGATCAGTTCCAGCGGATCCTTCAACGGGGCATATTTTTCGATATAGATTTCGGAACCCTTGGTAAGTCCCATCTCCAATATCCGGCGGCGGAGCCTTGACTCGCCGTTGACGGCAACAATCCTTGCGCTCTCGCCTTCCCGCATCTCACTTAAAATCATTACCAGCCACCTCTATGCTTGTCCGGGCAGTCGCCTGTTCAAGGCTCAACCCCCCCCGGTTAAAGCGTTTAAACCGATAAATTCGAACAGATTCACCAAAACGGGGCAAGCCGTTAACCCCCTTATTTGTCTTGCGCCTCAACAACAATTTTTTGTGCCAACCCCCGTCCCAGAACATATCGGTTATAATCCAGCGACACCACCAGCTGTCCACTGCCCTGATTGCTGATCACTTCCATGGTGTCCCCAACGCGGAATCCCATGCTCAAAAGCCGCATCCGGGAGTTATGGCCGCCGACGAACTCCTTGATTCTCAGCCGCTCGCCGGGTTTCGCCATAATCAGCGGCATGAATTTATCCCGGGTCTTCATGCACTCCGAACAGATGCCATAGATATTCATCTGATGCTGAAGCATGTGAAATCCGTAGTTGGATACAATCCTGGATTGGAGGGATTCGAGCTGATCATCCTTGAATTCGATGATCTTGCCGCATTTGGTGCATATCATGTGATCATGATGGTGGCCCAGATGGCGATGCTCATACCGGATATCCCCGTTTTCAAACCGAACTTTCTGGGCAAATCCGAAATGGCACATCAGTTGAAGCGTTTCCTCGACAAACTCCGGTGACAAATCAATATTTTTCCCCTTCAGATCCTCGATTAATTCGGCTATGGTGACATGCCGTTCGGTTTCAAGAAAAGTTTCAAGGACCTTGAAGCGATTTTCAAAATCGTCAATATTTTCTTCTTTAAACAGCTTTTCAAACTGTTTTTTTTCATATGTGTGAAGCTGCTTCATTCCAATACCTGCTACTGTTCCGGCTTATCTTAAGCCTAAGGGATTTCCAATCGTTTAGTTTAGGTTAAAAAAAGAGTTTAATAATATAGGTCTTTCATCTTGTCAATAAATCTAACATAATATAAAGCCTGCATTATATAGGTCAAGGAAACAAATACTGATGGCTTCGTAAAAAGCGATTTATTGCGCTGGCGCACCATTTTTGCAGAAAATAACTCTGAAAAGCCTCCGCATTGTCATTTCGAGCGGTAGCGAGAAATCTTTAACAATCAAGATTCCTCGTCACTTTCGTTTCTCGGAATGACAGCAGCGGAAGCTTCTAA
>Ga0209925_1001094_pt1 | contig 13759 bp, 11 predicted proteins | sample SalPonR2_A_D1_MG_FD_185702 | JGI IMG/M metagenome (GOLD analysis project Ga0209925, IMG submission 185702) | Salt pond soil microbial communities from South San Francisco under conditions of wetland restoration - Salt Pond MetaG R2_A_D1_MG... ...
CACCTGTTAAAAGTGTATCATAATCAAATTTTTGAGCTATTAGATCACTGATTTTAAGCATGATGGATCTGAGTATTAAAGTAGTATATCTTTTATTACATTTATCAAGAATTTGTTTTTGAAGAGGCGATATGTCAATTTTGTAGAATCTAATATTTTGTCTTGAGCTAAACTTTTTAAGTTTTTTAGCAAGAGCCATAACTTTTTTTAGGGCTTTTTCTCCTGTGAAAGGTGGAGTATGAAAATGAACAAAATCAATTTTTAGACCTCTTTTCATGGATAGATAACCCGCAACAGGGCTGTCGATTCCGCCTGATAATAGTAATAAACCTTTTCCTTCAGTCCCTTCGGGCAAACCCCTTAATCCTTCATATTCTTTATATGAGATATAAATTCCTTCACCTCTAACATCCAGATTTATTTTTAAATCCGGGTTATCAAGATCTACTTTAAAATTTGGGAAATAATTATCTACAATGCCACCAATCTCTCTGTTTATTTCAATTTGGTTTTTTGGAAAAATTTTGTAAGCTCTATTTGTAAAAATTCCGAATGTCAATTTGTCATTTTTTTTATAATTTTTTGTTAATATTGGTATTATTTTATTTTTTAATTTTTCATAATCGCTTTTAATTTCATAGACAGGGACAATTTTTGCAATGCCAAAAATATTTTTTAAAATATTTCCTGTTTTTGCAAAATCCTTTTTCCTGGTTTCTAAAAGAAATTTGCTATAAATATATTTAATATCATATTTGATATCTTTGTGGTTTAATTTTTCGTGAATATTATCCTTTAATCTATTAACAAAATATTTTCGATTTCCCTTTTTTAAAGCAAGTTCTGCAAAACTGATTAAATATTTATTCATAATTCCCTCATTTCTTATAATAATCCGTGTAATTTTGGTTAATCTTAGCAAGTTCTTCCAGGAGAATTTTAATTTCATCTTTTTTGTTGAAAACTGAAAGACTGATTCTAAAGCTATTTCTGATTTTTAGATTTTCAAGACCAGTTGCTTTTAAAACAGGGTTTAATGTTTTATTTTTCTCATTACATGCTGAACCTGTAGAGATATAGATGTTTTTGTTGCTTAAATAATTTAAAATTACATTTCCAGGTATGTATTTATGTCTGAGTGATATTATATTAGCTTGAAAAAGATTGTCCTTTATACTGTTTAAAATATAATTTTTCATATCTTTAATATTAGATTTGAAAAAATCAGATAAAACTTTTATTTTTTTAAATGAGTATCTATTTTTTAGAATATTTATAGAAGTTGCAATGGCTTTTATTCCTCCAATGTTTTCTGTACCGGCCCTGAATCCATTTTCCTGAGAACCTCCACTTATATATGGAGAAAAAGAAATATTTTTCTTTTTATATAATAGCCCAATACCTTTTACAGAATGAATCTTATGTCCGCTAATTGTGAAAAAATCGATATCAAGGTCTTTTATACTCCAAAGTAATTTTCCAAAAGCCTGAACTCCATCAATATGTATCAGGGTATCAGGAGATATGTCTCTAACAATTCTTATAATCTTGTTATATCTTTGTATTATACCTGTTTCATTGTTTGTTAAAATAAACGATAACAATTTACATTTTTTTGTTATTTTATTTTTTAAGTCTTCGAATTTTATCAATCCGTTTGAGTTGTGTTTAAGAAATTTAGTTTTATATTTTTTAGCAGATTCTCTTATTGATTTATGTTCCATTGATGATGTTAAAATATATTCATCATTTTTTAGTGACACTCCGATATTATTTATAATTGAATTATTTGCTTCTGTAGCTGAAGAAGTAAATATTAATTCCTTAGGGGTAACATTTAAAATAGAAGCTATATTCTTTCTTGAGGTTTCAACTAATTTTCTTGATTTTATACCACCTTTATGAATTGATGAAGGGTTGTAGTAGTTTTTTATTGAAATTGTTTTAAAATCATCAACTGATTTCTTAAAAGGTTTAGTAGTAGCCGCATTATCCAGATATATTATTTTTTCCATGAATTAAATATTAAGTTATATATTTATTATTTCAAGGTAATTGTTATTTTCTTAATATGGGTTCTTATAAACATGAGGGGGCAGGTCTTGACATTCGTACAATCTTTATGGGTATGAATTCTGTTTTCTGTATTTAGTTGTCTGAAAATAAATGGTAATTTTATAAAAAGATTCCGGTACTGCGTTTTACTTGACCGGAATATGCAATTCTACCAAAGAAGTAATTGAAATTGCCACGCTCGTTATCCTCACTTGTAATGATGTTTTTTTGTTGTATGTCATCTGAATTCTGTTATCCGTTATTTAAAAATCGAAACTTTCACAGAAAATTTTTACGCTCATCACTTATTACATAAAATGATTTAAGAAAAATCATTTTATATGTCATTTGATGGTATTTAAAAAGTATACTTCCGGTACTAAAAATCAGCTTGGCTGATTTTATCTTTATCTTTTTCTTATTCTGATACTAAAAAATTAGCAATGCTAATTTTTTATTTATTCTTCTTCTACGGGTATTAGTATTTCGACTTCGGAATTTGGATCATCAGGGCCTTTATAGCTTGGGTCGTATGATTGTATATCAAAAGGATGAGAACTTTTATATTTTGAATTTTTAAGCCACGTGTATATTTTTTCAAAAGCTTTTTTAAATCCGCCATCTTTAAACTGGTGTGTAAATGAAACATACTCACCTTTAGGAATTTCTTTTACAAACATTTCTATAGGGATATCTTCAATTTTTTCTACCTCGATACCTATAAAACAGAAATGTCTTACAGGTTTAGAATTTTTATTCTCAATATGTATTTCATATCTGATACCTGGGATCTCATGTTTAATTTGATCTTCCAGGGTTTCAAATTTTTTCCACAGCTTTCCAATATTAACATCACTCAAATTTTTACCTGATTCAATTACTCCAACAAGATACATTTTTGAATTTGTTATTATTTCGGGTTCCATTATACCTCCTTTGCTTATTTTTAATTATATTATTTTAAACTATTATTTTCAATTATAATAAAAACATAATTTAGTATCTATAATGTTCTGGTTTATATGGGCCTTTTTTGGGAATTCCTGTATATTTAACCTGTTCATCCGTCATAACTGTTAGTTTTGCATTTAATTTTTTAAGATGAAGTCTTGCTACTTCTTCATCAAGTTCTTTAGGTAGTCTATATACTTTCCCAGATTCATATTTTTCAGGTTCATTAAAAAGAGATATTTGTGCTAAGACTTGATTGGTAAATGAAGCACTCATTACAAATGATGGATGGCCTGTTGCATTACCCAGATTAACAAGCCTGCCTTCGGAAAGTAGAATTATGGAGTGTCCATCTGGAAAGATAAATTTATCAACAAGAGGTTTTATTTTAATTCTTTTAATCTCTTTTTTTTCATAAAGAGGAGCAACTTCAATTTCATGGTCAAAATGCCCGATATTGCATACTATAGACTGATCTTTCATTTTTTTCATGTGTTCAAAAGTAATGACATTTTTATTTCCTGTAGCTGTAACAAAAATATCCCCCATGTTTCTATTCAAGATATCTTCTAAAGTAGAAACTTCATATCCCTCCATGGTAGCTTGCAGTGCACAAATGGGGTCAATTTCACTAACTAAAACTCTTGCGCCAAACCCATTCATTGATTGAACGCAACCTTTACCAACTCCACCATATCCACAAACAACTACTTCTTTTCCTGCAATCATAATATCTGTGGCTCTTTTTATACCATCAGCAAGAGATTCTCTGCATCCATAAAGGTTGTCAAATTTAGATTTTGTGACTGAATCATTAACATTAATTGCTCTTGTTTTTAATGTACCTTTTTTCATCATTTGATATAGTCTGTTTACTCCTGTTGTGGTTTCTTCACTAATACCATAAATATTGTTTAGAAATTCATCATATTCATCATGAAGGATTTGTGTTAAATCCCCACCATCATCTATAATTAGATTTGGACCTTTTCCATCTGGCCATTTTAATGTTTGTTTTATTGTCCACCAGTATTCATCTTCGGATTCTCCCTTCCATGCAAAAACGGGAATATTTTTTTTAGCTATTGCTGCAGCTGCATGATCCTGTGTAGAAAAGGGGTTGCATGAAGCCCACCTAATCTTTGCCCCTAATTCAATGAGGGTTTCAATTAATACAGCTGTTTGTATGGTCATATGAACGGCACCGGCAATTCTTGCACCTTTTAGGGGTTTTTCTTTTCTGTATTTTTTTCTTAATGAAATTAATCCTGGCATCTCTTTCTCGGCCAGTTCTATTTCTTTTCTTCCCCATTTTGAAAGGGATATATCTTTAACTCTATAGTCTTTCATTAGTTCTCCTTCCTAAAACTCTTTATGAAATTTTAAAATAATGAATGTAGAAATCAAGAAAAGATTAATGATTTTTTTTATTACTTTTACTTTTTTCTTTTTTTTCGTAAAGCAAATTCTGATTCTCGATCCACGCATATACATATTTACAATTAGAACAGTATAAAAATTTATCTTTATTATTAAATGAAAAAGTATTCAAGGTACCGCAATTTGGGCATTTAAGAGTAATTTTATTTTTTAATTTAGAAACTTTTGTTTTTTTCAAAACCATTATTCCTCCATAATGAAGTATATTATATTGAGATTTTTATATCAAGCTCATGCAATAAATTTTTGAACTTGATTTATCTGAATAAATTTATAGAATAATTGTAGGGAGGAAATATGAAAAGTATAAGTTTTTATAATACCTTTAGTGGGGAAAAAGAAGTTTTTGAACCAAAAACCGATGAAAAAGTAAATTTTTATACCTGTGGGCCTACCGTTTATAATTTTATACATATTGGAAACGCAAGACCCTATGTAGTTTTTGATGTTGCAAGAAAATATTTGGAGAAAAATGGATATAATGTAAATTATATTGTTAATGTTACCGATATAGAAGATAAAATAATAAATAAAGCAAATAATGAAAATATTTCTTTTAATGAGGTCAGTGAGAAATATGAAAAAGAATTTTTGAAGGATTTAAAATATCTTCAGGTAAAATTACCTGATAATATGCCTAGAGCAACAGATACTATAGATGATATGATCAACTTGATAGAGAAACTGGAAAAAAAGGGGTTTACTTATGAGACTTCGGATGGAATTTATTATCGCGTAAGAAAATTTAAAGATTATGGGAAACTGTCAAATAAAAATATTGATGAATTAAAATCTGGAGAAAGGGTTGCTGTAAATTCAGAAAAGGAAGACCCACTGGATTTTGTTTTATGGAAATTTTCAAAACCCAATGAACCTTCATGGGATAGTCCCTGGGGGAAAGGAAGACCCGGATGGCATATAGAATGTTCAACTATGAGTTTAAAATATGCTGGTGGTACTCTTGATATTCATGCAGGTGGTGAAGATTTGATTTTTCCACATCATGAAAATGAAATAGCTCAGGCTGAAGCTGCAACTGGAGAAAAATTTGTTAGGTACTGGCTACATAATGCTTATGTTAATATTGATGGAATTAAAATGAGTAAATCGCTGGGTAATTTTAAAACCGTTAGAGAGCTCAGTAAAAAATATTCATCAGAGGTTATTAGGTTGTTTCTATTATCTACGCATTATAGAAAATTATTAAATTTTACAGATAAAACTATAGAAAATGCTGTGAAGAAATCTGAAAGAATAAAAAATTTTTTACTGGAAGTAGATAATATTGGGCCTGTAAAAAATGATTTTTTTAAAAAGTATAATAAAAAATTGGAAAAAAATCTTGATAATGATTTAAATACGCCTGGAGCCATTGGTGTTTTGATGGATGCAATAAAAAAAGCAAATAAAAATAAGGATAAAGAAAATATTTTATCCGGAGCTAAAGCTTTGATATATGACTGGAATGAAATTTTTTCCATAATATCAGAAGAAAATGAAATTGAAGCTGATGAAGAAGATCTTATTAATCTCCTTATTAAAGTTAGGAAAATCGAAAAAGAAAATAAAAATTATGAGGTTGCTGATTTAATTAGAGATGAATTAGAGCAGTTAGATATTGTTTTAGAGGACACGCCAAAGGGTACCAGATACAAAAAAAAATAAAAAATGCGCTTGACAAAATCTTTGGGTGTGTTATATTTTTTTTCGTCAGTCAATAGAGGGGCGAATAGCTCAGTTGGCTAGAGCACCTGCCTTACAAGCAGGATGTCGTAGGTTCGAGTCCTACTTCGCCCATATCTATACTGGGGTGGTAGTTCAGTTTGGTTTAGAACGCCTGCCTGTCACGCAGGAGGTCGCGAGTTCGAGTCTCGTCCACCCCGTTAATATTTATCGACATAATGGCGGGATAGCTCAGTCGGTAGAGCAGTGGACTGAAAATCCTCGTGTCCCCAGTTCGATTCTGGGTCCCGCCATTTCTTTTTTAATCTTGCAAAAAATCAACCTTTATGTTATTATTCTTAAGAAAGAATAAAGGGTTCTTATAAATGAAAAGATTATTTATTATATTATTAATTTTATTAAATTATATTTTTTTAGGTTTCTCTTCTGAATATATTCTTTATTCTGATAAAAAAGATAATGATTCAGGTAATGATAAAAGTGTTGAAAAAATATATGAACTGAATGAGAAGCTTGAAGAAATAGATTTAGGATTGACAAAATTAGAGAAAAGTCATGATATCGATAAAATTTCAAAAATTTATTCTGAAGATCTAAAGGGACAAAAGTATATAGATAATATAAATGAAATAGAAATGAAATTAGATTCAATATCTAAAATTCAGGAGGGATATCAAGAAGTAGATATAAAGAAGATAAAAAAGAAAGAAAGCATGCGAATTAATGAACTTGAACTTGCTATTGCGAATCTTGAGTCCAAAAATCTTGCAGACCCTGATGAAATCAACAAACTTAAAATGAAATTAAAGAAAAGAAAAGAGAGATTACAGAATATTAATAATCAATTAGAAAAATTAAATCTTGTAAAAATGAAGTTAACTGATCGCCTTGATAATCTGAAAGAAAAATCCTACATGGAATACACTGTAAAAAGAGGAGATTTTCTATGGAAAATATCGAATAAAGATAAATTTTTTGGTAAGGGAAGACTTTGGCCTTTAATATATCGTTTTAACAGGGAAAAGATTTCGAATCCTGATTTAATAGAAATTGGATGGAAATTAAAAATTCCAATCAAAACTTACAGGGTTGGTAATGAGGATAAATCTTTAGCACAAATAGCTGAAAAGATTTATGGGGATTCAGAAAAATGGAGATGGATATACTGGGCAAATCAAAAAATAATTAAAGATGAGGATATCATTAAAGAAGGATGGGTTTTAAAAATACCTCTTGAATAAATCTAAGGAGAATTTATGGATAAAATTGATAAAAAAATTTTGAGAATTCTTCAACATGAAGGTAGAATAACCAGTAAAGCAATATCAGAAAGAGTTGGGCTGTCAAATCCAGCAGTTCTCGAGAGAATAAGAAAAATGGAGAGTGTTGGGATTATAGAAGGATATAAAGCAATTATAAACCACAAAAAAATAGGGAAAAGCGGAAAAGCTATTCTATCAATTACATTTGATCGGAAATATGTGGATACTCTGGAAGAAATAAAAGAATCTATAATAAACTGTGGTTTTGTAGAGTCATATTATTTTACAACAGGGAAATATGATTTTATTTTATCTGTATCTTTTGAAGATATAGAGGATTTAGAAGATATATTAATGAGAAGATTGCCAGTAGTAATACCCTTTATTAAAAATATAGAAACTTTTGTAGTCTTGTCTGGAGAAGAAAATTTAGGTTATGATATATAATAATAAAAAAAAATACTGTATTCTATTTTTAGTATTTTCTATTTTTACAGTTCTACTATTACCCGAAGTACGTATTAAAAATATAGACAAATATCTTAGTTTTTATAATTTTAATAAAAGTTTTGATGAATCAAAATCATATCAGGGAGTTTTTCAATCATACCATGTTTTTGTAGATGAAAGAAAAAATGGATTATTATTTTATGATATAAAGAGTATGAAACTTAAACATAATATTTATTTTAAAATCGGTAAAAATAAGGGGGAATTATCTTCCTTGAATAATAATGCTTCATTTAGAGATTATTTTTGGTTTGTAGATCAGGGAAATAGAGTTTCTTATTTTAAATTTGAAAATGGAGATTTTTTTTTAAAAGCTGTATATTATTTATCAGGCATAGAATCAGTTTATAAACTGCATGTTAATCAGAATGGGTTATTTGCATTTGGAAGAGATTATAATGGGAATGTTAAATTGATGAAATATTCTTCTCTTGGGAAAAAAATTGAGACTGTAAAGGAATTTGATAAGCGAATTCCTGGAAATATAATTATAGGTACTGATTATAATAATAATATTTTCTATGGGTTTAAATATTCAAGTGATTTTTTTGTTCAAAGAAAAAATAGATGGGAGAAATATTCTATATCCAGGGAGATAAATACTTCTTTTGAAAAAAATAGAATACAAAAAAATGGAATTATTTATAATTTTAACAAAATAGGTAAATATATTTTAGCTACTTACTGGACAGTTAGAGCAGGTGGGCGACTTGAAATAATAAATCTTGAAACTGAAAATTTACTTGTCACGGCTGCCTATCCACTTGGGTCAGGCAGGATTTATAAAGATAAAATATATATATATAGGACAAATTTTCAGGACAATGAATTAAAATCATTTATAATAGAGTTAAATATAAAAAAAATTATAACAATGTTACAATAGATTAGGAGGAATAAATATGATAAAGATAAATTTACCTGATGGTAATGATATAGAAGTAAAAAAAAGGTCAACTGTTTTGGATGTAGCCAAAGAAATATCTAATTCGCTGGCGAGGGCTTCAGTTTGTGGGGTTGTTGATGACAGCATGGTTGACCTTGATTACAAATTAAGTGATGGGGAAAATTTAGAAATTATAACTAAAGATGATGAAAGAGCTCTGGAGGTTTTGAGGCATTCAACATCTCATTTAATGGCACAGGCTGTTAAAAATCTTTATGATGATGTAAAAATTGCTATTGGTCCCTCCATAGACGATGGCTTTTATTATGATTTTGATATGGCTCATAGATTGAGTAAAGAGGATTTTAATAAAATTGAAGCTGAGATGAACAGAATTATAAAAAAGAATCTTGAAATTAGAAGAGAAAAAATAAGTAAAACTGAAGCAGTTAAATTATTTAAAAAAAGAAATGAGCCATATAAAATAGAATTGATAAATGAACTTGAGGATGATAATATAAGTATTTACTGGCAGGGAGATTTTGTTGATCTTTGTAGAGGCCCACATCTGCAATCTACAGGAAAAATAAATCATTTCAAATTACTTTCTGTTGCAGGTGCTTACTGGCGTGGGGATGAAAACAATAAAATGCTGCAGAGAATTTATGGAACTGTGTTTTTTAAAAAAACCAATCTTGAAAAATATATTGAGAGACAAAAGCAGGCAAAAAAAAGAGATCATAGAAAAATTGGCAAGGAAATGGATCTATTTTCTATACAATCAGAATATGGCCCAGGGCTACCCTTCTGGCATCCAAATGGTGCGTTTATAAGAAGAAAAATTGAAAATTTTATGGTAGATGAACTTTATAAAAATGGGTATTCACTTGTAAATACTCCTCATATTGGAAAAATAGATCTCTGGAAAACTTCAGGACACTGGGATTTTTACAGAGATAATATGTATTCTCCAATGGATATTGAGGGAGAAGATTATATTATTAAACCAATGAACTGTCCTTTTCATATTTTGATATACAAAAATAATAGTAAAAGTTATAGGGATCTACCAATTCGTATGGCTGAATTTGGAACAGTTTACAGATATGAAAGATCAGGAGCTCTGCATGGATTAACAAGAGTTAGGGGGTTTACCCAGGATGATGCTCATGTATTTTGTACACCCGATCAATTAGAAAATGAAATTATTAAATTAATAGATTTTTCACTGATGGTTCTTGAAACATTTGGATTTGAATATGAATTGTTTCTTGCTACTAAACCGGAAAAATATATCGGTAGTGATGAGGATTGGGAGCTTGCCACTGAAAATTTGAAAAGAGCTCTTGAATCTAAAAGCTTAGATTATATACCTGACCCGGGTGAAGGAGTATTTTACGGTCCTAAAATTGATATAAAAATTAAAGATGCACTCCAAAGAGAATGGCAGCTTACAACTATACAGGTGGATCTCAATTTGCCTGAAAGATTTGATATGACCTATGTTGGAGAAGATGGGGAGGAACATAGACCTATAATGGTACATAGAGCTTTAATGGGTTCATTTGAAAGGTTCTTTGGTGTTTTAATAGAACATTTTGCAGGGAAATTTCCTGTTTGGTTGATGCCCACTCAGGTAATGATAATACCTATAAGCGATGATCAAATTGATTATGCAAAAAAAGTAAAGGGTGAATTGGAAAAAGAAAATATAAGAGTTAAGATTGATGATAGAAACGAAAATGTAGGGTATAAAATAAGAGAAGCTCACGTGGAAAAAAAGATTCCTTATATGTTCATAGTTGGAGATAATGAAATAGAAAATGAGACTGTGTCGGTAAGAAAAAGAGATGGTGAAGATATCGGAGAAAAAAACATTCCCGAAATGATAAAAAAAATTAAGGGAGTTATTAAGGATAAAAAAATAACAGAATAATGGGGGATCCCCATTATTCTGGTTTTATATATTATGAAAAAAATTGTTTTTATACTATTATTTTCTTTTATTTTAATTCTTGGTTGTTCCAAATCCAAAACTAAAAAGAAGAATAATTTTGAGATTTTCAAAAGTAAAATTTATCAATATGAGTTAATTGATAATAGTGATATTGTTCCATATTTTAAAAACTGTCTTAAACTGTATAATAAGATGCAGAGTGATGGTATTTTTAGGAGAAATGAGGTAATATTTCTTTCGAATAATTTTTTAAAAATTTATGAGAATTTTCCCGGTTCAAGATATGCTGATGATTCTCTTTATTTTGCTGGAAAATTGTATATGGATCTTATGGAATATGATAAAAGTATCAGATATTTTGAAAAAATTATAGAGGAATATCCTGATGGTATATTTTCACAGCTTTCTAATGAATTTCATTATAAATTTCATATAGCTCCTCTTGCACATTTTTTGTACGCACGAATTTATCATATTCATAAAGGAAGTATTTTTAAAGCATACTGGGAGTATAGAAAATTAATAAGAAATTACGCTAAATACATGGATGAAAGATATATTTTAAATGGGGAAGTTGGGCATGTTTTTGCCGAGTCGCAATTTTACATGGCAGAAATTGCAAAAAACCATACATATAATTACAGGCTTGCTTTAAAATACTATAGAAGAACAGTATTAAGGTATTCCGGGTTAGTCTGGCAGAATCATAAAGGTGAAACAATTGATTTCAGACATTTATCACTGGATAAGATGTATCAACTTGGGCTTGATCATCCCGGTACGATAAGATTGGTTATTTCTAATTTTGAAGAAATGACGGTTCCAAATAAAGATACGTATGAAGATTCAAGAATGCTTATAGGGTACTATCTCGGGAATCTTTATTTGAAGATAAAAAATTATAATAAAGCAATAAAATCATATCAGAAAATATTTACTGACAATTTGAATATAAACTATGAAGAAGATGTAGAAATAATTTTAAAGGCCATAAAAAAGTTACACCAACTTGAAAAATCTGAAAATAAATATATAAGAAATCTTGCTAAAGATAAACTTTCTACAATTGATATTTGTCATTCATTAATTAGAGGGGAATCTAATAAATTACTTGTAGCTGAACTTTTACTATATTTAAGCAGACGGAAATTTAAAGAAAAAAAATCAGAAGAAGCTTTAACATTTATTAGGAAATTATTTAGAAAATATCAGTATATAGTTTCACTTGATGGAGAATTAATATTAAGAAATGCTATTAAACTTATGAAAAATAATTTGAGTTCTAAGGAGTACCATAAGTTTTTAGAAAAAAATTTATTTTTTCTTTCAAGAAAGTTTGATTTGAAAGAAGAATTAATGAAAGAAATGAAAGAATATGAAAATAAAAGAGATAGTTGAGGATAGTTTTGTCGTAGATAAATTTAATATCAATGAAAAAAAAGAAATTCTTGGCTTTTCAGATGACTCTCGAAAAATAGAAAAAAATTATATTTTCTTTGCAAAAAAAGGATTTCATTCAAATGGTATAAATTATGCTGATGATGCTATCAGAAATAATGCAGCTTGTGTTGTTAGTGAAAAAAAAATCAAGAATATTCCGTTAATTTTGGTAAAAGACATTCATGAAGCAGAGGAAAAAATTTTAAAAAAATTTTATAATGATCCGGTTAATTCATATCGTTTTGTCGGTATTACCGGCACAAAAGGAAAAACTACCACCTCATTTTTAGTATATGATTACCTACAGAAAAAAAATGCAAATGTATGCTATATAGGAACTATTGGTATCTATGATAAAGAAAGAAATCAATATAGAAATTACTACACTACTCCTACAATATATGATCTTTATTATATTTTAAATAAATTGAGAAATAATGGACATGATATATGTATACTTGAAATTTCATCTCATTCTCTCATTCAAGAAAGAATTAAAGGATTGAATTTTGAGATTACTGCATTTACAAATCTTTCACATGACCACCTTGATTACCATAAAAATATGGATGATTATTTTAAAGCGAAAAGCAGGCTGTTTTTTAATTATCAATCTAATCTTTCTATTATTAATATAGATGATAAATATGGAAAAAAATTATTTGAAAATATAAATTATAAAAAAATAGGGTTTGGATTAAAAAATTATACTGGAAAAATTGACTATAAAGCTTTTGAAGATGGATTTAAAATATTGATAGATAAAAAAGAATATTTTTTAAATCTACCCGGAAAGTTTAATCTTTATAATGGTATATTAAGTGGTTTGATAATTAAAAATCTTGGTTTTGATATCAATGGTATTTTTCTTGGAGAAAATGGAGTTCCTGGAAGACTCGAGTTTATAGAAAAAGAAGGGATTAAAATATTTATAGATTATGCACATTCTCCTGATAGTTTGGAAAAACTTCTTAATCTCTTAAAAATTAAAAAAGAGAAAAAATTAATCTCTGTTTTTGGATGTACGGGTGATAGAGATAAAGGGAAGCGACCATTAATGGGCAAAATTGCAGAACAGTTTAGTGATTATGTAATTATAACCTCTGATGATCCTCATGGGGAGGATCCAATTAAAATTTGCCGGGCAGTTAAAAAGGGATTTAAAAATAAAAACAAATGTGAAATTTTGGTAAACAGAAAAGAAGCGATTATTAGAGCTATAAAAAAATCTGGCAAAGATGATATTATTGTAATAGCAGGAAAAGGCCATGAAACATTTCAAATATTTGATGGTTTTGAGTTGTATCATAACGATAAAGAAGTTGTCATATATTATTTCAATGATATTAAAGAAAATTAATATTTTTTTTAATTTTTTGTTGACAAATTAATTCTAAGTGTGTATATTCATTTTCGCACGAGGTAATAAAACCTCAGTTGTAATTTTTATATTAAGATAGTAGAAGTAGCGAAGCAGGGAAGTAAGCAGAGGAGAGACGAGAAGAAAAAATTGTTATGCACAATTTTTTAGTCCAAGTCAAAGTTTAAGAAAAAGAGAAGTTAAAGAAGGAAATA
>Ga0209925_1001096_pt1 | contig 13753 bp, 10 predicted proteins | sample SalPonR2_A_D1_MG_FD_185702 | JGI IMG/M metagenome (GOLD analysis project Ga0209925, IMG submission 185702) | Salt pond soil microbial communities from South San Francisco under conditions of wetland restoration - Salt Pond MetaG R2_A_D1_MG... ...
CCTGGCCTCTGCGACGGCGCGACGGTGACTAACTTGCCGCATCGGGCCCCAGACGTCCCACAAAGCACTCTTAGCGCCCAGCTCCCGCTCAAACGCTCTGAGCAAAGCCTGCGACTGCTCCGTATCCGAGTCCTCCCCGTCCTCTCCCTCGCTCGGCTCGACGCGGTCGTCCCCCGCCACGTCCCCGGCTCGTTTCCGGTGCTCGTTTCCCTCGCGCCCATGAACTGAATTGCCATATCCGCCAATTTCTCTCCTCACCACCTCCTTGCTGATGCCACAGAAGCGGGAGGTCGGGACCCCAGAGGCCTGGCCGGGGTGTCTCTCCGATTCCTGAATCGACACGTTCTGAACCACGCCTCGGATCAAGTCGTTATGAACGTGTACTGTGGTAGCACGAGAAATTGACATCGTTCGAGTTTGAGTTAGAGACTGCCTATTGGCACAGCAGCGTCATGTTTCTATCACTTTATGCGCAACCACCCTCACTAAACAAAACAAAATGACCACCCAAGCACGCCTCCATCGCACCCGCCCTGCACCTGTTCTCGTACCATTTTCATCTCCCAGTGAATAAATGACTACAGCGTCCAGTTCAGGCTTTGTGAGCTCTCCTATCAGGAAAAGGCGGAGAGACTTTCTGTATAAAGCCCATAGTCTTGCTACTGGGGGGCCTGTTTGCTGGGCACTTCCGCTGCCTTCGTTGCCACTGGTCCGTCGTTGATGACGACGAGAAATTTTTTCAAAGACAGCGATTTTGAGTCCCGTCAAATCTCGTCGCAGGCCTGGTGAATGGTCGCGCGTCGGACTTGATCGAGGTCCTCTCCGCTCCCAGTCATAGCCTTCCGGCGGTTGTCTTGATGTTGGTGCATGGCACCCCGATGCTCCATCCCCGCTAAAATCCATCTCACTTTAGCACAAGCGTGATGAAACAGCCTCCTTTTAATCGTGCATTTGTCGGCACAAATGATAGAAAGCAAGTTATCGCAGATAAAAGTGGCTAAGCTTCCCGAAGCGGCTTCCTCGCATACACGGCGGTCAGGCTCTGACAAGGGCTTACTGCCTTTAATTCGTATGGAAGTACGCGTAGCTGTGCTGCACGAGGAGTGTGAAGGACAGCAGGTGACTGAATCAAATGTGCACTTTTGTTGAAAACGACTTGTTTCGCCGGCAAGCGCACTTGATGTGCTACCGGTGTCGTCACCAGCACCGTTGCCATTCTCTCCCACGCCGGGAGGTTGACAGCTTCAAATTTACAACAAATACATGTTATCCCCTATTTCCCAGCGTTTTTTTAAAAGGAATGAAATAAACACAGAGAATTCATGCGCACTTCATAGAAATGTGCTTTATTTCTTTTACAATCATAGCCGTGTCAACCGGCAATATCTGTGATTGCTGCGACTTTGACATGGCGCTACGAGCCGTTTTACTTTTTTAATCTGTGGATGTCAACTCCAAAATGCGAGCTACTTGTAGAATGCTGGCCTCTGCGAATCTTTGTCCAATGATCTGTAGACCTACTGGCAGGAAGTCGGAAGACGCAGAAGAAGAAGGCGCTTTCCCAACAGGTAGACTGATCGCAGGTAATCCGGCCAAGCTAGCAGGAACGGTGAACAAATCGTCGGCGTACATGTCTACTTTACTTCCCGCAGCCTTACCCAAGGGGTATGCCACCGTAGGAGCTGTTGGGCTGATTAAGACGTCCGCCGTCTCGAAAGCACTCTTAAAGGCCTCCGACAAGACAGAGCGCAACTGCTGACTCTTAAGATAGTAGGCATCTGCGTACCCAGCGCTTAATGAGAAGGTGCCAAGCAAGATCCTCTGCTTCACCTCCTCACCAAATCCCTCTCCTCGACTTCCCAGCATCACCGTCTTGGCACTTCCCGCATCCCGGGGTCGAAGCCCGTATCGGACCCCGTCGTACCTAGCCAGGTTGGCGCTCGCCTCCGACAGCACGTTCACGTAGTAGGAGGCGCAGTGTGCATCCAGGTATGGGATCGATACCTCCATAATCTCCGCCCCCAGGCCCTCCAACCGCGCCACCGCGTCCTGAACGACAGTGGACACGCCGTCTTCCACCCTTGTCTGGAGCGTCTCCCTGATCAAACCTATCCTCGTGCCCGCCAGGGGCCTCTCGCCCCGGGTCTCAGCCTCTTTCACGGCACTCACGTAATCCTCCGCGGCGGGCGCCAGACTGGTCGTGGCATCGTGCAAGGGATCTGCGCCGGCCAGGGCGGAGAGCAGTCGCGCCGAATCCATCACAGTCCCAGTCAGCGGCCCTATCACGTCTGTGCTGGAGCCGTACGCCAGCAATCCGTGCCTAGAGACTCGCCCGTAGGTGGGCTTCAAACCAACCGTACCCGTCCAGGACGCCGGCTGCCGAATGGATCCTCCCGTGTCTGTGCCCAAGGCTGCCAGGACCATGCCACTCGCCACGGCCGCTGCAGAGCCGCCGGACGACCCTCCCGGGCTCCGAGAGAGATCTCGTGGATTTCGGGTGACATGATATCCGGAGGACTCCGTGGTGGACCCCATGCCGAACTCGTCGAGGTTGGTCTTGCCGACCAGCACGGCGCCAGCGGCCCGAAGGCGAGCGACGGCTGTAGCATCGTACGAGGGGACATAGCCTTGCAGGACTTTAGAACCAGCTGTAGTGGGTATCCCTGCAGTGCAAATGTTGTCCTTGATTGCCACAGGTAAGCCCAAAAGCGGCATCGTGCTCGTGCCCGGCTCCCTGCCCGCCAGCTTTTCGTCCAGTGCACGGGCTTCGGACATGGCTTGATCCCCACTGAGTGTCAGAAAGGCACCGATCGCTCTGTCTTCCGCTTCGATTTGCAATAACGTTTGTTTGGTGACCTCCGCCACGCTGATCTGACCTTGTTGGATGCGTTCTACCATGTCATGGATGGTCGTGGAGGAGAATACTCGGGTGGACAAGTGCTTTCTCGAATGATATTTTCCAACTGATCCGGACTGAAATGCTTTCGCTTTGGCCAGCACAGCAAGGACGAGGAGTAGCAGTGGCTTTCGACGGCTGGTAAGGAGAAATGACATGCTTGCACTGCGGTGCCTGAAGGGCCGTCAACAGGAGCTTCAGAAAAGCCGGGAAACACGATGGCTGCAACCCCCTGTGTCGAAAAGTATATCGGGTCGATAAAAGTGAGCGTTGTCATTACGTTGTGCTGGCTCTAACAGGCATCCTCACGAGACTTATGTACAATTGTGCAGTCCAGGAGGCCGGGAGGTCAAGGGCTTTCCTCCGAGAGTCTGTCGTCGGTTGCTGTGGTGGCCAAGCCTGCAGGCATCCAAAGACTTGCTCCAGGCCATGATCGCGAACGGCAAATATGCGCTGGCCAGTAAAGCATAAAACCAAGGAATTCCTCAAGACCGTTGTCGGGTAGGCGTTTTTGATTTCGTCCGATCGAGCGGGCTCATGGAGTTAGTTGCCTTCGGGCGTGGCTGCCGATCGCCCTCAGGCTCGCTGGACGACTCGCTTTCAGACGCTACGCTGTACCCCTTGACACCCCCCGAAAACGTGTAAGAGCCCACATGTTGCAGTACGCTGCGACTCGCGGTGTTGGTACACATGCATCGTGGAGGCTTATTGTTTGGGGGACACCACTTTGGTCATAATAACGGACATTTTGAGGCTGATTTTTCCTTTTTTTTTTTGACACGCACGTGGTGCAGCGAAACATAAACCGAGAATGCCGCCACTCGGGGAAAATGCACGCGCCAAGGCCTGTCAAGCACCGCCATGTTTGAGACACCCTCAGAAGCCGATCATACCTTCAGGGTGCAAGACAAGCAGTCGTGCCTTTACAGAAAGCAAATCCGCGGACGAGCCCACGGGACTTCAGGCTCCCGCCGGGAGCATACCAGGTGCCATCCCACCCCCCTTTGCATCCCCTGATTTCGGCCTTCACAAGGCGTCGATCGTCGCCATTCCTCCGCAACATATCGCGTCGAAGCTCCCTTTCCCGTACCTTGCGCCGCGTTGGGAGCTGGCGTCCTCCCGACGGGCCTCGCGCACAAGCAACCCCCTCCGCAACATAGTCGACCACCTCAAACCCGACCCCGAGCACCCCTCTCCGGTGCTCAATTTCGCCCTGGGCGACCCTACTGCCTATGCCACTGAAGGCCACCTGCGTTGTCCTGATGTCTTGATCGAGGCAGTCGCAAAGCATGTGGAAGAGGGCCTTCATAATGGCTATGCTTGCTCGGCGGGGACGTTGGAGGCGCGCCAAGCCCTAGCAGCGGCCTATTCTTACCCGGGACGCAAGCTCTTGACGGCGGAGGACGTGATCATTGCAAGTGGAGGGTCAGGAGCCTTGGAGATTGTCCTGACCGCGTTACTGGACGAAGGAGACGCCGTCCTCATCCCGCGGCCGGGTTTCGCCCTTTACCAAGTGCTGGCCCGTAGCCTGGGAGCGGAGGCTGTTCCCTACGACTTGGTGCCCGAAGATAACTGGGCAATCGATCTGCCCGCCTTGGACGCCGCCATCGCTGGCTACAACAATCGGCAGACGGTGGGAAACGGCGGAGACGCAGGTCTCCAAGGCGACGTGAGAGGGATGCCTGGGTCGATGCGCTCTGATGGCCCCTCGACCTCTCGGACCTTGCCTGCCCGGATCAAAGCCATTCTGGTCAACAATCCCAGCAACCCCTGCGGCAATGTCCTCAGCAAGGAAAACCTCTTGGGCCTCCTGGATGTGGCGCGTAGACACAGCCTCCCCATAGTCGCGGATGAGATCTACGGCCGGCTGGTATTCCCGGGAGAGTCCTTTCACCCCCTAGGGGCCCTGACCACAGACGTGCCGGTCCTGACAGTGGGAGGCATGGCCAAGCAATTTGCCGTGCCGGGGTGGAGGGTGGGGTGGCTGCTGCTCCATGACCCGTTGGGAGCCTTGGATGGGCCCGGGGAGGAAGAGACCTGCGACCCGCCACAGCAGAGGAGGGCGAGCTTGCGGCGCGGGCTGAAGAATCTCACTCAACTCGTCCTTGGCGCCAATACTCTGGCACAGTCTACCATTCCCTTGCTTTTCTCCTCGAAACTCGGCCCTCGTCTCGAGGCTTTCTATGCCAATTACGTCAGTATCTTGGTCGACAATGCTAATTTTATCAAAGCGACGCTGCTTCCCGTGGCCGAGGGTAGGGAGGGTAAGGAAGGCATTTGGGGAGTGACGTTGTCAAATTTTCCACAGGGAGCTCTCTATCTGCTCTTGAAATTGTCACTGGATAAATTTATCGACCTCCCGGACGATGTGGCTTTTTGCGCCGCTTTACTCAAGGAAGAGAATTTGGTCCTCTTGCCTGGGCAGTGTTTCGGCATCCCGGGTTACGTGAGGCTGGTCTTGACCCCTCCTCGGCCCGTCCTAGTGGAAGGATTAGACCGTCTTCGGACCTTCTGCTTCCGGCATGCTCTTGTGACAAAAGCTGAGGAAGCGAGGCCGTTGCTGCCCATGGGGTGTCATGATAAAATAGCTAAGTGATGGCGGCGCGCGGTTACCGTTGCAATGGAATCGTCACGATGGCAGAGCGTTCTGGTATTTATTAGACGCGGTGGTCCTCTTCAAGGAGACTGTACAGGAGTTATTCAGCTTTCTGTTTAGTGGGTGGAAAGGTCAGTCTGTAGCTTAGTGAGCGACAGCGTCATTCAACCGTCTGTGCATATATTATTTTACTTGCAAACTGTTTTCAGAATAGAAAAAAATAAACCGACATAAATAGTGCATGGGGGTATCTAGCAAATTGTGGGCTCATGAAGTCTGTGTGGTTTGCGAGTTGCGTGTCATATTGTTGAACAACTTTTAAACTCGCGCCTAGGGGTTCATGATCGTGTGCTATGTCTCGATGAGATCCAATTCAAAATTGGCGAAACTTTATTCGCGTCAGCTCAGCTTTTTACTAAGTTTCTGAAATAATGTGCAAAGCTTACGGGTCTAAAAAAGATGTGTGAAGTAATATGTAGGAATACAGAAAAAAGTGAACGAGTATCTCATATAATTTAAGTACTACTTCTTCCACTTCCTTTGTCTCTGAAAGGCTTGTTCAGTCTGTCCATTTCTGTGAGCGCAAAGGGAAGTGAATCTGTGCAACCCCCGCCTGCTCCTGACGTCTTCGTTGTTGGTCCGCCTCCTCCTTCTGCATATGCTTCGTGCGAAGATACTCCTGTTGTTCTTCCAGTGCTACCCGATGTCGCTGAGCTTTTATTTGCTTCTCCAACACTTCACGATTTGAAAGGATCGCTAAGCGATGTGCCTCCTTTGAGCGCTGACATTCCTCTTCTTCTACTTTTTGCTCAGCTTCCCAGCGCCCAACAAGGGTTGACTCTGCCTCTGATTCCTCCGCAGCAGTCAAAGCCTTGTAAAGGAGTTGTTGTTGTCTTGTCGCGTCAATCTCTAACCAGAGCGCCTTTTTCTTTGCTTCCCGCTCCTGCAAAACAGCCTCCCGCTGCTCCCAGACCTCTTCCTCCTTTGCGAGTCGGATGCTCTCAATCTCCCGCTCGTCCTCCACCTCCTTCTGCATGAGTTCCTCCAGATATTTGCGATATATTCGACTTTCCTCTCTGGCCTTTACACCTCTATTTCTTTCCGCGGCTACACTTTTGGCTTCCTCCTCCAACGCGTAGTTCAGCAAAGTCATGTCTTGCTGTCGTTCTTCTTCTGCACGCGCACGCATCAGACCTAATCGCTGCTCATTGAATGCACGGATGTTTTGCCCTTCCAACCAGTCAGCTTTTTTGCGCTTTTCTGCAAGCTCTTCCTCTTTGGTCAGCTCTAGTTGAATCTGTGCGATTTCCCTGGCATCCTCAGCTCTTTGTTGAGTTTTTTCCTGCTGTTGTTTACTCTGTTTTTCACGGATTTGAGCTTCCAGGCAGCAAAGGTTGTCACGTTTTCGTTGCATACTCCTAGCTTCGATCCGTTCCGCAGTGTCAGCCATTTTTTGACAGTCTTTTTCTACTTTGTTGTCCAATGCTTTCTCCTCTCGGACACGTTGCTCGCGCGAATTCCTTTTTTCTTCAATCTGTCGACGCTGAAAATCTGTCGTGAAGCGCTGTAATGCTTGCCCGTTTAAAATACGAGCATCATCGCAGCTACTAAGCCATTGCTTGTCGTAGCAGGATTGCACGAGTGCCCGACGCGCCTCCTCGTTTCGGGATTGAAGAGCGTATGCTCGCGCTCGTAAAGTATTCTTTCGCTCCTGAAGTGTTGCCGCATCTGCCCAAGGCCTGCACCTACTCGACTGATTTTCGGCATTGTAGTCGGAACTTGTATCACCTCTTTGTTGAGCTTTTCGCTCTGACGCTTCCCTTTCTCTTTCCCAATTTTCTGCAATTGCTTGCTGCCGCTGTTCATGCCGAGACGAGGCCAATGCTTCCGTTCGAAGCTCCCACTCAGTTTTACTAAAAGCTCTGACGTCAGAATCAACAGCCTTAGCAAAGTCTTCCCTTTTGAGAGAACGTTCACGCTCCCTGTCGAAGATTTGCTTTGGCGTTTTGATAGCCCGCGACGAGGACAACATACACCTGGATAAAGTCGAGAAGGGTGCTTCTTATTCATTCGAAAGGGTCAACAATGGATGAAAATTATCAGTAAAGCGCTTTCGCATGTGAAGAATAAGAGCCTTTATTGGTTGAACTTTGCAATTTTATATATCAAGAACGAGGATTGTGCCGGTCAACCTCAACACGAAAAGTCAGCGGCAGTAAAAAAAATGAGATCAGATAACGCCAACTCAAACTTAAACAATGGTTACAACAGTGTCAGTGCCTGCTTTAGTATGCCAGGCTCAGAATGGAACCCGACTATAAGTAATACATTTCGCCGATCACACAAACAACTTAAAGCTTTTTCTTTTTAAAAAGGAGAGCCGTTAATCGCCGGTAGTGGTCAACGTTACGCAGCTTCCCGCCGGCCGTTAGCAGGAGTACTATATTATTCAACGATTTTATTGCGCTGCACCCAATGCAGAGAGTAAAAAACTAAATCTTCTTGGATTTAAGCTTACAACTATCGTAAAGTCGTCCGTACTTTCTTGCCCACGCCGAATACTCACAGTGTAATCCAATGAAGGCGTGAAGTACAGCCCTTGTTGCCCCATTTGATCTTTCCTTCAATAATGCGATTGGGTGTGCCAAATAGAGTAAAGTGAGTACGTTATGTAGATGGTGAGGAAGTGCTAAGCCAAAGGTTATGGATCGCTATCTCCTTTTGTCCCTCAATTACTTCAAATGTGCTACTTGGCAGACGCATACTCGACATATGACGAAAGCCGGTAAGAAACTAAGAGAATTAGTCAAATAAAGCTTTCGAATACATCTCGTCTCCCAAAGTAAGATGTGCTGGAATGAAAAGGACGCATGCGTTTAATATTGCCGACCACGAGCAAAGAATTATTTGGCCTTCCATCTCGCGTCAGTCGCAGAAAACCGCGGTTATACTGATGGACATTGGTGGCAATGAGGTCATGTCTTTTCTCATGCAATGCTCACAGGATTAAAGCCGAAACCAAAGATGTGGACTCAGACATACGAGTCTCCACGTATGTTAAATATCGCCGACAGTGATTCGTTCGTACATCAGCCGTCTAGCGTGGGTGGTTCGAGATGATTTGTTCTATCTATATCACCCTACTGCCTACTTCTACTACTAGGTCAAAGTCCCGAACGATCTATTCATGCGACCAATTGTCGAACAAAGAGGCTTTGCGCTCATGACGATTTCAACAATTTATCACGTCAGTGTGAAGCTTTTCTGTCAAAATGGTGCATGTGATGTAATAAGCTAAAGAGATGCATGTGTGCGCACAAACAGAGTACAATCTGCAGTATTACACCTTTACAAACGTTCGATGAGCACACAGGGCCTTGCTTTAGTGGTTTTGCAATACTTTATAGGGGGGCTAAACAGAAATTTGTGCTGAGCATTAGACCAGTAGCTAATTTCCCATGTAAAGACTATCTGTGAGTAATTATTTCTTATATTCGGGGAAAATCACGTGCTGATGGGATATTCTGCATTTCCAAAATCCGTATATTTATCTAGGGACTGTCGTCCCGTATTCTATATCCCTTCATCGTAGTTGAGTACAGCAACCCAAAAATTTATTGTTCCAAACAATGCAGGGATATTCTTCCGTCATCCTCTCACCGCTATTAAGAACGACATAGGCTATATTAAACATCTTTCAATCAGATACTTTATAACTCTGCAGATGGTCAAAAGAGAAATGTAATGCAATTCTTTGGGTGACAACGATAATTTAGTGCTTCACAAATTCAAATCAAATACTCTTAGAGCATTTTTCCAAGAGCACTTGAGCACAAATTCGATGCTCTCGACCGCACTAAACTTTGTACAGGAAAGCCCCTGACGTAGAACGACAATAATAATACACTGGAAAAAGGAAAGGTCCGGGCGTGGGGGTGGGGAGGTTAAGCATTCGCCGCTTTTTCGCTCCCTTTGTTCTTCTTCGCTCGCTTTCCCGCCTTTCCTTCCCCCCCCCCGCCCAAAAGGCAGCATGCTCTGCACTCCGCGGGGTGCATGACAATCGAGAAGTGGGTGATTTGCTGTCTTCTCCGTTTGCTGTCGGGTACAATCAGACGAAGCATAATGTGTGTGCTTGTCTCTAATCGCTAATTGCTTCATTTGTGAGCTCCTAGAGGGACGTAGTACGCCTAGGCTGCTTGCTGTCAGTCTCGTTCTCCGCGCCAAAGTTTGAGTAGAAGGATCTGCAAAAGGTGCCCTTTGTACCATCGCTACCTGTATATGGGATATTCAGGCCATTGTGAACGGCTATCAGGTGTAGAGCACTTCCTAAGTCAGCACTGCCATCCCATCGAGTACATTTAACCCGTGCACTCGCTTTTCCTTGCTCGCACGGTACTCATCTGTTCTTCATTCTGTGTTTCAGACTGACAACTACATAAAGTCTAGGAAAACATGTTTGAAGCTCGGCTAACGGAGGGAAGCCTTCTCAAGAAGATTATCGAGGCCATCAAGGATCTGGTCCAGGAAGCAAATGTTGACTGCTCGGAAGAGGGGCTTACCATGCAGGCCATGGACGCTTCCCACGTCTCCCTCTGCTCGTTGAATATGCGACACGGTGGCTTCGACCACTATCGATGCGACCGCTCTATCTCTCTGGGCCTGAACCTGGCCAACCTGGGCAAGATCTTGAAATGCGCAGGCAACGACGATGTGGTTACCCTCAAGGCTGAGGACGAGCCGGACACCTTGACGCTCATGTTTGAGTCGCCGAACCAGGAGCGCATTTCGGACTTCGAGCTAAAGCTGATGGACATTGAAACGGAGCACCTAGGCATTCCCAACGAGGAGTACAAGTGCACGATCAGCATGCCCTCCGGGGAGTTCCAACGCATCGTGCGGGACTTAGCCGTCATCGGCGAGACCTGCATCATCACTTGCACGAAAGAAGGGGTCAAGTTCTCCGTCTCGGGCGACCTGGGCAATGGAAATGTGACGGTCCGACAGTCCTCGGCAGCGGACGGGGACGAGAAGGACCAGGTGAAGATCCAGATGGAGGAGCCAGTGACCCTAAACTTCGCGCTCCGGTACCTGGGGTTCTTCACCAAGGCCACGCCCCTCGGATCCACGGTCAAGCTCCACATGTCGCCCGACGTGCCCATCGTAGTGGAGTACCCCATAGACGGCATCGGCTCCATCTCCTATTTCTTGGCGCCCAAGATCGACGAGGACTAAGCGGGTCGAATGTGGGCCCTGGGTGGGGAAAAGACCTCCAGTGAACGAGGGTCCAGGCCCAGGAGTAAAGGATAGGGCAACAAGGTGGTCTCTGGGGCAGCAACAAGGAGACCCGCGGACCCAAACCTCAAAGAGAGGAGAAGATATGGGGGGGCCTCCCAAAGAATCATAAATAGAAAGCATCGAAACCTCCCATGCGAGCGTCTGGCAGGTCATGGCGTTTACTCTATGATCTTGTTTTTCATCTTCTACATCTTTATCCATCTGAATCAGGGTCTTGATCAAAGAAACACTTGCGTCTCCTGCTGGGAGAGGCCTGCCAACTTCCCTCACCTCTCACATTTTTTTGTTTCCTTTATCTGTACCCACACAGAAAATCGTCCATTTATCTTTACATTTAAAATAGAGCTTATTGTACATCAAGACACATACATACGCAAAGACATGAAAAGGCGAAAGATCTCACTATGTTCGTCTTCTACTAGTGGATAACAGGCTTCAAGTGGTCTCCTTTCAAAGAAGAAAGGTCAAGTGCGGCATCCGCCTCCTCGTCCATTTCTCCAACCACAGCAATATTATCCCCCCGCACGATGTACAAACCCAATGGAACTTGTTCTACCCCCGCCGTTGTTGAGAACACTCGTTCGTGGCATTCTTGCAAAATTATGTTGGTGGTTTGATCGAAACCCTTCAGAACTCCGACAATGTTGCGCCCATCGTTAGTTATGACACAAATGACACCTGTGTATAGAGGGAAAGATCTAGATCAATGCGTGGCAAATGGTTGTGTAGCTGATGAACGAACTTACGGTCTTTCAGTTTTTCCAGGGTTGCGGCCATGATAGCGTGCGGCTGGGCGGGTCCTCGTGCCTCTGTCTCCCTGTAAACCATGAAATAAAGACCTTGCGTCATCGCACAGAATGCGTGTCCCTGTCCTCTCTACACACCGAGGTAGCATCCACCATAAACTATGAAGGTCTCGCACGCTCGGAAAGTGCCATGGCATGAAAGGTCTGGTGGTGTCTGTCAAGGCTGGTTGGGGGGGTCGCGGAAATCTCAAGCAGCCGTTACGTAGCCAGATACGCGCGCGACCTGCCCCTTGATAGCTGTAGAATCGCGGTCATTCGAGGCGCAACTCATGCATGTGTTTGGCTTTTCGTATTATTAAGCTTTGTTTACAGTATAAAACTTTTTTTAAATGTTGTTTCCCCCCCATTTCACAGGACTAAACATGTCCGACATACCTCGGCCCATCCTGTGGCAGGATCCTGTTGAGGAAAATATTTTTGACAACGCTTCGAGTAGGTTTTGAGCCAATGGATGACAACTTTGGTGACATGACTCCTACCATTCGGGGTGACAACGACGCTAGCACGCATGAAGCTTGCCATCGTAACTACGGGGTGTTGAGTCATGTGGAGGATGGTGTGAACATGGCTGCCTTTCAAGAGATCGACATCGGCGATGGTCACGTAAATTTGATGACAACGTTGAATATTGAGGACGATCATACATCTGAAATCGATGGAATCTCAAATATAAGCGGTCTGGATCGTGAAGGTGGGGGTGTTTCGCTTCCTCCCAGACATTCATCCATGCAGTTCACACTTGACGAAAGCGGACGAGTAATGCGACGGAGTGAGAAAGACGCCGCTGAGGCAATTGAACAGGAAGAGCAGGACCGATCGGCGGCAAGACTTGTTAATCCGAGGTCTCCTGTGGTAATCCTCCAAAAGATCTTCGACCGTGCATGCGCTGTGTTCCCATCGTCAAATCCTCCATCGAGCGCGCCGATGAGGGAAAGCGGTTCTCTCGGCCAAGGCACGCTTGTTTTGTCCCTCACAGAAGACTCTCCGCCCAAAAAACGGTTTTTCTTCTCCAAACTCAAGTGTAGACGGAAAAAAATGGCCATGCCGGCGGGGGACAGGAACTTGTCCCGCGAGGATGTTGGTGAGGACCTTCCACTGCCTGCCGACTCTCCTCGTCCGCCCGATGAAGACGTGGTCTCACCACGCGTTTTTCGCCTAACTACAGAGCAATCCGAGATAAATGATCCACACCTCCTTTTTTTCGAGCAACCTGTACGAGGCGACGAAGGCGAGGAAGAGGATTCTCGATCGTTGATACCTTGGACGACGCTGACGAAAATGCAGTTGCTGGAGGTCGAGGAAGACCAGCGTGGGGTCGTCGAACAGGAGTCAGGGCACAACGAGCAGGCAGGACAGGAGACTAAGCATTCTAGGACACCGCCCCGAGGGACCGGTTTGACCATCATGCAGGCGCTGGAGGCGAGAGAAATGGAAGCGGAGGGTGGTGGAGGGGAGGAAGGGAAGCACGGGCTTGCCGATGACACTCCTGACGGACAGGTCATGGTCTCTCTGCGGGAAGGCGGCAGACCTGGCTTTGAATCTGAGCCAATGCCCAACACCAATGAGAAAGAAAAGCGGGAGAGGACCAATGCTGCCCAGTTGGCCAGAACAAGCCGCGAAGATATCCTAGACGACGATTTCGATGTGTCGATGCCAGCCCACAGGCCGCGTGAGAATGACGTGGCCGAACGAGCACCATCCGCAAAGAAAAGAGGGCACAGCGCCGATCCCAAAGTGCATGAAGCTGCACAGACCCCAAGCTCGGGTGCGCCTGCAAGGCCACGCTCCACGACTCCGGTGGCACCCGCGTCCCCCCTTCCACGCAAACAAGGCGTCTCGCCTCCTCTACCAGCCGTGAGTGGCACAGCCGTCAATGACACGCCGCCATCCTGTTTACCCGCACATACCGCTGTCACCCCTCCATGCCAACTCCCTGGAGCAGAAGCAATCCCGGCACAGCAAGGGCTAACGCGCGCCTCTCCCTCGCCCAAGCCGGCGCCTGTGCCTCCGCCCGCTTCGAAGGCTCGAGCTGCCAAGGAGACGCCCATACAGGGCACACGAGCGATGCCAAACCGTACTTCAATAGCTAAATCGGCAGGCGAACCTTTAAGGTGCAGCCCTTCAGGTACGAAAAGGGAGCCTCAGTGTCCATCGTCCCCG
>Ga0209925_1001098_pt1 | contig 13735 bp, 7 predicted proteins | sample SalPonR2_A_D1_MG_FD_185702 | JGI IMG/M metagenome (GOLD analysis project Ga0209925, IMG submission 185702) | Salt pond soil microbial communities from South San Francisco under conditions of wetland restoration - Salt Pond MetaG R2_A_D1_MG... ...
GCCATATTCAGCGAAAAGGATTCGCACGCCGTTTATCTGCTGGGCAAGCAGGACGTGAACCGCCTCGACGTGATCAATTTCATTTCTCACGGCATCACCAAGAACGAGGAACAGCCCGCACCCGAATCGCCGGCCGGCGCGGCCCAGGCCGAGGGCGAAGGTCAGGAGCAGAAGTCGCCGCTGGCAAGCTTTGCCAGCAATCTGAATGAACGCGCACGCGCCGACCGAATAGACCCCTTGATCGGCCGCGAGGCCGAGCTCGAGCGCACCGTGCAGATTCTGTGCCGGCGGCGCAAGAACAATCCGCTTTACGTCGGCGAATCCGGCGTCGGCAAGACCGCGCTGGCCGAGGGCCTGGCGCTGCGCATCGTAGAAGAACGCGTGCCGGAAGTACTCGCCGGCGCCGAAGTCTGGGCACTGGATCTGGGTGCGTTGCTGGCCGGCACCAAGTACCGCGGCGATTTCGAGAAGCGACTGAAGGCCGTGCTCGCCGAATTGCGCGAGCGCGAGGGTGCGATCCTGTTTATCGACGAAATCCACACCATTATCGGCGCCGGTGCCGCCTCCGGCGGGGTCATGGACGCCTCCAATCTCATCAAACCGGTGCTGGCCAACGGCGAGTTGCGGTGTATCGGCTCGACCACCTTCGAGGAATACCGCGGAGTGTTCGAAAAGGACCGCGCCCTTGCGCGCCGGTTCCAGAAGATCGACATCATCGAGCCGACGATTGCCGAGACGATCGAAATCCTGAACGGCCTGAAATACCGTTTCGAAGAACACCACGGCGTCAAGTACGCGTCCGAGGCGCTGGAAGCAGCCGCTACGCTGTCGGCACGCCACATCAACGATCGGCATCTGCCCGACAAGGCAATCGATGTGATCGACGAGGCCGGCGCGCGTCAGCGTCTGCTCGAACCGGAAGGCCGCGTGGATACCATCGGCACGCACGAAGTCGAGGACGTGGTCGCACGCATGGCACGGATTCCGCCGCGCCAGGTTTCGCGCTCCGACCGCGATGCGCTGCGGACGCTGGAGCGCGACCTGAAGCTGACGGTATTCGGCCAGGACAAGGGTATCGAGACGCTGGCGTCGGCAATCAAGATGGCCCGCTCCGGATTGGTGGATACCGATCGCCCGATCGGCTCGTACCTATTCGCCGGCCCGACCGGGGTCGGCAAGACCGAGGTCACGCGACAGCTGGCGATGACCCTGGGTATCGAGCTGATCCGGTTCGATATGTCCGAATACATGGAAGCTCACACGGTCTCGAGGCTGGTGGGCGCGCCGCCGGGATATGTCGGCTTCGATCGGGGCGGCCTGTTGACCGAGGCCGTCACCCAGAATCCGCACGCCGTGCTGCTGCTCGACGAGATCGAAAAAGCGCATCCGGATATCTACAACCTGCTGCTCCAGGTCATGGATCACGGCAAGCTCACCGACGCCAATGGTCGCATGGCCGATTTCCGCAACGTCATCCTGGTGATGACGACAAATGCCGGGGCCGCCGACATGAACAAGCGTTCGATCGGGTTTACCGATTCCGACGCCAGGCCTGACGGCATGGAAGCCATCCGGCGCCAGTTCACGCCGGAATTTCGCAACCGGCTCGACGCAGTCATCCAGTTCGAGTCGCTTCCGTTCGACGTGATTCTGCAGGTGGTCGACAAGTTCGTGATGGAACTGGAAAACCAGCTGGCCGACCGCAATGTGCATATCGAGGTCGCGCCCAGTGCCCGCGAATGGCTGGCGCGCAACGGCTTCGATCCCGCCATGGGCGCGCGACCGATGAAACGCGTCATACAGGAGCACATCAAGCGCCCGCTGGCCGACGAACTGCTTTTCGGTGACCTTGGCGAACAGGGCGGTACGATCCACATCGATGTGGACGATTCGGGCAAGGGACTTTCGCTGTCATTCAGCGCGGCCGAGGTGGAGGCGCTGCCAGGTTGATGTAGGCGCCATACGGCGTTGCCGGCCGGGCCGGCACGCCCGGCGTCGGACCGGTTATTTCATGCGGTAAGTAATACGGCCCTTGGACAGGTCGTACGGGGTCATTTCAACCTTGACCCGATCACCGGTAAGAATTCGGATGTAATGTTTGCGCATCCGGCCGGAGATATGCGCGGTAATCGTGTGGCCGTTGTCGAGTTCAACACGGAACATCGTGTTCGGAAGCGTCTCGAGTACGCGACCTTCCATCTCGATATGTTCGTCTTTTGCCATGGGTCTCCATCAGAGTGTTAAAACCCCGTTATTCTGCCACCATTCAGCGTTAAAGCCAAGCACCATCGGGCAATCTCGGTCCCCTTTGTCCGAGCGCCGGCCGCGCTAGCCACTCAATGGGTCACGGCGGCATGTGCCCGGGGTAGCGGAGCATTTCCGGCCTGAAGCCTTCTCCGATGCGATAGTGCAATGTCTGGATCGGCATGTCGTCGCGATAGACCGTCGTGGTCTTCAAGGGACCCAGACCGATCAGCGCGGCCTCCAGCCAGTCTTCGTCGATAAGCTTGGACTCGTGACTGACCAGAAGCACCGGACGGGTCGGGTCGGTATCCGGGTCGAACCAGCGCTCCCACTGCGAGCCGCTCATGCCGACCAGGTTGCGCGCGGTGATGTTGTCGCGTCTGCCGTCGACGTCGTGGAAGGCGAGCGCCGCCGGAATACCCCACTTGGCCATGCCCGCAATCACGGGTCGCTTGCCGGTTTCCGCCTCGATCCCGGTTTCGAGCGTGTGGACCGCCCGGGCCAGTTCCGGCCAGCCCATGTAGCCCAGCCGGTTCGGCTGCCAGTGAACGCCGGGCAGGCCGATCGAAATGTAGTGAAGCCCGAACCCGAACGCGACCAGCGACAGCGGCAGAAGCGGCCGCCAGAGCCGCTCGACGACTTGCGACAGCCGCGAAGGGTCGGCCCAGGCCGGCGGATGAACCGTGGCCGCAATCATCGGAAGCAGACCCAGCCACGCCGGCACGATCCAGTGAATCTTGGTCTCGGTCAGCAGACCGAACGCCGCGATGACGCCAAGCGGCCCCAGCGTCATGCTGAGCATGAATCGGCGCGACGCCTCGTCCCGGCAAAGGCGTCGGCGTGCCGGTCCCAGCAGGTAGAGCGCGACCAGGCCGGCCAGCGGCGCCAGCGCAACGACGGTGTGGACCGGAAGCCAGTAAGCGCTGACGGTCGCCTCGTCGGCAATTCGGCGCGTCGACTGAAAGGCGAACGAAGCCCAATCATGCTGGAAGTTCCATACCAGCACCGGGCTGAATAACGCCAGCGCGATCAGCGCACCGGCCCAGGGCTGCCAGCCGGCGAGGTGACGCTGGGCAGGGCGATGCACCAGCATGAACAACAACACGGCAGGCCCGAGAAAGACGACGGTGTATTTCGCCAGCGCACCGAGACCAATCGCGATACCGGCGCCGATCCAGGCTCTCGAGCGTTCCTGTATCAGTGCCCGCTGCAGAAAATAGAGCGCCGCCAGCCAGGCCGTGGTCGCCGCCGCATCGGTGGTCATGAGAAATCCGGTCGCCAGCCAGCCCGGCACCACGGCCACCAGCATCGCCCCCAGCAGCCCGCGGGTCTTGTCGTAGAGATCGCGCGCATACAGGTAGGCAAACACGATCGATGCGGGGCCCAGGAGCAGCGTGGCCGCGCGCACGCCGAAGGCAGTGTCGCCGAAAATCGAGGACCCGAGCCAGACCAGCCAGGCCGTCAGCGGCGGATGATCGAGATATGACAATGCAGGATGCAGCGTGTAGGTCCAGTAATACATCTCGTCGAAGATCAGCTCGGCCTGCCCGAGGTAGAGCCAGCGCAGCATCAGAGAGCAGCCGATCAGCGCCAGCGCGGCCATCCGCCAACGGGTTTCCGGATTGTTTTCGGCGTCGCGCGCGGGGAACACGTAGAAGATCGATCCGAGATAATTGATCACGGCCGTCAGAGCGACGGCCGGCAGGATGGCCAGCCAGGGCACCACGCCCAGGCCCTCGGTCAGCATTGCAAGAACGCCGCCGCGCAGCGTCAGCGACAGCAAGGCGACCAGCAGAAATGCCGAGTAGCGCCTGAACGCCGACCGATCCGGATCAAACTCGCGGGCGAAGCTCCAGCGGTAGTTGAGCACGAAGTTGCTGATCGTTGCGACGAAGAATGCGCCGAAATGCGCCGTCGCCAGGCTTGCGTCGAGCGATCTCAGCAGCCAGAACACCGCCAGGTCCACGCCGACACCGCTCAGGCCCACCAGGCTGAATCTCGAAAGATTGCCCAGCGTCATTCGCGCCCCGCCCAGCGCAGCCAGGCGACGCACGAAAAGCCATTGCACGTGCGCGTTCATCTTCGACGCGCCGGTATCGCGGTCGTTGAACCTGAACGGGACTTCCTCCACGCTCGGGTCGGGACGCGTGCGCACCAGCACTTCCAGCAGCACCTTGTAGCCCGCTTCCAGCGGCGCCAGCGAAGTCAGCCGGTCCCGCGTGGTGGCAAAGAAGCCGGACATCGGATCGCGAACCCGGGTAAACGGCCAGGCCAGGAACGCCGCGGCGCGCGACACCAGGCGCCGCCAGCGCGGCCAGTCATCGATCGCGCCGCCATGCACGTGCCGGCTGCCGACCGCAACGTCGGCCCGTCCGGCCTCAAGCGGCTCCAGCAGCCGCGCGACCGCTTCGGTCGGGTGCGACCCGTCGGCGTCCATTACAACGCAGTACCGTCCCCTGGCGATCTGTGCCGCCTCGAGCACCGACGCGGTCAGATCCGGGGTGCCGGTACGCTGCAGCAGCCGGACCCGGCCGGAATCGAGGCGCGTCTGCACCTCTGCGACGGTCGAATCGGTGGACCCGTCATCGGCAACGACAATCTCGATCCGGTCGGCCAGAAGCGGCCGCGCCAGAAGCGAATCGATAAGCGCGCCGATGTTGCCGCCTTCGTTAAGCGTGGGCACCAGTATTGAGACTGCCGGCCCTTCAGCGAGCGCTTCGTCGCCGGGCGACCGGGTGACGGGCTGTTGATCGGGAGAACTCAATTCGGATTGATCCGGCGGCCGGGTGGGCCCAGTGTGAACGCTGGTCGGAAGTTTAGCCGACGGTTGGGTTCGTGCCGCTACTTTCTTGGTGCAAAAACGGCAAATAGGTATTGACAGAAAGAAATGTCAGGCTAAAATTGTGGGTCTTGTCTGCGGGAATAGCTCAGTTGGTAGAGCACAACCTTGCCAAGGTTGGGGTCGCGAGTTCGAGTCTCGTTTCCCGCTCCAAATACTTCACAGAACCCCGGCGCGTCCGGGGTTCTTCTTTTCCGGGCCGCTCACGCGCCGCGAAAATCCGCGGTACAATCCGCGATCAGCGTTCCACACCACGGCTAGGTGGCAGAGTGGTCATGCAGCGGCCTGCAAAGCCGTTTACCTCGGTTCGATTCCGGGCCTAGCCTCCACATTCCCTTTCGCAGAATTGCCTTCCGCGGTGTCTCCTTCGGCTCGGCGCAGATCCGCATTGCGCTGTGCGCGGAACTCGCGTCGTCTAGAATGCTGGGTCAATCGCCTTGTCCATGCCCGGGTGGTGAAATTGGTAGACACAAGGGACTTAAAATCCCTCGGCCGAAAGGTCATGCCGGTTCGAGTCCGGCCCCGGGCACCAAACACTTTTACAAGAAACCTCAGCGCACACCCAATGCCATGAGCTTGGCCTGATAACGCTCCCGATCACTGTCGGCCCAGGCGTTGTCACGCGCCTTGCGCAAGACGCGTTCGGCACGTTTCAGATCACCTCTTCGGATATGGACACGGGCGATCTTCAGATACACCTCATGCAGATAAGGCGCGACCTCGCTCGCCCGTCGGTAATAGGCGAGCGCGACATCCGTCTTGCCCTGTTCGGCGGCCTCGTCGCCGAGGCCAAGCAATGGGTACGGATCGGGATCGGGCAACACCATCATCCGGCGCTCGATCCGATCGGCGTCTTCAGTGCGATTCTCGGTCAGCAGCAGCTTGCGGTAATTGCGCAGGACGATCAGCCGGTCGCCGAACTCATCGAGAGCAAAACGATAAAGCTGCTCCGCCGTGCGCGCATCGCCGGCGCGTCGGTGCACTACCGCCATCGCGTTGTAGAGATTGAAATTGTCCGCATCGTATTCCAGGCTTGCAAGCAAAAGCCAGAAGCTTTCTTCCAGCTGCCCGTCGGCCAGGGCTTCGACCCCGAGGTTCTGGTAGACCAGGGCGATCATCTCGGCTTCGCTCAACCTCGTCCCCGCGCTGGGCGCATTGTCGGTGAAGTAATCGACCAGGAGATAGGGCCGGCGGAATACAAAAGAGTGCGAATCCAGACTGAATTCGTTGCGGTACAGGAGGGTCTGGATATGCTCGGCGCTATAGATTACCGAACCTTCGGACGAATACACCGGCTTGGCGTCGGCAAGCTGCCAGCCCATTTCGATCCCGGCGAGGCGCGCGTAGGCCGTGGTGACGAGCGCGAGCGACATGCAGTTGCCGATACGCGTATCGATCGTCGTGGCGGCCGAAAGCGTGCGGTACTGAAAATCGGTGTTGCCCAGGCGACGCGTCAGATACTCGAACACTCGCCGGTGAGGTTGATGTTGCGAGTTGAGGCCGGAATTGAAGAACTGCATGAATTCCGCCTGCTGCTCCGGCGTCAATGCGATCATATCCGCGAAATCCGGAACCGCTCGGGGCGGACCGAACAGCTGTTCGTTGAAGGCGGGCGCCCGTTCGAGAAGCGCTTTGCGCTCAACGAGCCGCGCTGAAGGGCTGGCGCATCCGGCGACCAGCATCACGGCAGCCGCAAGCAGTACGATCATGACGTTGCTCTGCGAAAACGCTCGAGTACGGCCACGATTGGATGGGCGGGCATTGTGCGTGGTGTGCGAGCACGCATTTTCCATTGCGACCTCCATGCTGCCGACAACGGGTTTATCGGCCGGATAACCTGATTCGTTGGATTCCGTTATATCATGAGGGTTCAATACGGCTTTTTATGGTCTTCTAATGGCCTGCAGATGAGCAATGCCCGGCGTTTGTCATTTTCTGAACATCCGGGCGGCTGCCTGAACGACCAAGCGCCGTCGGAAATCACACGAAACCAGCAACCGCTCAAAGGTCACCGTGAATGTCGATCGAAATCAGCCTGAATTCGGAAATAGGCGCATTGCAGACTGTCGTGGTGCATACCCCGGGCCAGGAGATGGAGAATATGACCCCGGCCACGGCGGCCGAGGTCCTCTACGACGACATTCTCAATCTGCCGCTGGCGCTGGCCGAACACAAACAGCTCAAGGGGGTGCTTGACCAGGTTGCAACGGTCGTCGAGTTTCACGATCTGCTGACCGACGTGCTGGGGCGAGAGCGCGTTCGCCGGACCTTGATCGAAGAACTCACAAAGCTTTTCCGATGCCCGGAAGTGTTTACCGATCTGGTTGAAATGGAATCCGAAACGCTGGCCATGCAGTTGGTGCACGGCACCCCGAAAAAACCGGACAGCCTTGAAAAGTACCTGGACCCGTCCCGCTACGCCATTCCGCCTCTGCCGAACACCTTTTTTACGCGCGACGCCACCATGTGTGTCAACGACCGGGTTGTCATCGGCTCGATGGCGTATCGGGCCCGTGCTGCCGAGGCGCTGCTTTTGAAAGCCGTTTTCAAGTATCACCCGCGCGTCCAGAGCAGCGGCTTCTACTTCGATGGTACGGCCAATCCGGATTCGGAAGTGACGATCGAAGGCGGCGACCTGCTGGTCATTCGCGAAAACCTGGTCGTAATAGGCTACAGCGAGCGCACATCCGTCGCCGGCATTGATCGGTTGATGCGCGCGATTGCCAGTCAGGGCCCGGTAACGGATTTTATCGTGGTCGAGATCCCCAAGACCCGCGCCACGATTCACCTCGACATGATCTTTACCATGGTGGATCGTGACAAATGCGTTGTATTTCCGCCGCTGATCACCGGCAACCAGCGTTGCCGGGCCTACCACTGCCGGTTTGGGGCAGGCGAGGGCGCCCGTATCGAAGAATACCCGGATGTGCTCGCGGCGTTGGCGGCACAGGGGGTCGAATTGTCACCCATCGCCTGCGGCGGCGCGGACTCGTTCCACCAGGAACGCGAGCAGTGGGGCAGCGGCGCGAATTTTTTTGCTTTTGGCCCAGGCCGCATTCTCGGCTACAAGCACAACATGTATACCCTGGAAGCACTGTCGTCGGCGGGTTTCGAAGTGCTTGACGCTGGCGATTTGCTGGATGGACAATGTCAATTGCCGAGCGAGGGGCGTGTGGTCGTCAGCATCGACGGCGCCGAGCTCAGCCGCGGCGGCGGCGGGTGCCGGTGCATGACCATGCCGATTGCACGATCGACAGTCTAGTTTCACGCTTTCAATGCAAATGCAAATCATTCATAACTAGATGTTTTTTTGGTTTAAATTGATTTTCATCAATTGAAACTACTCGGGTTCTATGTGAACATGAGGTGAAATCGAAATTTCGCATTGCTATGCCTATTGCGGGTATCGGCGTGTCGAGCAACAAGGTAGAACATGGCGCATCCTGAAGACCGCGGAACGAAGAGCCCCAAGCGCGGCATATTCGCTCGCATCGGTGCGTTCTTCACCCGGCCCAGTACGCGCTTCGGAATGGGATTTCTGCTCTTGACCGGCGTCGTTGCCGGAGCATTGGCCTGGCAGAGTTTTCTGACGGTGGTCGAGGTTTCCAGCAGCAACGAGTTCTGTTCGTCCTGCCACGAGATGGAGGCATTCATCTTTCCCTACTACGAGAACGAAAGCATCCATCACAACAGCCGTTCCGGCGTGGTGGCCAAGTGCAAGGATTGCCACGTACCCAAGGCGTTCTTCCCGAAGATGCAGGTGAAGATGAAGGCGATGATGGTCGAAGTCCCCGGGCATCTGACCGGACGGATTTCCACGGAAGAAAAATTCGAGGCGCACAAACTCGAAATGGCCGAAAAGGTCTGGGCACGCATGAAGGCGAATGACTCCAAGCAGTGCCGCAACTGTCACAAGTACGAAGCCATGTCGGCGGAGTTGCAGGATCGCTATGCGCAGCGACGACATTCGGCCGAGTACCGGGAAAAGACCGGACGAACTTGCATCGACTGCCACAAGGGCGTCGCGCATGAACTTCCGGCGGACATGTAGACGCGATGCGCATCACAAGCAATATCGACAAGTTTGCAACACGACCCGGCCTGGGAACGTCCGGGTCATTCGAGTAGACCGCCCGGCCGGCAACAGTAAGCCGGGCATCGGGTAAACAGATAGTTAACCAAGCGGGAGAAGGAGAACCACCATGCATGACTGTAAAAGCTCAAGGACTGCAAGACTCTGCGGTGTCATATTTACGGGGCTGATGCTCGTCGGTCTCCTGGCGCCGAACGCTTTTGCCTCTCCGGACGACGACCCCCTCGCGGATCGTACCGAAGCACGCGAGGCCGGAGGGCAAGCAACCGCCGAAGGCCGCACCAGCGACCGCCGCGGCGAACTATCGCGTCGAACCGCACGGGATCGCAGCTCGCTGCGCGGCGGACCGGCCCTCGATGATCCTGAAATAGCGCGATTCTTCGAGAAGATGCCACCCGAGATATTCGCCGAATTCGGGCACCCCGACGTGGCAGGGCTTGTTCAGGACGGTGTTCAGTCATCCGGCTTTCAGCGTCCGCGTCCCGCCCCGGAATACCTGTTTTCGGAGATCATGGGCGCCGAGCTCAACGGCATGCCGGTGGTCGAATTTCAGATCACTGATGAATTCGGCCTCGGTATCGAAGGGCTTTCCCAGGGCGCGAACGTCGAGTTCAGCTTCACGGTGAACAAGCTGGTTCCGGGCACCGGTGGTGAATTGGCCAGCTGGAGCACCTACATGGTGGCCGACGACGAAGGGATGGAAAATATCTCTGCCGGCACATACTCCGACGGCACGCTCGAAGAGTTGGGCGGCGGCAACTACACGTTCACCTTCAACGATCCGCTCGAAGCAATCTCCGGCATTGCATTCGAGCCCGAACTGACCCACCGGGTCGGCATGGAAGTTCGCGACGCCGAAGTATTCGGCGGAGAGCCGGAAACTTTCGACACGGCGTTCAATATTGTTCCTGCCACCGGTGAGACGGAGGGAATCCCCACCAAGTCGATCGTCGAGCAGCAAAACTGCACCAGCTGCCATGGTGACGAGGAATTCGCGTTTCACGGCGGCGCCCGCAGAAGCGTCGAGCAGTGTGTTTCATGCCACCAGGTCGGCAAGATCGACGGCGGCGGCATCAACGCCTCGCTGGACTTCGCCACCATGGTTCACAAGATCCATGCAGGTGAAAATCTGACCCAGAACTACGAGTTCTGCGGCTTCGGTTGCGAACGTTTCGGTGCACCGCCCGACAATTTCAACCACGTTGTCTATCCGCAGAGCACCAAGAACTGCACCACCTGCCACAACCCGGAAAATCCGGCCACCCCGCAGGCGTCGAACATCGACAGCAAGGCAACGGCCCAGGTCTGCGCCTCCTGCCATGACGACCTGGCATTCGACGAAACCGGTCTGACCAACGCCAATCGCAACCACATTGGCCTGGCGCAGCCGAACGAAACCTGCGAAGCGTGCCATTCGCCGACCGGACTGCTTCAGGGCAACCTTGCGTATCACGTCATCGATTCCCAGGAGGCAGCCAAGCGTTTCTCGTACAACATCCTGGATGTCAACAATACGAGTGAAGGCCAATCTCCGGTCGTGACATTCTCGATTACCGATCCGACCAACGGCGATGCGCCGTACGACATCGCCGCGGACGCACCGTTTGCCGGTGACGGCACACGTCTGGCAATGGCGTTGGCATGGCCGAATACCGACTACACCAATGTAGCCAACGATGCCGGAACCGACATCACCGGGCGTCCTGCCGGACAACCCGTCAGCATTTCGCTGGCTGACGGCAGTGGTGTACTTCCGAGCTACATCGCCGATAACGGCGACGGTACTTTTACGGTCGATACGAGCCTGCTGTCCACGCCGCTGGTCGTTCCCAGCACCATGCCGGCGCTGGGATCGGGCACCGTCATGATCGAGGGCCATCCGGCCGCAGATTTCGATTTCGACGGCGTATACGATGACGAGGTTCCGGCCACGAGCGCAACGCAAGCGTTCGCGATCACCGATGCGTCGGCTCAGAGCAGGAGAAACATCGTTTCGATCGAAAATTGCCAGACCTGCCACGCCATGAACGATGGTTTGGCGCTGCATGGCGGAAACCGTTCCGGCAACATCGAAGCGTGCGCCACCTGTCATACGCCGAATGCGACAGATCTATTCCGTCGCCCGGTTGACGAGGATGGCGAGGTCAACAGCATGAACATGGCCGCAATCGATGGCCTCGAAGATCGTACCGTCAGCCTCGGTTATATGGTTCACGCGATCCATGCCGCATCCGTGCGCGAGGAGGGCTACGTCGCATACGGCTTTGGCGGCACGCCGCATGACTACAGCGACGCCAGCTATCCGCGTTCGCCGGCCGACTGTCAGGCTTGCCACGATGGCGACACTTACACGCTTCCACTGGCAAGTGAGCGACTGGCGGTTACCGTGGATTCGAATGCAACCGTTACCGGCAACAGCTTCTTCGGTGCCAATGCGTTCTTCCCGGGCATGGATGCAGCAGCTGATCCTACCGACGACAACAACGTCAGCGCGGAAACCGCAGCATGCGCGTCCTGCCACAATTCCGATTTTGCCAAGGATCACATGTCAGTTCGCAGCGATTCGCTGATCTCGTTCGGCAACGGCTGGTTGATGAACCCGGATCCGTTCAATGATCCGGACACGCAGGCGTTCATCGATTCTCAACAGGCCGAGAACTGCTCGTTCTGCCACAGCGAGAGCGGGTTTGTGCCGGTCGGCGAGGTTCACGGTATAAACTGAGGCCTGGGCGACTGCTTAGAGCAGTCAAACGGCCTGACCATCCTGGCCTGCCGACCCCCGGTCGGCAGGCCAGACTCATTAAAGCAGGACAGCTACAGAAACGTGGGAGACAGGCATTGCAGATCTGCCGACGATTGAATGAATATGCTCAAGGACTGGGCTTTGTCGTTTTTGCCCTGAGCATACTTCTGGTAGTCCAGCCCGACGTCCTTGCCCAGGATGATGCTGGGGAAGAGACTGTTCTGGGCGACGACTACATGCCCGAATATTCACGCCGCGGCGCCGATGGATGCATGCGTTGTCACGGCGACGAGGAGAGCGCCCATCTCAATGCAATCTTCGAAGGCCCGCACGGCGTGATGGCCGACGAACGCACGCCGTTCGGCGGTAACCAGTGCGAGGCCTGTCACGGCCCGGGCGGAGATCATACCGGCCGGATTGGCTTCGGCGAGGAGCGGCCGCCGATGCCGGCTTTCGGTCCGAATTCGCCGTGGTCCGAGGAACGCGAGAACCAGATCTGCCAGGATTGCCACACCGAGCAGAAACACGGCTTCTGGGAAGGCGGAACACACCAGCGTCAGGATGTCGGCTGCGCCGACTGTCATGATTCACACGTTCGCCGTGATCCGATGACGGTGGCGTCGGCTCAGTCGGAGACTTGTCTGCAATGCCATACCCAGCAGCGCGCGCAAGTGCACCGGGCATTTGCGCATCCGGTTCGACATGGTGAAATGTCGTGCTCGAGCTGCCACGAACCCCACGGCGCGCCGAACGAGGCGATGCTCAGCAGCCCCACGGTCAATCAGAATTGCTATGAGTGCCATGCAGAAAAGCGTGGACCGTTTGTCTGGGAGCATGCACCGGTGCCCGAGGACTGCACGCTGTGTCACCGTCCGCACGGATCGAATAATCCGGCCATGCTCACGCGACGGTCGCCGTTGCTCTGCCAGCAATGTCATTCGCGCGTGGGCCACGCCGGAATCGGACGCTCCACCAACGATCTGCCCGGCAGAACGCCTTCAGCCTTCCTTCTGGGTCAAAGCTGCACCAACTGTCATTCACAGGTGCACGGCTCGAACCACCCCTCGGGATCGCTCCTGAGTCGGTAACGTTGCGTGGAGATTCCAGACATGAAGACCAATCAACTTCCAGAAAACGCACCGAGTCGCTCAAGCGAACGAATGCGCCATCTTGTTCTCAGGCTCGCCCTGTCGGGACTGCTGAGTGCGATGCTCGCGATGCCGGCGATTGGCCAGGACGACGAGCAGGAGAAGACCGATACCGAAGTGACGGGGGAAATCCCGTGGCCCGAGCAACCGGATCTCAGCCGGTGGCCATGCAGAAACTGCCCGCTGGTCGAAGGCTGGACCGGCAGCGTGCTGTTTGGCGGCGGTTACATCTCGGGTGACTTTTTGGAATTCGGCAATTATCGCGGTCTCGATAAGCAGGGCGGTTTCGCCGAACTGGGTGCCGATCTGATCTATCGCGGGTCCGACGCGCGTTATATCGATATATACGGCGAACGGCTCGGGCTGGACAGTCGAACCCTGCTCATCGAGGGTGGAAAGCAGGGCAGCTACCGACTATCGCTGGGATGGGACGAGATCAACCACTTGCGCGAAGACAACGCGCTAACACCTTTCCTTGGCGCGGGCTCTTCAAATCAGACATTGCCTGCAGACTGGGTTCTTGCCGGAACCACAGGCGGCATGACGGCACTGGAACAGAACCTGCGCAGCGTCAAAATAGGAAGCGACCGGGATATTCTCACCCTGGGTATCGAATTCGGCGGCAAGAGCCCGTGGCGCTATCGTGCGGACTTCGAACGCACCAGCCG
>Ga0209925_1001100_pt1 | contig 13725 bp, 6 predicted proteins | sample SalPonR2_A_D1_MG_FD_185702 | JGI IMG/M metagenome (GOLD analysis project Ga0209925, IMG submission 185702) | Salt pond soil microbial communities from South San Francisco under conditions of wetland restoration - Salt Pond MetaG R2_A_D1_MG... ...
GGGATCTTTTCTTCATCATTAAATCCAACTCATAGTTATTCTAGGGAAGGAAAATATACAGTCACGTTTACAGTTACAGATGAAGAGGGGATGCAAAGTTCAGATTCTACAATTGCTTACATTGATGATACTCCACCCGATATCGAGATTCGGCAACCAAAAGAGAAAAAATTCTATTTTTATGGTACAGAATTATTCAGCCTTCCATTTAAAACAAGAATATTAGGAGGAATTGATGTTCAAATTTCCATCGAAGATGCGGTATCTGATTCTTTTACAGCTTCTTTTTACTTAGATGGAGTACTCATGTTCAATGATAAAGTTTGGCCATACCATTGGGATTGGGAAGAATCTAACTTTGGAAGACACAAAATTAAAGTTGAGGTTACCGATCTTTGTGGGAATAAAAATAATTATGAAATTAATATATGGAGAATATTTTAGCTCCTTCTTATCGTATTGCCATTTTAAATGTTGAAATTAGATCTCTCCTTATAGAGTATCAAAATTTTATGAGATGTTTTCTACTTTCCGAATTAGTGATTGTAGGAAAATTTATATATATGATTCACGCATTATAATTAAAGCGAGTTAATATTGGGGGCATCACAGATGATAAGAAAAATAATAACAATTCTAATCGTTGGATTTTTTTTGTTAAATGGAATAAATGCAGTAGCTTACGACCAAGAAGAAACAACCAATAACAATAGTTTTGTAAAAAACTCACAAATTCACGTTTCAAAACCTGAAATCATCGAAAAGGAAAAATTTTTACAGATAAAATTACCTGAACAAACAACGTATCTATTTGATCAAGGAAAACCGATATTACCTGTAATAACAAAAACATTAACATTTCCAATAGGAACGATTATTGAGGATACAACAGTCACATTTAGTCAAGAAAAACATAGTTTAACTAATCAAATCGAACCATCCCCAAAATTTGTTCCAATTGGATATGAATCACAATCCAATGAACAATTACAAGGAGTTATTGATGAGTCGGTATATTCAAGTTCAAACCTGTACCCTTCCGAAAAATACACCGTAAAAAAAAGTGTTGGATTATATAATGATGAACGAGTCGTTTTTGTTACCACTCATTGTTATAGCCAATATAACCCAAAGGACAATATTTTATATACTCCTGATTCAATAGATATACAAGTAGAATATCAACCACCTACAGAACCCCTTTTTACTGAGAATTTATACGACATGCTTATCGTGACAACTGAAAAATTCGTTGAATCCTTACAGCCATTAGTAGATCATAAAAATAGTGTTGGCATCCAAACAAAAATTGAAACCGTCGAAAACATCATAGAAAAATACAATGGTGTCGATGACTGGGAAGACGTAAAACTTTGTATAAAAGACTCAATTGAAAACTTTGGGATTACCTATGTACTTTTAGCTGGTGGTCATAAAGGCCAAACAAATGAATGGTGGGTTCCAGATTTCAGAAGCCATAATTGGGATCCAGCAACCGCGTATGATCCACCATATGATGAGACCTACGCATCAGATCTTTACTTCGCGGATATTTATAAATATAATGACGCTGGAAGCCCCCTCTTTGATGACTGGGATACAAACAATAATGGAATTTATGCAGAAGGACCAAAATTAAATCCAGGTAGTACCTATGACGAACCAGATTACATACCCGATGTTTATTTAGGACGACTTCCAATACGTTATTCTTGGGAAGTCCCAATCGTTGTTGATAAAATTATAAATTACGAAAACACTGCCGATGATTCCTGGTTTAAAACATCTGTGCTTGCTGGTGGAGATGGATTTCCACCCGAACGATATGGTAACTCTGTCGATGCAAACGCATGGGAAGGAGAAATTGTGTGTGATGCCTTTGCTAACTTGCTTTCAAATAAGGATTTTGAAAGTACAAAATGTTATTGTTCAGATCAAGGAGATGTCGTAGTTGAAGATTCCGATGACGTATATAATGAAGTGACGAAAGGATGTGGCATTGTTCATTTCACTGGACATGCTAGTCCAATGGTATTGGGCAGTTATAAACCTAAAGCAGGTGTCTCTCCACCTCATCTTATTCCATTTTATAGTGGTTTTAATGTCCGACAGTTCGATAACGAATATAAACTTCCATTCATGATTAATGAAGGCTGTCATAATGCCCAATTTGACGTAACAGGACAGGAATTATTAGAATACTTCTTAAGTGAAGATAATTCCCATATTCTCTTAGGTAGAAATGAGTGGATTCCACACGATGCATCCTCATGGTTTGTCTTACAAGAAGGTGGCGGAGCAATCGGAGTCATTGGTAATACCGGACTTGGACTTGGCGGTATTGATAATTGGTGCACTGATGCAGTTGGTGGTTGGATGATGCTTCGATTTGCTCATGCTTATGCAGTGCAAGATAAACAATACACAGGTACAGTATGGGCTCAGGGAATAACAGATTATGTAAACAACTGGCCCGTGCTTACAGATGATGGAGATCGGAAAACAATCGAAGAACGAGCTCTCATAGGAGATCCAAGTGTAAAACTTGGTGGATATCATCTTGAAACTGAACCCTCTGATGATGACGATACAGACCAAACCATTGATCCAGTTTCCTTAAATGTACCAACCTGGCAAATAGGAAATAGTTGGACGTATCATTTGGAAAAAATAGATATTGATCTAGCAGAAGTTGAAGGCAGATCAATTGATTTTACATTTGAAACGGGAGAGATTATATTTGAAATCACCGAGGATACCGGTGATGAATATATTGCCAAGATAACTTCAGATAATATGAAGATATCCTTAGATCTTTTATTTGATTTTTATATGGAAGAAAAAGATCCATTGGTTGTTCCAGAGACGAACTTGCATAATGTTTCGTTGCAAGGAGTTATGAATATCGATAAAAGTACATTGGGAATAAATTCTGTTGATATCTCTTTGGAGTTAGACATTGGGGAAAATCTTGAAGGGCTACCAATTGAATTACCTTCTTTTGTATCAATATTAAAACCATATATTTCAATCCCTGCAATCGTAGATATCAATGTAGACTTTGAACACCCATATCCACTACTGCAATTCCCACTGGAAACAGGAGAGTTTTGGGGTATTTCAGAAAGTTTAGTATATGTTAACATTGACGGTAGCGTTGAATCGATTTGGTTAAGACTGGTTAATATTTTAAACAAATTCGTACAGGTTATTCCTCCAGAATTTGCTAAATACTTACCAAAGGTGGACATTTCAGAAGTATTGAATGATTTTGGTATTCAAACTGAATATGAAATGGAATTATCTGAAATGACTCAAATTGAAGATAGTCCATTATTCGAAGTGAAAGGAAAGGAAACCGTAGAAACCAATCTTGATACCTTTGATACTGCTGCGATCTCCATCTTGGAAGGTAATGGAGATATGTACTTTTCGGAATCGGTTAAAAACGTAGTAAAGATTACTAGTCCAATTAGTGAATACGTTCCTATCTTCAATGACATCAATCTTGAACTCGTTGATTATTCCATAGAATAATCAACTTACCTCTCATCCCCCTTTTTTTCTTAACTTTTTTAATTATTTTTACTACTCTGTTTAAATTATTAATGCAAAAAATCTGTTTTAACTTTTAAATGCAAAGATTTTTATTCTCATATGCTTTTATTAATCTTAAGCTTCATAAACGGGGGTTATCAATTTGGAAAAGGAAATATTATACAAAAAAAGTGCTGCTGTGCTTGTTTTCATGCTATTGACACTATTATCGATAGCACCATCTTTTTCGGCATCTGTTGAAAAAGAAGTAAATCAAGTTAAAATGGATAATGATACTGAAAAAGCATTACAAAAAATAAATGATCAAGGAAGTCATCCTGCTATTAGATATGATACTAATTATTACCCGATAGAATCGGTGAATCTTGCAGGATTACAAAATGACATCGGTTATAATGTCGATGCAGGCAATACTATTGGACGAGCCGATTTCGTATACATTGGAGAACCAATCGAAGAAACAATTCCCGGTCGTGGAAGAACTGGAATGTTAGATCCTTCAAATCGTGATGATGATGATTATTATAGGTTTTCTGCCTGTAAAAGCCAGCAAATTTCTTATTCTATATCATCTTCAGAACCATATTTTATTGAGGTTGTTGACAGTCAACGAAATCCTGTCGATAATGGTGCTACCTTAGAAGAAACAACATGGTATTTTGTCCATATCTATTGTGAAGAGGATGCCGGTAATGGCGAATATTTTTTCACTGTTCAATTAACGGGTCAAAATGATGCTAACTCTGGTGGAGATGCAGGAAACACGATGAATGCTGCAACTTCCATCCAACCGGGCACAGAGTATGATGGATATATGGATCAATCCGATAGTGAAGATTGGTATGCATTTGATGTAAATTCCGGACAAGGAATAGAAATAACTGTGAATATCATGGAAAAATCAGATTATGATCTACACTTATACAATCCAAACGGAGAACAAGTTCACTCAGCTCAATATTACGGTGATGATACCTTAGAATATCCAGCAGATATTTCTGGAACCTGGTTTGTTCAACTTGATATTTTCCCAGGTTGGGATGAAACAAAATGGCCAGATGATTATTTATTGTATGGATCTGGTGTTTATAATCTAGAATTAACACTAGGTGGATCAGTGGATCCAATCGTTGAACCACTTCCTCAACCAGATATCAATCCGATTGCACAATTGTTCACTATTCAAGATGATCCATTATCATCAAAAGATGAATATGGGTATCTTGCTGCTGTTCCAGCTTCTAACTATATCAGTCAAGGAGAACGATTTGTTTCCCCTATCATCTATCAAGGAGTTGAAGATATTCCAACATGGTTTACTAGTGTTGATCAAACTACAAGCTATCTTGTTGATGATTGGAACACTTATCTTTCCCGTCATGAAATGAGTGCATCTGTTTTTGAGATACCAACCGATCCAGTTACTGCTGCTGCAACTATCGCTACTCAAAAATGGGATTCAGCAGATACTGTAGTAGTTACTGTTGATGGTAGTGATTTTAAAGATCAGATAGAGAATGTTATTGACACTGAAACAAGCCTTTCATCCACTCCAAAAATCGAACGCATAAGCCCCTCTGATTTTCAAGATGTTGGTGGTAGTAATGCAAAACCAATGTTTATTGGAAGTAAATGGGGAGCTATTCATCTTGTTAGTCAAGGAGATAATTTCGCAGGGGATACGGGTCTAATCACCCCACGGTATGAAGGGATGATGGAAGATTGGTGGCCATATCCCTATGATGCAAATGGACAGGACACAGATACATTTTATCCTGTGACAAAACCTGGTTTATGGTTTCCGTATGTTACTGAAACAGATGGTTTAGATGAATTACAGGTCATTAAATATGAAGGAGATCGATATCAAATACCAATTACTAATACGGATACAAGTATTGAAGTAACCATTAATACTGAAGAAGAATCATCGCTCATTGTGTATCTTATCGATCCTGATGGGAATGTACGACGACCTCAAATACCTCATTACAATGGTGGGGAAATTAAGCCGATACATCAATGGAATGGTGGTCATTGGGAACATGACCAGGATGAGTTTAGACAATTAATTTTAGAACCACATACTGAATATTCAGTAGATGTTCACAATGCAATGCAAGGAACATGGACAGCTATTGTAGTTCCATATTTAGATGAAAATGGAAATGATGTGGGTTTTTCAGGATCGTATTCTATAAAAATTGATAAACGAGTCTATGATGAAAAGCGGTTAAACGCGGCGATGTCTGCATCAAATGGTGCAGTTATTGCATCTATGAATCATGCACCATTATTGTATGTAACCGAAAATGATATCCCTTCTGAAACAAGTGAAGCACTTTCCTCTTTAAAACCAGAAAACATTATTTTTGTAAACATTGGAAGTATTAGTTCAGTTGAAGTTGATGCTACTAAAGAACTACGTTCAACGCAGGAGGTCATCGATGAAATCAAAGGTAATGAGCATTCTGAAAACTTTATCACGATTACATCTCTTGGAACAGGAGACGGATATTTTGCTCCTGCTGCAATGGCAGCAGCCTATCATACAGGTCCAGTGTTAAATATCGGTGAAGCATCAGACGCATACAACACCATTGATAAAATAGCTTCCTGGAGAGAATATGCTGGTGATTATTATCATGGATGTAGATCCGTGGGTCATCTTCCACAGATGGATCATCCCATTGAATTATCAAATCCTCCGAATTGGATAAGATTGTTTATTTATTATTTAACCCATGATCAAGAATTTCCAAAGTTGGGACTTGACTTAAAATTAGAATGGTTTGGAACAATTTCAACAGATATGCAACGATTAATATCAAATTACAATCTTGACCTAAATGGAAAAGAAGCATTCTTATTTGTCTCACCTCGCGATACCGATATTCGAGATGTTGCTTGTCGAGCAATGGTAGGAAACGAATCATTTGCAGGTCACATTCCTGTTGAAACTGCTGCGTTTTCAAGTGCAGTAACCTGCAGAAATATACTGTATCCAGCTCTTATTTATGCAAATCCGGGAAGAGACGTTATTACGTCTCAGATGATGAACTATCCCGATGGATATACCTGGCTTGCCAATGATGGTAATGGATACCCAAATTATGCTACACAAGAAATAAAAGCTTCGTTTTCATCACGAGACCGGTTTTTTGAAGGTCACTGCATTGTTGAAAATCTAATTGAACGATATAACAAAGGAGCTTCATTAAGTTATTATAGTGGACATGGAACCGGTGGGTCTGGGATTTCAGGTCAATACAAAAATGTTGCTGAAGTATTTCCATTAGCTGAGTTACGCCACGATCATTTAAAAGACTTTGACTGGTGGGATTCATGGCGTGGATATAGCGGTTTTGATAATTTGCAAACAGAAACCTGTCGGTCTGGTGGTGAATCAAGTTATAATTCACAAGAACCAAATCTTTATGATCTTGTTCATTTCAAATGGTGCGATCAATTATTCGAAAACTTACACAGCGAACTAGAATTTTGGAGTTCCTGTACAACAGGAGAACACTGGGGACCAATCGTGTATTTATCTCATGGATCTGCCCTTTGGTATGGAAATGTAGGATCAGCTTATGGAGTTCAAGATGATTTACATAATGCCTGGGTGTTCCATGATGTACTCGTTGAAGGAAAAAGTGTTGGTGAATCTCAATCTGAATATACATGGATGTTTAACCGAGATTTTACGACATTAGATCCAACCACATTGTATGGCCGATCTACGATGTTTCAATTAGATTCAGGTGGATTAACCAATGTGAAGGTACTTTATGGAGATCCAACGTTGACCTGTTATGCACCTGACTGGATTGAACCTATACCCTTAGAAGGCTAACCAAAGCCTTTTTCTTTTTTTAAAAAAATGGAAAAATTATGGCATTTTGAAAAGTCAAAAACTAAAAAAGATATAGTTTACAATTGAATTATTCGCTTAGTACCCTATATTTATTTTTTAAAATGTTAAAATGTGCCATATTAAATATATAATTTCTTCATAATTTACAACCATATAAATAAAATCATTAACAACGAAATTAAAAAACGGCAGCAATTTAAATATATAAAGTTATCGATGGAAAATATTAAATATTTATAAGCATATATAGAACTTTACATACGAATTTTAAAAAGGGGGTAATTATGAATAACAAGAAGAAAATAATGGAAGCAGTTCTTATCGCGTTTCTGTTCATCGGAAGTATTATACTTTCACCAGCTGGTTTTACGGAAACAAACAAAGAAACTCATACTTTTTTGGATGAAAATAATCAAAACATAAACGACAAAGGACCATTTCAACTTGATCGGAAATACATCCTAGAGGAACAATATCCTGAACAAGCATTAACTGATGACGGATCAAATGACGATTGTGGTTATAAACGAGATGCCGGAGGAAGAATCTCCCGATATCTCCCAGTTTTCCCAGGTGAACCAACAGATAATACACCAGGTAGAGGCTCAACAGGGAAAATCTCTGAAGATGATGATGAAGACTGGTACGCATTTCAAATAGGAGAAGGGCAAAGTTTCACCATCACCGTAGATCCCCCATCTGGATTTAATGTTGATGTATTCCTATATGATGATGTACGAAATGAGCTTGCATCTTCAATGAGTGGAGGAGATTCTGCTGAAAGTATTTCTTTTACTGCAGAATATACTGGACGATATTATTTTGATATCGTGTATGTTGAAGGAGCAGGTGAAGGACAATACACCATGGATGTACAAATCAATAGTCAAAATGATTTAGGAATTGGTTCAGACGCAGGTAACTCTTTTTCATCCGCAACTCCAATTTCACCAGGTGAACACCTTGGTTATCTAGATGCAACTGATGAACAAGACTGGTATAGTTTCAATGCTAATACTGGGCAAGGAATTCATTTTAATTTAGAAATGAATGCGTATGCATATCTTTCAGATTTTGATATTAGTTTATATAATCCAAATGGAGATCTTGTTTATGAAAAAGATCATTATTATGATGATGAATTATTATATCCAGCGGATATGTCCGGAACTTGGGCAGTAAAAATTGATATCTTTCCAGGCTATGCTAATGCACCTAAACCAACGGATTGGAAATATTATTCTTACGGATCTGGACCATACAAACTAACGTTTTCAATGGAATCAACAGCTCCAGAACCACCAGCTCCTATCCCACAACCACAAATAACTCCAATTGCACAAACATTCGTTGTTTCAAATACGTTTGATAGTAATGCAGATGAATATGGATATCTTGCATCAATCCCTGCTTCAAATTATTTAGAAGAAGGACAACGATATCTTTCTCCAATCGTTTATGAAAACGATGAAACACCAACGAACTGGTTCGGTGTAAATGAAGACCGAGGCACTGTTGATGATACTACGCAATATGTTTTAGATGATTGGAATGAATACCTTTCCCAGCATGATATCACGGTTGATCCATATCAAGTTCCTAGTGATCCAGTTAAAGCAGCAGCAGAAATCGCTACTAATAACTGGGATTCAACTGATTTAGCAGTAATTGCTGTCGATGGAAGTGAATATGACGACAATGTTGAAATGGTAATCAGCGAACAAACTACATTAAAGCGGAAAGTTGAACGGTCAACGCTAGATAGTGATGATTCACAATTACAATCCGCATTAGGAAAAACAATGATGCTTGGTAAAGAATGGGGAGCAATGACGTTAGAAGCAAATGGAATAACTATTTCTGGAAGTGATGCAGGTTGTACGTTATTAACTAATGTCTATCCAAATTACATGCCTATGGGTAGTGATTGGTGGCCAATTCCGTATGATGGAAGTGGTGATGCTAATGATTTATATCTTCCTATCACAACACCTGGTATTTGGTCAGCAAATACTGAACTCTCATCTAGTGCTTTTTCAGAGTATGTCATCACAAAAATAGCTGGGGATCGATATCCCATTCAAGTTGCTGGTGATGATGCCGCAATTGAAGTTACGATAACATCTGATGAACCATCGGATCTTCTCGTTTTCTTAGTTGATCCAGATGGAAACATTCGAGCTCCATCTATTCCTCGTTGGAATGGCCCTGTATTGCCAATTCATGAATGGTATGGTTTTGAAAATCCTGAGGAAAACCCGTGGAGATCATGGGATCCAGAGCCACACACTGAATTTTCCACTGAAGCACTTCATGCTCAACCGGGCGAATGGACCGCTATCGTGGTTCCACGGTATGCACAAGGAAACGATGTCGCTTATGAGATAACAGGTAACATCATCAATGGTAATTCAGATCGATCTAATGCTATTGTTTCTGCATCAAATGCAGCGGTTATTGCTTCACAAGAACACGTACCATTATTATTCGTTAAAGAAGATAGTGTTCCAAGTGAAACTGCAACAGCTATCTCTGAATTGGGTATTTCAAAGGTTATCTTTGTTGAAAAAGGAAACATCGGTGAAGCAGTAAAATCTGATCTTCCAACCATCGAAGATGATTTAACTACTATGCAAGAAATCGTTGACAAAATAAAATCATATGAGCATTCTGAAAATTACATTACCATCACATCTATTAAATCTGGTGATGGGTATTTTGCACCTAGTGCAATGCTTGCTGCATATCATTGTTCACCAATGCTTCGAATTGGAGATGCTAAAGGAAATCCTGCAGCAGTTGCAGATAGAATTGAATCATGGCGTATTTGGGATGGAGATTATTATCATGGATCTCGAGCTACTGGTCATTTACCGATTCATTCTGAACCATTAGCCGGTGAAGGTGAATTAACCTTCCAAATGATGCTTCAAGGATTCGTTTACTTGTTAACTGGTGGTAGTTCCGGATCGATTCCACCATTAGGCTTAGATGCAAAACGATACTGGAACGAAGAACTCTACGATGGCATTTACAATTTTATCGCTGATCTTGGACTTGATCTTGAAGGGCAAGAAGCACTTTGTTTTGTTGCCCCAAGAGAAGATATTAACATTCCAGCTCATTCAGTGATGATGGGAAATAATTCTTATGCGGGACACATACCCGGTATTACTCCAAGTTATGCAAATGATATTATGATTCGATCTATATTATATCCTGCATTGATCTTTGCTAATCCAAATAGAGATGTGACCACCTCGCAACTCATGAACTTCCCTGATGGCTGGAGTTGGACAACAAATGATGGAGAAGGCCATAAAGTCTACTCATCTAGAGTGTTAAAGGAAAGTTTTGGTTCTCATTTCAGAGATTTTCAAGGACATTGTTTATGGGATGCTCATTTGGAAGAAATGAATGATGGGTCTAGTTTATTCTACTATTCAGGGCATGGGACTGGTGGCAGTGGAATTTCTGCTCAATATTTACAAACTGAACATTGTCCCTGGCCAGAACAAGAATGGTGGGATTCCTGGCGAGGATATTCATCATACGATAACTGGAAATTCCCAAGAGAAGATGGAACATCATGGTATAATGCTGAAACACCATCTCTTTACGATATCATTCAGTATGACCATGTGGATAAACTCTTTGAAAACTTAAGAAGTAACGCGGTGTTTTACATGTCTTGTACCACTGGTGATGGCTATGGTCCAATGGTCTATCTTGATCATGGTGCAGTTATCTGGTATGGTAATGCAGGATCTGGATTATGTCCTGAGGCTGACTTACAAGATGATGAATTCTTCAAGGATTTACTCATTTATGGAGAGCCAATTGGAGAAGCATACTCGAAACAGGTCTGGCTTCACTTCCGTGATTTTACGACAAGTGATCCAACTTCAATGTATGGTCCTTCCACGATGAACAGTGTAACAACAGTACAATGTATTTATGGCGATCCTGAATTGATTGTTTATAGTCCAGAATGGAGTTCGCCAGAACCACTGAATCCGTAAACCACACACCACACCCTTTTTCTTTTTTTTATTTCTTTATTTTTAATCAACTCAAATGACTTAATTTTCGTAGAAAATATAAATGTAAGATAAATCAATCTATATTGATAAAGACTTTTCAGCTTATTCTTTAAATTTCAATTTGAAAAAAACTATTAATCAACTGGTTCATTATTATAAAATATGAGTCTTCTTTATTTTTAGGTTTGCGTAATTTCTTCGAGAAACCGTTGTGTTCTTTGAGTCCATTAATGTGATTCAACGATTCAATCCTTAACAGAGGATGATTTGAGACATCCATTTTGATCGGATCTCAACTAAAGTCATTACTCCAATTTTTTGAAGAAATGATTAGACCAAATTTTCCCTCCTTTAATTCCATCTGGAGGAAATCGCTAGATTTCCCCAACCTAAAAATAAAGAAGAGCCTAAAACATTTATTAAATTTAATCGAAAGGTTTATATTATATTATATCAATTACTAAATAGGGTATATTTTATGAAAGGAGGCAATAAAAGCAAATATTTAGGAAAACTTGCTGTGGTATTTATTATTACACTGGCATTTATCATGCCGGTAACTGCATTAAATACTACATCAAGAGACGCTGATATACAACTAACTAACTCGTTACAACCCACTGTAACATCTACTGATGAGTACGGATGGGAACTACAAGATGTTGGTTGGTGGGAAATGAGAATAACATCCAACCCATTCCCAGTTAATGAAGATCTTTTATGGGTCATCGCACGAGATTGGAATAATGTTCAAGGTGCTTGTCAAGAATTTGCACTTACTACTGATGCTGGTGAAAACTGGTATGCAGATCGAATGTTCGGTGTTCCAGAAGATGGAGCAGTAGCAATGATCGCTGCAGTGGATGAAAACAATGCATGGGTACCAGTTCATTCTTCTGAAACTCAAGGTATCTATCATACCAGTGATGGTGGTGAAACCTGGGCTCGACAAGAAAGTGCAGATTATAATTTAGATGGTTCATTCCCAAATGTTGTGTATTTTTGGGATGAAAACGATGGTTTTGCTCAAGGAGATCCAGTTGATGGATATTACGAATTATACACTACTTCAGATGGTGGAGAAACATGGGAACGAGTTCCAAGTGATAACATTCCTGCTCCGTTAAGCGGTGAATTCGGTGTTGTTGGCTACTATGATGTAGTCGGAGATACCATTTGGTGGTCCACTCAATTCGGCCGTGTTTTTAAATCAGAGGACCGTGGATATACATGGACCGTTTCACAAACACCTTTGCAAGATTACACCGATGTAGAATTTGATTCACTTACTCATGGATATGCAATTATTCGCAGCGGAAGTGGTGATAGTGGTATTTGTGCTGAAACAAATGATGGTGGAGAAACCTGGGAATTAATCGATGATGATGGATTTCCAAATGGCGATTATGGTAATGGGGATATGCATGCTCCAGTAGAAGGCACTTATTACAGTACTGCTGGTCTTTGGGCTGGTGCTTCTATGCAAGGAGTATCATACAGTTATGATGCTGGCCATACATACACAGCATTCCAAGATTGGGGTGCTGAAGGAGAAGACCCAATAGCTAATTATCCAGATGGTGTTGCATTCTGTGAAAATGGTGATGGTTGGGTTACCATTCCAAACAATCTTGATGGTAATCTTGAAGAAGGCGGTATCTGGCATTATACTGCACCAGATGAACCAGTCCCAATACTTTCAGTGAAAAATATTGCTGGTGGTGTTGGTGTTACCGCTGAAATCGAAAACCTTGGTGATGCTGAAGCAACAAATGTTGAATGGAGTATCACGCTTGATGGAACAGTGTTCCTTGGCGGATCTGCTTCAGGAAGTATTAGTAGCATTGGCGTTGGTGAATCAGCAACCATTAGTTCTGGATTTCCACTTGGATTCGGAGATATCAACATCCAGATCAATGCAGAATGTGCCGAAGGAGCAAGTGCTAGTGGCTCTGCAACAGCTTCACTATTGTTGTTCCTCGTACAAATGTAAACTGAGATAACACAAATTATCTCTTTTTTTCTTTTTTTTATATTAACTTATTTTCCCTGCCAAAATTAACTTTTCATCTCAGCCGCATTTCATATTAATTTATGCGAGTCGTCTCCATTTTTAGGTTCATATAATTTCTTCAAGAAACCGTTGTGTTCTTTGAGTCCATTAATGTGATTCAACGATTCAATCCTTAACAGAGGATGATTTGAGACATCCATTTTGATCGGATCTCAACTAAAGTCATTACTCCA
>Ga0209925_1001101_pt1 | contig 13719 bp, 16 predicted proteins | sample SalPonR2_A_D1_MG_FD_185702 | JGI IMG/M metagenome (GOLD analysis project Ga0209925, IMG submission 185702) | Salt pond soil microbial communities from South San Francisco under conditions of wetland restoration - Salt Pond MetaG R2_A_D1_MG... ...
GGCTGTCTTTGAGGTGGCGGAAGAGGGGGAGAAGGAGGGAGGGGGGAAGGCGGTGCGGCTGAAGATCGTCACGACGCGTGTGGGGGAGGGCGAGGAGGGCGTTGGGGCAGGGAGGGTGGTGGGAGTGTTGGGAGGGAAGAAAGGAGGGCTGCGGGTGCGGTGCGGCGATGGGAGTGTGTTGGATATCCTGGAGGTGCAGCCGCCAGGCAAGAAGGTGATGGACTGCAAGAGCTACGCGAACGGATTGCGCGGTCGGACTCTGCGCTGGCGGCCTCAGGACGCGAAGGAGGGGGCGGCGGCAGCGTGAGGAGGGGCAGGGGATGAGGGAAGGGAGGTGAGGAAAGCGGAATATTCGACTGAAAGTTCAAAATATCGATGTCCTGGGGACGTGGGGTTCAGAGACGGAAGCTTGTGTTGCCATAATTTTTTTTTGAGCGCGCTCTTGTGGTTGAACACGTATTGTCTGTCTGGGCGTAGGGCTCTTGTCCATTATAATGCTGCCCTCAAAAAAGGTATCTTCTTTCTTTCTGCGTCACTTTCATACTTTGGACGCATCCAGACATATTCACCGTATTAGCACACCAAAGGCACACGAATTTTTGCACTCACACAGAGGACCACAGAACATTGTACACGCGTAGCGAGACACCATTACATACACCAATGTTGAAGTCGGTGCGTTTACAGATAGACCCCAGCCTTGTCATCGACACAACGACTTCATTAGGCGCTTGCAAGCCTCAATTCATGCACACGGCCCATGTATACCCGTCTTCGACCCCCTCGCCTCTTTGAGGTCTGCTCGCGCCTGTGTATACGATTTCTACGTCTCCTCAATACAGTCCCTCCTCATCCCACCCTTCCTTTTTGTGATTCTCTCCCTCCGCGGCTACTTCAAGCGCATGTCCTGCCCATCCCCTGGCTCGGCAGGGAACCTCCCGCACTAGGCCTCCTCGTCTCCTGGCCCTTTGCGCTCGCTCCCCATCCTCACGCCTCGGGCGCGGTCACCGCATCTGCCCGTCTACTCGCCTGCTGCTTCACAATCGTTTTGCAACGCTGCTCCCTCGTGGCCTCGCTCTGCTGGGGGCACAGGTAGACAATCTGCAGCTGCTTGTAAGAGCGAGGGCAGGGGTCTGTCCGCAGTGCCCCGCTTCGCACCAACTGCATGGGCGTGTCCAACACCGGTTCGCCTTTGCTCTGCTTGATGGCGCGCTGCACGTCCGTGGTGAGGTCCAGGCTGGAAGGACAGCTCTCTAGTCGCCACGTGGCCGGGCTTCCCCTCTCCGCACAGGGACCGTCCGCTGAGGAGGTGAAACGACCGAGGCGGGCTTGCAGGACCTGGGCGGTGGCGGGACAACCATCGAGTTGCCAGCCCGTTTGAGACTCACACACAAACTCGGTGCGGGCGTGGCTCCCGCCGAAGCTTTCTTCGACGGCGGTGAGAAGTTCGGTGCATAGATGGAGGGACTCGTCCTCAAAGACCCTCGCTTGTCGAGCTTCCAGCCTGCTCGCTGCCTTTACTTGTTCGGTTTCTAGCCTTACTATCGTCCTGTTGAGCATGTTAAGCTGCTCTTCATATTTGATCATACGTGTCACGGTATCATTCTTGTCGATGGCGAAAATGGAGGAAGTTTGAGTGCTTTGCCTGTCCGCTTCAGCTTTCTGAAGGCTCGAGTACACTTGGAATCCTGTCAACACACCCAGAGCCAGTAGAGCCAGACCGAGAGCAATCCACAGCCATGTGATGTAATGCTTTTTAAAGCTATCGGAAGAGGTAGATGACTGACACGGAGGTTTGATTTCATCGCTCGTCGTCTTAAGTGCAGGGCCCCTTACTGGGCTGTCTTGCAAGGAGTTTGGGTCGAAGTGATATCCCTCTGCCTCATTGAGCAGGCTTTTGCCATGTATTTTGCCACATTCTAGACTTTCTAAATGACGCATACACTCACTTGGTGTAAAAATCGATGCCACGGTGAGGGTATCGCGACCGGCAGCAGACATCGAGAAGTGATCAATTGAGAGGGGGAGCCCGGTCCCTGGCGAGAAGGTGGTTCCGGCCTTAACAAAAGTTTGATGGGATTTCAGAAACTCATCATAACAAGTGACACATAATGCAGTAACGTGATTGCGGTGAGTTTTGGACTATAATTCACAGAGCAATAATTTTGCTGGGAAGTGTGGTAGCATGCCGGGTTCGGACACAGCCATGGAACATTATTTTGGGTGGGAACGTATGGAAGGCGACAGCTGTGCACCTGGTTCAACAAATCCCCGTTTTGACATAACCCACATCGGAGTGAGGTTTGACAGCCCGCAACACGTATCTAACTTTGGCGCCTCCTTGGAGGATGCACAAATGGGTGGATTTACAGCTGCTGCTCCTTCTATCCGTGTGACCCCTTCTACTTGGGTGTCCCCAACAAATAAATAACAACAGTTTCAGCACCGTGTGCGACAAGCTTTACATGTATGACTTATCCTACACGAAGACGTTGTCTCCTGCTGGTGAATATGAAGAAACCATGTTGGTTGCAACATTGGCTGGACTTGTTAATCGTAAAGCTCCACGGCTATTCACTCCATTCTTGCCCGCCGACGACTATTGGTGGGAGTTCTTGAAGAAGCGAAACTTTCCTCCGTCGATTAATGAGAGAAATTGCCTCGTGCCCTTGCCTGATCTAGACGCCCTATTGCAAGCCTTTCCTTCCTTTTGGTCGCATGGCGCCATTCTCTTCGACCCCATGGTGCCAGCCACTAGTAATGTAGCTCAAACTGCTGCAGGCGTTTGGGATTTGCTGCCCGTTGCCTATCGACCTGAAGACCCGGCGTCCCTCTACACGCGGTACGTGCAGAGTGGGCGCCTCCCTGTGAATTTTACATTGGTTGGATTATTTCCCTACAAGGACTGGAAAACTTCTACGGGCAGCGCGAAAGGCGATGCTTACATGTGGGCGATAGACACCTTTCTCGGCCACAGCCTCCAAACTACCGGAAGAAGGAGTCACAAGAACGCAAAGCACGAGAGACCCCTAGCGAATCCCACTATGCTGGGGTATTTTGTGATTACTACTGGACCCAAGTCCCGACTGGGAGTGGGGCGCAGGGCGTGGCGGGAAGCTACGACCTTCACACGGTCTCCAACCACGACTACTTCGTAGAAAGCCTTCTTCTTCGATTTAAACGTCTGGGCCGACGTAACACCAAACGATGATCCTGAACAGGCGATGGGCACGGACCGATTAATACTAGAGGCGATACTGCGGTCCTGCTACGAGTTGACGGGAGGGGAGAAGATGATAACGGTGGGCGGTTTTACGCCTTGGGTTTTCAAATATGTTGGTTGGGAGCACCAAGGCGTCGAGACAGAATGGGAGACTGTGAAACTGCTCTCCAGGTACAACGCCATGCTCGACGCAGACGCGTGTTGCGTGGGCGCCATGGCGAATGCCGCCTTCTACCAGCACTACCCTCTACCCGAGCGCCTGGTCCAGCAACCTGCGCCTGCCCCGGAGACACTGGCACGCAAAGGCTAGTTGATCCATCCACAAGAAGAACAGATAGCTGAAAGGCAGTCGTTCTCCTCTTGGGCGTTGTCTGAAAAGATAAGAGTCGCGAATCGAGGTTTCTATGCCTTCTACGTGGGCGACTTTGACAGCGCGGCGTGGGCTTACCAGCAGCTGTACCTTTTGTGGGACGACAAGGCTCGAGGGACGGTTCCTTTGGGGTGGGCATTAAATCCCAATTTATCGATACGTTTCCCGCTCATATTTGACATGATGTACGAGGGCCTAACGCCGCAAGACCGGGTGACGACGGGCGACAGCGGCGGGGGATACCTGAACCCCACCGAGCTTTTTGGACCCCGCTCCAGCGGGCTACCCGATGGACGCCAGGTGTGGAAGGCGTGGTGCATGCCTCTCTACCAGAAATTTGGCACGACTTTCACTGGCTTCCTTTTGAACGGCAGTGCGGGGAATATGACTCACGAATGCCAGGCATTTTACGCAGAATATCGAATGACGGTCTCACAAATAATCACCGGCGCAGCCCTGGCTACCCTTCTGTGCCCTCTCTTGAAGGGAACACCCCTCTTTTCGAAATAAATGATCTCCCTGAAGGCGATGTCGACGTTGCAGCCCATGCAATGGTGCAACAATACGACCAATTGGGGCAGGGAAGGCAGTTCATGGTCTTTCGGGGCACCCTGCCGTTCCCTTTCTATTACGCTGCTGTCGTTGAGGCGGTCCAAAAGCTGCGGCCCGCTTCGGAAGCCATTGATACTTTGACTCTGGCATACTTGGCACGCCTGGTCTTGGGTGGAAACAACAATGATCGTGTCACCTACGTTTCTGACACGCTGCCACGGGCGGGTTGCCATGCCGGTGAGGTCCGCTGGAACGAGACCTTTCTCGTACGCAACAACGGGTTTAACAACTTAGATGGAAAAGACATTATTTTGCGGGGAGCATTTTCCCCCTCGCGGGAAGTCACTGGCATGCGTGAAGCCGCTGTCACAGCCAATGAGGGAGTAGAGATATTCATTCATAGTTCCTTTTTTGAGCTTGCCTGCTGTTGGAGGTGTATATGAGCTGGAGTACGGCCTAAAGCGTCGCGGGCAAATTAGCCAGGACTTTACGTCTTTGGGCAATCCCCGATACATTTGCACCGTTGTCATTTCGGGAGAGGCGCAAGAAAAGCTTTAATATTTAGTTGTTAGGTTGGTACATACCGGGAGACACAAGGAAATCTTATAATTATGATAAATGGCTTAGATGACATGATGCCATGATGATCAAATTTAGGTCCAGCCGAGCCCAGTGACACGGTCCTGCAGACGACAGACGCTTCCACTTAACGACAGGGCAGGCACATCTGTCCACAATCCTTTACAACTAGGGCGCAAACATCAGCTTTAACAGTTATTCGGCAAAAATATTTTGTCGTGTCCCCTCTCCCTGAAGCTTGTCAAAATAAATGTCGGCATATTTCCTGCATCTTCCAAATAATGAGCGTTGGTCATTGACCACCCATGAGCAGTATCAATGCAAAACCATTCTGACTGAGGCATATTGCTGCTGTTGTAACTATAGTGCTAAATGGCTAGACTTACAGTGTGTCGTAAAGAGCTTAGAAAAGGGTTTATATACGTTGTTGATTGCATGCCTTCAAGCGCGTACCGCTAGACACTATCACTGCCTTCGTCCTCCTGGTAGCCTGAGGCATTTAAGTGGACATCGGGTCCTAAGTCACACAGAAACAATCGATGATTCAACCCTTTAAGTTCGCGGACAAGAACTTCCGACTTGCGCCGCTCTCCCAGGGCATGGGTGTGTAGGCGGGGAGGAGACAGAGGAGGTGAAAGTCGACGAAATGCGACAGAAGCCGTGTCCCTTCACTATAAGAAGCTCTGTGTTTTTTGTCACAAACACCGCCACAAACTTACAAACGGGGCGAGCCATGCATTGTTCGGCTCACTTTCTACTTTTTGAAAACATGATTGATGTTGCCAGCCCCGGAGCGTGCTTCAAATGTCACCGCCCCACCCTTCCGTCCCTTGCCGCTCGCTTCATGTCAGCGAACAACCTCCTCCATGCATGCTCCTCCTCATTTACGCCTAACTTCCTCCATTGTATTTATCAAACCACAGACATCTCACCAATATCCATGTGGAGAGCAGCAGGTATTTGGGATAGACGGTGGCCGTTCTTTACCCTTATACCCATCGTATTTATCTTCAGCTTTCCCTCACACACCTGTGGTTATCATAGCCCTCAAATTTCATTATCACTACGCCGTCATGTCATGCAGCGGCCATGCCATGCCCTGCAACAGCGTCGTCATGCCTTGCGACATGCCTTGACCGTTTCCTTAGGTGTATGTTTGGGGGCGAATTTGACGTCGCGGCCACTACCATCGGCGCGGGCAGCAGACAGAAGTGGTGGCCGTAAAGGTCTGGTGAACATCCTTCGGATTCGAGCTTTTATAGTTACTTTGAAGGAGACGCTGAAAGAACTCGTCGATAAAGGTGCGACAAGCGCACCTGCTGAAGTAAATCAGCAAATTAAGTACCTGGTTCGCACGGTACGAATGCCAGAATCGATTAACGATGCTGCTATGTTGATAGAGTCTTCCCGCGACCGAGAGGCGGCCCGAGGTGTCGGTAGATCAGGCTACGAGTACTTGACGCAAGTGATCGAATTCAGTGGCTTCGAAGATATGAAGCGAGAGGGCGTCAGCAAATATGCGACTTTATCCAGTCCAGAGCGCATAGAGTTTGCTTTAAAGTGTCTGACAGCAGCGGAGCAAGGTGCGCATCTCGCAGGAATTACTACTTGGTTCCACGTTGCTTATAATGCTGTTGACGAGGGTCTCATAAACACATTCTCTTTCTCGCTTCTCCCACACAGAGCTCGAACGATACTTCCGCTACTTCCCACGCGCAGTGATCGCCGATGCTCAGGGTATTTATGAATCGTACTTTCTTTAAGATTGAGGATAGGACGGAATCAGTTGGGCTTGGATGTTGGCAATTTGGGAGACAGAAGTGTATCTACGGGATTGTACAGAAAGAGAAAGTCAAGCATTAAATCACAAGGTTGGCTTCTTGGATGAGACTGCTTTCACACTTGTCAGTCTCTGTGTTTATTAATTGTTCTTTTACGTTGTTGCTGAGTCAAACTGCAAAATTCGGAAAGAAATCCCAGTCCTCCTAATCATTCTTTACTGCTTGGGTAATGCGCACGCATTTTCCGGAATGATAAAATCTTGAATACTCTTTGGTTCTGTGTGGCACATAAGATAATAGCTTTTCATATCTTGATCATGTACGGCAAAGTCGCACGAACATCTTGCCATGTGCCTGGACCGAGTCCTGGAACGGCTAGTCTCAATTACATCCTCAGCACACTCGACTTGAATCAAAAATAGAAGCGAAAGAAGAAGAAAGCTGGTCCAATATGCAAGAGCCCACATTTGAATGCGATAGAGAGCCACGTCCGCAACAAGGAGGGAAAATAATGGAAAAACAGCGTACTGGAAGTTCGAACAGGTTGTGTCGGGAGCCTTTGCCGGGTTTTGCACGATAGATTTACGGGTAAAAAAGCATGGTAAGACATAGTCGATATGTGGGACAGAAGACTTATTCCATATTGCCAAGACATTTGGCACAATCATAAAGCACGTACCGAACGAGCACTGGAGACCAATTGACCTTCCGCCATCCTGAATCAATGTGATGGCCTCAGTGTTTGTAAAGTTATCCTTTGGATCATTTTTCAGTTTCAGTTGCCGACACGATGTATCATTCCAATTGTGAGTGATTCTTGTGACAATAAAGAGGACTCAGCCAGCTAGAGCATGTTTTCGCGCAGAATGCGGTGATGGAAACTCCTAAACGGCAGTTTAACGCAGTCAGAGGTTTCTGCCGCTCCGAACCGTTGCTAAGTTTGAATTTTTGAAACACTTGTGTTGGGATTCTCTTTCGATTTTCGGAAACGTATATGAAAGTTACCTGCGCAATTCACACTGTGCTGCAATTCATCTAGTTCCGTATGTTCCTTAATCAGTCTTTTTACAACAATCTGACATAATCTTGGGTCCAAAGTCGGGATCCTTGTGCATATATCCACGCGCTATTCTCCGGTGCAAGACCTCCAATGCATCAGGGGTGCGAGCAAACACATTTGATGTTACGGTAGACAGCCTGCGCGAACTACCCAGCAATGCTTTACAATTGACTTTCGGCGCTTCCTCAACACCTGGGGTATCGCCAGCTTGTCGTAAGTCACATGTAGCTCTCCTTTCTCTCTTCTCCTTCGTTTCATGAACATGAATGCCCTTCGTCTGTACCATTTCCAGACTTGACTCCAGCCTTTTCTTTCGCATTTTCATATACAGTGAGACTACTACGCACCATATGAGTATCTTAATTGGTATAAAGTACAGCATCAAACTGAGCACGGACGTACCGACCGCGATACCTGCAGTAACAGGTAAAGTAACATGAGGATCCTCCCAATTGAAAATAAAGGTACATCGCTCTAAAAGTGATGCCACCAGTCCAAGATGATCTTGAAGCCAACGAAGTGCTGTCCTAAGCCGCCGAAGTTTGGTTCGAGCGGAGGAGGATTCCATTTCTTGGACGCGTTCAACCAGGCCGGGGGGCCAGTACTCGATAGAAGGAAAGGAGGTAGAGGACGGCAAGGACGAGGAATCCGTGCTCAGAAAAGATGGAACAGCATTCCTTGCTGTAAAAATACCATTAAAGAAGGGAAGAAGGCAGACGTGTAGCGGGAGAGTCCATAAGGGAGCGAATACCAGATAGCTCACGAGGGGAAAAAAGAAGATAGGATGGTCCAAAAGGTAAAAGAGGAGTGGGGGCGCCTCCAAGGCTTTTTTTATGCGAAAGACATTAATAGCTAATTGGCGTATGTCGACATTTTGCAGGGTGGGCTCTTCCGCTGCCGCTTTGATTTCACTCGCGGGAGCGGGCTCTTCTGCCCCGACGCGAGAAGAGGTCGATCCTGAGGAAAAGCTGTCGGCACGCAAGGGGCGGGATGCTAAATAAGTGTTGAAAAGGTCGTGCGAAGTTTCCAAGGCTACCTCGAGAACGACCTGGCCCACCACACCGTCGTTGATAGCGGGCAAGATGGAAGAAGGGGATGATGCCACTTTCATCTGTGGCGCATACTTCTGGGAGAGCAGGGCTTGGTATGTCGCAGGACGTTGCCCGCACTCGATCATTTCGGTGGCGACCAAATCGAAAACGGACGTCTCTGGGGGTAACGGATGACGGCAACCTAGAAAATTCGGCAAAGGTAGGATGAGGCGGCCGACAGGCAGGGTCCTCAGGGGACGCTGTATAGTATCAGAAGGCTATCGGTCAGTCACAAGGCGGAATGTCGGGATTTAACTGATGCCAATCAAGCCTATAGGAAATAAATCAGATTATCTGACACGTGGATAGCGCTGACCTTGTCGAGAAGCAGGATATGCACGTCGGTGGTGATGTCCGTCACGTCGAAATGCAAGGCAGTCTCTTGCCATGCGGGGTCCGTGTCTGGATATGGCAAGCCCACGGGTGTCCAGTCGCCTCCTTCCACCCCCACGCCTCCTTCACTACTATCCTGAAATGCTTTGGGTTTGATGAGACGCTTGGTGCCTTCGCACCAGACCTCGAAGTAAGGATTAAGTATTCCGCTCCCCCCCCCTCCTTGATTTTCCTCAAGTCTTGCTCTTCTTCCCCCTTTGCCCAACTTTTTTGCGCCTTTGAAAATTAGAGTCAGTTTTCCCACAGTAATCGCTTCATCATGGCGCTGTTGATTTTCCTCGTTCACCAAGCCGAGCAAACGTTTCGCGCCACGACGAAAAAGTTTCTCTGCGTATTTTCCGGGAAACCATCCTCCGACCTGCCGCGCTGCGAAGCTGTCCCCCTCCCCAGCTTGAACCGCTACTTTGATCTGTTCATTTCGTAATGAATAATTCACACGAGCGTCGTGTATCCTTTCCGGCCGTATTGGAATCTCTTCTTGAAGGGTCTCGTTTCCAGTTTCACACGTTTCTTGCCCTTTTTTCCGAAGCGCTCGTCTTCTCGATTGTCGTTCACGGATTTTCCCGATAACTTTTCCTGGACGCCAGCCAGCGGCAGAATCTTTGTTTTCTGCGTCTGACATAGACGCTGTGGTGTTGCTATAGAAATTTATATAGGATATGACGGTGACGGTTGACTTCATGAAGTTCTGATGCCCAGCGTCAGAGACGTGGTCCCGTTTGGTGACGCGTAAAGAGAGAGAGAAAGAAAAGAGGACGGGATGGTTCGTGCATGGTCTGAGGCTGTCCAAAATGTGCCGGATAACCAGGCCATGAGTCCGTACTGGGTTGTGCGAGGGCCCACTGGCCGTGGAGGACGCTTCCTTGACCTTCCTGTTCGACGGTCATGGGCCCACGGCCCATGGCTCTCGCGCTAGCCGTTTCTCAACGCCTCCCGACGTGCCCTGTGCAACACACAGCTATTTCGACCTTCCCACCTTTCCACACGACAAGGGGGCGGGCGCAGGACCTGGCCAGGTCGCTCCATGTGGGGCGTATGGATGTCCTTTGACGGTTTTTTAGAGTATTTGCCTTCTAGTCACGATAGTTTCCCTTCTGTTTCATTTCTTCTACGACCTGTTGTATTCCTGGCCTGTCTTTTGAATTTATGCCTTTGGTTTTACCTTTCCTTTTGTACACAGGCATACCAAGAAGTCCAAATGCTGCGCCATCAATCCATCCACAATAGTCCATTTAACTTTTCGACCACCTTGAGTCTCGATGGTCTCCTAAATGGTAGCATCTTTGTGATGGGAGTCATCATGTGCTTTATTCTTGTGGGGGTGGTACACTTCACAAACAAGGCAGCCAGTCGAGACAAAATATCTGAACTCCCACAAACAATTCAGCAACAGCAGAATCCTTTAAACACTTCGCTGTTACAGTCCCCGATCGTGACAGTGGCTGAAACTTTGACAACTTGCAGTGTAAGCCCCCCGCATGTATCGTCCCGTACCGTACCCTGCAATCAAACTTTGCCACATTCAGCCGTGGCTGCGTTTTGAAAAGTAAAATTATTGCTATACCATGTTGTGTCATACTCTGCTGACAACTGTTGTACAAATGCGACTATGTCCAAAGAAAGCCAGATCATTCCTGAATGCTTAAAGTATCAATATTTCGAGGGCCGTGAAAGCATCATGACTACGCGATCGCCATAATAAGACTTTGTCATCTATACATGACCAAGGTTCACAGATGAGACAACAAAGAAAAAAAGCATTACTAATCATGCCGCAAGAGTGATAACTATCTAAGAATTGCCCTCGTTTTGGACATGACTACTTTCTCGGTCTATCTCGGGCTGTCAAATGACCTTGTCATATTTGGAGTGCAGTAAATTACATTTCATCCTGTGTTACACATTCCAAAGTCTCTAGTCTGGCTCCGAAACCTTCTGCCTCCTCTTCTGGCATCTAGAATTTTTGTGGGTAAATTAATCTGCCTCTAGATCCTACTGTGTGCTCCGCAGCAACTCCTCAGTTTGAACTTCTTGGTCTCCTCTGGAGCGCATATGCCTTGAGTTTTCTTTATCTTTCATCTGAAACAAGTCACACAGCATGTAATTGGCGGTGAAAGGGAATCCTAAGTAAGTGACATGATCGACAAAATTAAGGTCGACGCGAAATCGATCGCTTCCTCGAGGATCTTCTCCTTCCACAGGGTCGCAGACAATGTATTGACAAGATTCAGGGTCAGAGACACTGCTGTTCCACGGGTTGAATGTTTTGTTTGACTCGGTACCGCTCATCTTGGTTATGTTCCCTCGCAAGACCCCACAAGGATAAAAAACCTCCTGCGGCTCATGCTGAAATCCCATCGAACGCGAAGGAACGAATGTGGGAGGAAGATGCACTATCGGATCCCTGTGCTGCGTGATTCGGAAATGCGCACAGGAGGACAAGGAAAGTGCTTCGTGAAGGAAGGTCTGGAACGCGGCGTTTCCAACGCGTGGTTGTCCGAATGTGTAAAGAGTCTGGACACGCAGCCCCAAGCTATGAATCAACTCCAATGCTGCGAAGACGGCCATGGCTCCTCCCAATGAGTGACCGGTGATATGAAGTTTCGCAGTCGGGTGATCATGACTGAAAACGGCCAGCGTATCCAGCACCTGGTCGCGTAAGCCTAGGTACGTATGATAAAATCCACGGTGGACCCAACAGCCTTCGCACCCCGGGAACTCTACAGGAATGAAGTCCAGATCGTCAAAATAATTCTGCACGGCAAGTGGGTCAGTTCCGGTGAAAACAATGTAGACAACGTTTTGAGGAGCATCCAGCCCTACAAACCCATGCCCATCAAGGACACGGGAGTGGACCTCTGTCACATTTAGAGCCGGGTAAGTCCAACACGTATCGCAGCCTCGAATGCAACAGTATGCGCAGCCTATTTTTCAGAAAATAAAAAGGGTGTTAATTGAACATCTGGTAGAAAAGAAGAACTTTCGAGGGGGCAAGGGATACAGCTGGTTCATGAAATGGAGCGTGCGACAGCCGCGTAACCGAGATGAGTGAATCAAGAAAGAATGAATCGATGCTGCTTACCACAAAGGTCGACGAAGTGTCGGGCCATGGTTTCATTGTATCCGTATTCCCTCTGTATCAAATTTGACTGAGGTCGGAAGGAAGTCGCCGTCCTCGCATTCAAGGTCGTATCCTCTTGATGGATGGGTGCGTCCCATGCTTGGATCCAAGGCAAGATAAAACAGAAATATACTGTACACAGGAATCGTTGGCTTAGCTTCAAACTCATCAAGCATTTCTGTTGCTCAGCTTCAGACCTATGTGAGAGAAAGGGCAGCAGTGTTTGAACATAATTCATTGTGTGACGTAAGGGATGGGGGGAGGTTAACAAGCCAGGACGCGCGAGTTCCATTTCGACCGTCATTTTTTTCTTTCCGCGCCAGCGCTTCGCTCAACGCTTGCTTTGAAACTGTTCTGATAAATTCTTAATTACATACAATGCTAACTTCCAATCTTTTTTAATTTGCCACGCCTTCGCATCAAAATTGTCGTATTTTATCCCTTTCACGCTCGCCCCGCTTTCCCTTTCGCTGCCCCCCCGTTCACCTGTTTGTCATGGTGCACAGTAACCTCTGCAACAGCACTAAAATCATCATCTTCGTGGCCTTGCTGCCGTGCCCTCTTATACACCTCGTTGGCCGCCGCTGACACAGGCAAGGGCTGCGCGAGCTTGTCACCCAGCTCCACGGCGAACCGCATGTCTTTCTGGGCGTGCTTCAGGGGAAATGCGGCGTCATAGCTACGTCGCAACATGTGAGGCCCTTTCAATTTGAACATGGGGCAAGCACATGCTCCCCCATCCAAGATCTCCAGGAGGTCCTCCAGAGGCAAATCCGCTGCTTTTGCCAGGCCCAGGCCCTCCGAGAAGCAGGCCAGCATGCCACCCATGGTCATATTCACGACGATCTTCATCCGCGATGCTGCTCCGACTGCACCCAAGAAGTATCTGGCCTTTCCCATGGCGTCCAGGTCCTCGGCGACTCGCTCGTACAGCGCTTTGTCTCCTGCGCACATGAAGATCAACGTGCCCTGTTCGGCCGGGCCCTTGCTTCCAGACACGGGTGCTTCCAAGAAGATGGCACCTTTCTCTTCCACCTGCGTTGCCATTTCCGCCATGCGCTCCGGTGTCAGTGTCGCACAATCCACAATGGCTGTGGACGGCCCTGTCCCCGCCAAAACGCCGTCGGGGCCCTCGAATACAGCCGCAGAAGCCTCAAGCGTAGAGAGCATCGAAAACGTCACCTGCGCCGTGGATACCACTTCTTTGGGCGTGTGTGCTACGGTAACACGGCCTGGAAATGCGGTGGCGAGGTCTTGGGCTTTGCCTGTGTCTCGGTTCCAGATGATGAGGTGGTGCTGCCGCTTTTTCAGTAAATTCTTCGCCATCCCCATTCCCATCAACCCCAGCCCTATGAAACCGCATACTCCTGCATCGATGGTGCTTGTCATGGTGTGGAGGATCCTCGTCGGCACCTGTAAGTGGCAGATGTAAGCTGCAAGGAAATGAAACACGAAGTGAATGTTGATTCGTCGGATAAGGAAACTGTCTGGAGGAGAGCGGACGCACTGATAGAAATATCTCTTCGGCAGCAGATACTGCACACACGCA
>Ga0209925_1001102_pt1 | contig 13718 bp, 10 predicted proteins | sample SalPonR2_A_D1_MG_FD_185702 | JGI IMG/M metagenome (GOLD analysis project Ga0209925, IMG submission 185702) | Salt pond soil microbial communities from South San Francisco under conditions of wetland restoration - Salt Pond MetaG R2_A_D1_MG... ...
ACCATTAATAGATCATGTAGCTGAATTAAGAAAACGTTTGCTAACTATAGTGGGAGTAGTAATAGCTGGTACTATAGGTAGTTATATATATATTGAGAAACTAATCGAATTATTATTAGCTCCAGTTAGAGAATTAGAGTTTATTTATCTAACTCCTCCAGAGTTATTTTTATCATATCTAAAGATAGCTCTGGTTGTCGGTGTTATTATAACATCCCCTATAATTTTTTGGAATATATGGGTATTTATAGTTCCGGGTTTGAAAAAAGACGAAAAAAGATATTTGGGACTATCAATATTTATGGGTTATTTTCTATTTTTATTAGGAGGATTTTTTGCTTATAGAATAATCATACCAATAACAATTGACTTTTTTGTAAAACTACAAACACCAATAATACAACCACAGTTTTCTTTTGGTAGTTATACTGGTTTTATTAGCTCAATATTACTTTCTTTTGGTATAGTATTCGAACTACCAATTTTAATAGCATTACTTACCAAGTTCAATCTATTAAGAGCTGCTACCTTAAGAAAATATCGTAAATATTTAATTGTTGTAATATTTATAGTAGCCTCATTATTATCACCACCAGATGTAATATCACAACTATTACTTGCAGCACCACTATTAGTTTTATTTGAAATCAGTGTATTAATCTCAAGTAGAATAGGCAAAAAGAAAAACAAAGATGATTAAAGATATAAAAAAATATAAATAATTATTAAAAGGATCAGTGTTATTATTTTGACACTGATCCTTTTTAAGTATGATAAATCTTTTCTCTATCTTATTATTGTTTTAAAAAATATAATCTATTATCTAAAAGATTTGTTAAATACACTAAAATTACACCTATAAAAAGTCCTTCTATTAAAAATAATAAAAACAAAGCAAAGTAGTTATTATTTACAATTGTTAAAAGACTATTTAATATATTTGTACCAATAAAATTATCTGTAAAATAGATTGAAAGATAAAAACCAAATGCTAGTCCAAAAGATAAAAATGTAGTTTTTAAATATTTATTAACTCTATATTTTGATAGAGCTAATAACATTAGTGAAATAAGTATGTAGAGAATTATAAATACTAATTGTTGTATAAAAAAGATCAATATTATTATTAAAAGAGTAATAGTAAATGATATACTTTCATTAAGATTAAATAGATTAAAATATACATATATAGCTAAAGGGATAATAATACTATTAAATATATTTATAGTACCTCTAAAAATGTGAAATGATATAATAACAATTACTATAGAAATAGCACCATATGTTATACTTTTTAATTTCATATATATTCTCCTTGTGTTTAAATAATTTATTAAATATAAAATTATTATATCATTTTTGCTAAAGATGTTAAATTCAGTAAATTAATGTTAAAAATATAAATGACTTAAAGGGATATAACTATTATTATAGAAATTATATTAAAGAGAAATAATATCTTAATACCACCATGTAACTTTATTTAGGAGGAAAACAAAATATGAGCAATGAATTAACTTTTGCACTTGATATTGGAACAAGAACTATAATTGGTCTGTTATTAGAAAAAAAAGAAAACAAATATGAAATAGTAAGTTCAGCAGTTAGTGAACATGAAACAAGAGCAATGTTAGATGGTCAAATACATAATGTAGAAGAAGTAGCTAATGAAGTAAGAAAAGTCAAAAGAAAATTAGAAGAAAATACAGGTCAATCATTAAATAAAGTTGCCATTGCAGCAGCCGGAAGAGCTTTAAAAACAGTAACTCAAAATTATCGAATATATCTTGATAAAAATAGATACATAAATAGAGATGATGTAAGAAAATTAGAATTAATGGCAATAAAGGAAGCTCAAAATAATTTAATTTCAAATCAAAGTAAAGAAAATCAAAAATTAGACTATCATTTTGTTGGATATAGTCCTATTAATTATCTATTAGATGAAATAGAAATTGGAAGTTTAGTGGGACAAAGAGGTAAAAAAATAGAAGTTAAACTTGTTGCAACTTTCTTACCCAGGATTGTAATAGATTCTCTTTTATCTGTTATTAATAGAGTGGGTCTTGAAGTAGAACATTTAACTTTAGAACCAATTGCTGCTTCACATGTAGTAATACCAGAATCAATGAGTGGTTTTAATTTAGCATTAGTTGATATTGGAGCAGGAACTTCAGATATTGCTATTACAAATGATGGTTCAATAATTGGCTATGATATGGTACCTATTGCTGGTGATGAAATTACTGAAAAAATATCCGAAAATTTCTTAATAGACTATAATACAGCTGAAAAGGTCAAATGTAATTTAAAAGAAAATGATAGTATCAAGGTTAAGACAATATTAGGTGAAGAAGTTGAAATAAATTTTCAAGATATTTTAGAAGCTATTAAACCAGAGCTGGATGAATTATCAGGTTCAATTGCACAAAGTATATTAAAGATTAATTCCAAAGCTCCTCAGGCAGTTATATTTATTGGTGGAGGAAGTTTAACATATGGACTAAAAGAAATGTTTGCAGATAAAATAGATATGATTGTTAATAGGATTGGTATTAGGAAAAAAGATGATTTAGATAATATTATTGGAGATATTGATACAATTAATTCAACACAAAGTTTAACTCCAATTGGTATTGCAGTAACAACAAAAGAGACTCAAAGTAAGGCTGTTTTTGTAGAAGTAGAAGTGAAAAATCAGACTATTAATTTATTAACCATTTCAAATCCAAGTATTGCAGATGCACTTTTAGCTGCAGATGTGGAAATTGAAAAACTTAACCCTTCAGTTGGAAAAGGATTAACTTGTACAGTTAATGGGGAGTTGAAAACCGTTAAAGGAGAGTTTGGAACTAAAGGAACAGTCTTTCTCAATGGCAGAGAAGTTAACTTAGAAACTAGTGTAAGTAATGGAGATAATATTGATTATAACTTTGGAAATCCAGGTAAAGATGCAGATGCAAAAATAAGAGAGGTTATCCCAGAAAAAGATCTAGTTTGTTATGATATTTATCTCAATGGTAGTAAAAATAAAGTGAAAACTCAAATATTTCAAAATGAAAAGTTAGTAAATCTCGACACCAAAATTAAAGATGGTGCTGATTTAAAATACAAAATACCTAAAACTATAAAAGATGGAGTTTCACAACTAATGGAAATTCCTAAGTCAATTTTAGAAAACAATGAGATTAATTTCTATTTTAACGGAGAACAGAAATTGATTCATTCATCTAAGTATCTTATAAAAAGTAATGATCAAATTATTGATTTAGATCGTTCTTTAAGAGACAACTTGGAATTAGAAGTAATTGAAAAAGGAGATAAAGGTTATACGGTTAAAGATTTTTTCAAAAAACAAGATATGGAAAAGATAAAAATAACATTTAATGGAAGTGAACTTGAATTACCAAATAAAATTTGGGATGTTAATGTAAATGGGGAAAATACAACTTTAGACTATAAGATTAATGATAAAGATAATATAAAAGTAAAATCAAAAAAATTAAATGTTAATAAAGTGTTCGAATATATTAATTATCATGTATCAGATAAGATGAAAGAAAACTTGAATATCTATATAAATAGTGAACCATCAGATATTAAATCCAAGATTGATGATGGTGATAAAGTAAATGTTAAGTTGAACTAACTTAATAAATGTATTTACTTTAAACTGCCTCCTATTAATAGGAGGTGTTTTTTTATAAATATTTTATATATCTATCACAATTTCTTCATATTTAAGTATTATAATATATTTAAGTAATAAAGAGAAAGCCCCTAACTAGAGTTGAAAATGTCAATACTAATACCAACATAATTATGAAAACAACACTTTTCATAAGTACTAATCCTCCTTGAACCCCGTTAATCTGGGGTTCTTTTTTTATTTAATTTAAATTATTAAATAATAACAAAGTGATTTTAAATAAATATTTAATATTTAGCAGATATTATTTTCCTTTAAATAGATTCTTTGTTATAATTAACATATAATAAAAATACTAAAAATAATAAGAGGTGAATTAAATGAGGACAATAGGAACTCATCTAAGAGGTATAAGAGCTCCGATTATAAAAGAAGGCGATAATTTAGTAGATATAATTATTTCCTCACTAGAAAAATCAATACAAGAAAATGATTTTAAGCTAAGAGATAATGATGTGATAGGTGTTACAGAATCTATAGTAGCAAGAGCACAAGGAAATTATGTAGACATTGATGATATTGCAGAAGAAATAAATGAAAAATTCCCCAATGAAATTGGGATAGTATTTCCAATTTTAAGTAGAAACAGATTTGCAATGATTTTAAAAGGTATTGCAAGAAGTAATAAAAAAATATATTTACAGTTAAGTTATCCTAATGATGAAGTAGGAAATCCATTGCTAGATGAAGATAAGTTAATTGAAAAAAATATAAATCCTTATTCTGATGTAATTACAGAAGAAGATTATTACAACTATTTTTCAGATTTTAAACATCCTTTTACAGGAATTAATTATATCGATTTATACAAAGAAATTGTTGGAGATAATATTGAATTTGTAATATCAAATAAACCAGAAACAATATTAGAATATACTAATGATGTTTTGGTTGCTGATATTCATACAAGACATAGAACAAAAGAAAAATTAAAAAATGCAGGTGCTAATTTAGTTTTGGGATTAGATGATATTTGTAATAAAGATAAGGGAAAGGGTTATAATGAAGAATATGGACTTTTAGGTTCAAACAAAGCAACAGATAGAAAATTAAAATTATTTCCCAGAGATGGACAATCTTTAGTAAATCAAGTTAAAGACAAACTAAAAGAGAAAACAAATAAAAATATTGAGGTCATGATATATGGAGATGGTGCTTTTAAGGATCCAGCTGCAAAAATATGGGAATTAGCAGATCCTGTTGTATCACCTGCATATACTTCTGGTTTAGAAGGAACACCATCTGAAGTAAAACTTAAGTATCTTGCTGATAACGATTTGAAAGAATTTAAAGGTGATAAATTGTTAGAAAAAATGAAAGATGAAATCAAAAACAAAGAAGATGACTTAGTTGCAAATATTAAATCACAAGGTACCACCCCAAGGAGATTAACTGACTTATTAGGAAGTTTGTGTGACTTAGCAAGTGGTAGTGGTGATAAAGGAACACCAATAATTCTTATTCAAGGATATTTTGATAGTTTAGCAGATGATTAAAAATTAATATATTAAACTCTATCTATTATTATAATAGGTAGAGTTTTTCATTTTTTTAAATAAAAAGAAATTAGAAAAATTAATATAATAAAATTATTGTTACATAATTATTTATAGAATAGTATATAAAATTCATCCAAAGAATAGGAGAACTAGTATTTATGGACATTTTTAAAATTAAAGATAATAAATTATTGATAAGTATCTTAGTTTTTATAAGTATTTCAATACTATTAATAAATTTATACATAATATATAGATTGACTGAAGTAAATAAAGCTCAAAACCATATTATTAATACTGCTGGTAAACAGCGTATGTTGAGTCAAAAAATCACTAAAGATATATTACTTTATGTTTATTCATATAATAATATAAGTGAAGATGAAATATTAGATAATGTAAACAGATTTCAAAATAATTTAGATGATTTAATTAATAGAAATAATAATAGGAATATTTCAATAAATAATGATGATAAAATAATAAAGCAACAAGAAACAATAGAAAATATGTGGTTTGATTTTAAAAACAACTTATTTTTTATTTTAAATAATGAAAATGATCTTAATAATATAGACAATAATTTGGATTACATTATAAAAAATAATGATATTCTTTTACATGAATTAGACAAATTAGTTGATCTTTATGAAGAAAAAACATTTTCAAAGAGAATATTGTCTGTACAGGGAATAGTATTTATCTTTGGAAGTTTAATTATTTTTGCTACCTGGTGGATTGCAAATAACATTATCTATAACTCTGAAATTGATGAATTGACTAATATATACAACAGAAAGAATTTTAATAAAATATTCAAACGAAAGATTAAAGAAGCACAACAATTAGATATGAATTTAAGCCTTGTAATGTTTGATATAGATGAGTTTAAAAGTATTAATGATAATTATGGTCATAGTTTTGGTGATAAAATAATTATAGAAATAGTAGAAATTGTAAATGAATCCATTAGAGATAAAGATGTATTTGCAAGATGGGGTGGAGAAGAATTTTTAATTATAATACCAAATAATAATTTGAAATCATCAGTAGAAATATCTAAAAGACTAAAAGAAAAAATTAGTGATTATAATTTTGATAAAGTAAAAACAGTAACTTGTAGTTTTGGTGTAGTAGAATATCAAGAGGGAGATACTATAAATAGATTAATAAAAAGGGCAGATGAAGCATTATATAAAGCTAAGAAAAGTGGTAGAAACAATGTTTGTTATAAAAAAGCAATTTAATAATGAAACAAATAAAATCTAGTTAAATTTTCAAGTATATTATACCTAATTAATATAGAGGACTGTTAATATATATTTAGAGGCAAATAAAAATATTAACTATTTATTAGTGTTTTCGATTATTAATGTGTAAGATATTAATTAAAAAATTTTGATTATAGGAAGGATTTTATGAATAATAATATTAATAAATTCTATATCTGGAGTATTGTTGTTTTAGTAGTTATTTCGTTAAGTTTTTATTATCAATATAATAGAAATAATTCAATACTAGTTAACAATGCAAAAGATATGACTGAAACTAGTGTAGAATTATTAAATGAAAAAATAAATAACTGGCTTAATAAAAAAGCTCAATTAATTGATGATGCAAAAAATTATATTTCTTTAGATAATAAAAGTGATCAAGAGATATTGAATTATTTAAAAGTATTACTTGAGAACAATGATGAGTTTTTCTCAGTATATTATGGTACTGATCAAAACAAAATGCTGAATGCAAGTGGGTGGAAAATGCCGGAGAACTTTGATTTAAGAGAAAGACCTTGGTATGAAAAGGCAATTAATAATAATGATGAGATAGTATTTACCAAGGCTTTCATAAATGCAAGTCAAGACGATATAATAATTACTGTTGCTGCACCAGTATATAGTAATGAAGATGGTAATTTTTTAGGGGTTATTGCTGGTGATGTCTCAATTTCAACAATAATATCTTATGTTGAAGAACAAAGTTCTGCAAATGAAAGTTTTTGTATGCTTGTTGATAGTCAAAACCAAGTTTTAGCACACCCTAATGTAAATTATAATTTGAAAGAGGGCTTACCATCACTTAATCAAAATTATAAAAATAATATAAATAGGAATAATTTAAGAGGGATAACTTTAAAAAATATCACTGAAAATAATAAAGAAGGTTTTTTAACATATACTAAAGTTGATAACACAGAATGGATATTAGCAAGTTTTACTCCTTTGGATAATTATACTGAATCCTTTACACAGTTATTCAGATCATTTTTAGTAGCATTTATTACCTCATTATTAGTTGTTTTAACTTTCTTTTGGTTGTTAAATAAATATGTATTTAGACCATTAGAAACATTTAATAGAAATATTAGTAAAATTGATTTGGAAGATAATCTAAATTATCGATTACCAGTTTCAGATAATAGTAACTTTAATTATCTGAATAAGTCAGTTAATAATGTTTTAGATAAAGCTCAAAATTATTTTAAAGAATTAAAAGAAAAGAAAAATTCTATAAAACATATAGCAAATCATGATCCTTTAACCAATTTACCAAATCGTAGAAAATTTATGGATAAATTAAAAAAAGTGCTTGATAATAATGGAAAAGGAGCAGTAATGCTACTTGACTTAGATAACTTCAAAGATATTAATGATACAATGGGACATACATTCGGAGATAAAATATTAGTTAAAATAGCTGATAAGTTGAAAAGGTTAAAAAAAGAAGAAATATTCATATCTAGATTTGGTGGAGATGAATTTTTAATACTTGTTGAAGATGAGATAGATTATGATAGGTTAAATAACTATGTTAAAAAAATAAGTGAAATTTTTGAAAAACCAATAATGATAGAAGATAATAGTTTTCATATAGGATTTAGTATGGGAATAAGCATCTTTCCTTATGATAGTAATGATATTAATCAACTAATTGCAAATGCAGATATGGCAATGTATAGGGTAAAAAACATATCAGAAAAACATCATGTATATTTTGATCAAACTATGACAGATAGATTAAAAGAAGAAAAAGATATTGAAAATATAATAAGAAATGCATTAGATAATGAAGGTTTTGTATTAAATTTTCAACCTCAAATTAATCTAAAATCTGGTGAGATTGATGTATTTGAAGCATTGCTAAGATTAAAAGAATATAATATATCACCTGATAAATTTATTTCTATAGCTGAAGAGAAGGGGTTAATAAATAAGGTTGGAAGATGGGTGACTAAAACTGCTGTTCAACAGATTGCTAAATGGGATAAAAGTGAAATGAGTGATAAGAGTCTATCTATTAATTTCTCCCCTTATCAATTAAGTGATCTAAATTATTTAGAGTTTTTAAAGAAATTAATAGATGAATATAATATAAAACCAAATCGTTTAGAAATTGAAATTACTGAAAATATATTATTAGTTAATAAAAAAGCATCTGTTAAATTTTTGAAAAAATTAAAAGAAATAGGAGTGAAAATTGTATTAGATGATTTTGGGAAAGGATATTCTTCATTTAATTACTTAACATATATTCCAGTAGATAAAGTTAAACTTGATAAATCATTAAATGATGAATTTATATCTGAAAATAATTTTGATACTATAGAGAGTCTAATTTCTTTAATTCATAGTTTAGATTTAAAGGTTGTTGCTGAAGGTATAGAAGATGATAATAGAAAAGAAAAGCTAATTCGTGTAAACTGTGATTATATACAAGGTTATATATTTGAGAAGCCTTTAAATATTGAAGAATTAAATAATATTTATAATAAAAAATATCTATAAATAACTTTAATAGACCTGTTAAGTTTACACAGGTCTATTTCTATATAATAAGATGTTAAAAATTCACAATATGCACAACAATTTTAAAGGTTTTTAATTAATTGCATTCAATATAATATATATAATAGTAAGTATAAAAAAATATTTAAAAATTAAATAGATTCTAATCAATACAAAACTTATATCAATTTAGGAGAAGATAGCAGTTATTAGTGACTGTTTTATTTTAAGTTAAAATTCATTAAATAAAAAGTCTTTATTAATTAAATCTATTATTTTTTTCTATTTAGTTATCAACATAAATAATTAACTAATAATGCCAAATAAAAGGTAGATATTACAAATAAAAATGATATAATAAGTATAGAGAAGAAAATAGCAAATTTGGTTAAAGCTGAAAAAATCTACACTAAATAATTTTTAAAATCAAAACTAATATAAAAAATAGTAAAAATTATTCATAAAATATTAAGTATTGCAGTTATTATTGTAATAGATAGTATATATAAGTTGTGGTACAAAAAAAATTAAACAAAATAACCAAGAAGAAATAATTGAACTATTTAAATTATTTAATGAGAATTTAAAAACTGTTATTACAATTGAAAAATTTCTAAAAAAATGTTTTCAAGGAGGGATTAAGATGAGAAAATTATTATTAGCTGTTGATGGTTCGAAAAGTTCACACAAAGCTGCTATGAAAGCTGTAGATTTAGCGACTGCAATGGACTGTGAAATAACTATCATAACAGTTTTAGATTTATCATCACTAGAATTGAGTGAAATTCAGTCTTATCGCCCTATAGACTCATTAGAAGAACTTATTAGAAGAAATAAAAGTGAACTACAAAAAAGTGGAGAACACATTTTAGAGGAAGCTGAAAAGCACTTTAAAGAAAAAGAAATTGAAGTAAATAAAGTTTTAGAATATGGAGATCCTGCTGATATGATTTGCGAGTATGCCGAAAATAATGATTTTGATATTATAGTACTTGCTGATAAAGGCATGGGAGGGGTAAAAAGATTCTTTCTTGGAAGTATTAGTGATAAAGTAATAAGACATGCCAAAACATCAGTATTAGTTGTTAAATAAAGTGGGTTATAATAATATATATTGAGGAGATATTTATGTCTAGAGCATATTTCTTTTTAAAGTTAATTAAATATCTTAAAGATAAAAATGTAAAATGGACACATAAGGCATTTTTTATCTTACCATTTTTATATGCGGTATCACCAATTACAATTATCCCATATTATTTTTTCCCTTTAGCTGGTTTATTAGATAATATCTTTGTTCTTTTAGCTGGAATTTATTATATTAAAAAAACAATAGATGACTATGATCCAGATAATCCCAATAAAAGTGAAAAAAATAAAAGAGATAATGTTATTGATATTAATAGGGATGACTATGATGTAGATTAATTAGGTATTAGTTTTTCGGATTATAATTAAAAATGAAAAGAGGTGTGTGAATGAGGGTTGGAAACTTGTTTGGTGGAACATTATTAGGTATAATACTTATTCTAGTAGGTTTGTCAGCATTATTGAGATCCTATAATATTGATATACCATTTGGAAGGATAATAATTGGTATTTTAATAGTATATGTAGGTATTGTAATATTATTTGGAGGAAGTTTGTTTAATACAGATGAAAATATAATATTATTTGGAGACTCTAATATTAAAGTCGTAGATTTAGTTGAAGATGAATATAATATTATATTTGGTAGTGGTGTCATAGATCTAAGAGATGTTAATCTTGATAATATAAATAAAGAAATAGAAATCAATACAATATTTGGTTCCAGTGAAGTTCTTTTAGACTCAACTAAAGCTATAAGAATTAAAGGTTCATCAGTATTTGGTCAGCTTAAATTACCTAATGGAAATTCAGTATCTTTTGGAGATTTGAATTACAATAATATAAGTAATCAAGAAGATAAGGTGATTTATTTAAAATCAAGTGTAGTATTTGGAGAATCAAAAATAAGATTTGTTGATTAATTAATAGTAATAAAAATAAAATATCAAGAAAAGAGAAGGTGACCTATTGAAACTATATGATTTAACACAACCAATTGGAGTATCAACTCCACCATGGCCTACATTTAAACCCTTTGAAATTAAATATTTTAAGAGATTATCAACAGAAAGAGTTAATGGACAGATAATCAAAACACCTAACCATATTGGTACTCACTTAGACAGTGAAAGACATTTTTGGACAGCAGGACGTGATATTGCTAGTATACCTTTAGAAGATTTATATGGTGAAGGAGTTGTAGTGGATTTAAGTGATGAAGTTGGTGATTATGATATATACACTTCTGAAATGATTGAGAACAAAGTTGAAGTAAAAGAAAATGATATTTTAATAATAAATACAGGTTACCACAGATATAGTTGGGATCAACCAGAAGCTGATGAAGAACGTTACTTTATGAAACACCCAGGTCCAAATATGGAATTTGCCTTTTGGGCAATCAAGAAAAAATTAAAGTGGATTGGTGTAGACTGTGGAGCTGCAGATCATCCAATGAATACAGTATGTAGAACTTTAAGACCTGATCTCGCTAAAGAAGCTGAAGAACATCTTGGCAAACCTCTTGATGAAGTTTTCCATCATAAAGATAGCAGACAGTTTATGCATACTAAGCTATTCCCAGAAGGAATAATACATGCAGAAAATTTAGGTGGAGAAATTGATAAACTTTCCAATCGCAGATTAGAAATTGGTATATTTCCATGGAAAGGTATTGATATGGAAGCTTGTATATCAAGATGTGTAGCATTTGAAAGATAATTAGTTCCAAATTAAAATAACTCCTAGTTAATCTAGGAGTTGTTTTATATATTTTTAAAATACATAAAAAAGGACAGATCTAAAGTGGAACTTAATAAAATTAGATGGAAAAAACCAGCAATTTATATAATAGTGTTTCTTTCAATTGTTATTTCATTAAAGATTTTTATATTTACATTAACACCATTCTTTTTAGCCTTATTATTAACATTTATTATTGATAGACCAGTAAATTTACTTTCTAAAAAAATTCCTAGAAATATTGCTGTATTAATAATGATATTAATAGTGATAACAATTTTAATTCTAATTTCTATACTATTAATTACTAATACTGTATATGAATTAATCTATTTATCTAGATATCTTCCTGAATATAGAGATCAAATAGTTGAATTTATGGATAATCTTTTATTAAAACAACAAGAGCTTTTTGATAGAATGCCTGATATTGTATCAAATGTTTTAAGCAGAATTTTAGATAATATTTATCAAAGAGGAGAAGACCTTGTATCTAACACTATTAATTGGTCACTAAATCTAACTTTGTATGTACCTGGTTTTATCATAATTTTACTTTTTACAATAATAACAACATTTTTCTTAAGTAAGGATAAGAAGTTAATAATAAAATATATAAAGTCAAAAAATAAAATTGCTCAAGTTTTAGAGTCTAGTATTGTAAAAGATATATTCAGTTATCTTAAGGTACAACTACTTATTATTTCAAACACAACAATATTGACAGGTATAACTTTTTCACTTTTAAACTATCCATATGTAATATTAATTGCTTTTTTATGTGGTATTTTAGATATGATACCTGTTATTGGACCTGGTGCTTTACTTTGGCCTTTAATAGCTTATAATATTATAGCAGGTAGTGCTAGAACAGCAGCAATAATATTTGTTCTTTATTTGATTCTGGTTAGTGCAAGACCATTCCTTGAGAGTAAGGTTTTAGGAAAAAATATTGGTGTACACCCAATAGTATTACTCTTTGGAATTTATGTAGGATTAATGACTTTAGGATTACAGGGTATTATTATAGCTCCATTGTCAATAATTACCTTTAAAGCATTATTAAAAACTGGATTAATTTCAACAAAGTGATAAATACTGATTATATTAACAGATAATATTTTCATAGAAAACTACTCCAAAATAAAGAGAGTAGTTTTTGATTTGAAAAGGATTTATTATGAGATTAAAAGATAAAAATTGATAATTCATAAGGGGGTTTATATCATTAAATCTTATATAGCTCGTCAACCAATTTTTAATAAAGATCAATCTGTATATGGATATGAACTTCTTTATAGAGATAATGCTCATAGTATAACTAGTCTATTAAATGATGATACTGCCACATCACAAGTTTTAGTAAATAGTTTTAGTACTATTGGAATTGATAATATAATTCAAAACAAAAAAGCTTTTATAAATTTTACTAAAAATTTACTTACTAAAGAAATTCCAGTAATTTTAGATAGTGAAAAAATTGTAATTGAAGTATTAGAAAATATAGATGTTAATAAAAATATGATCAAGGTTTTGAAAAATTTAAGAAAAAAAGGATATTTAGTTGCATTAGATGATTTTGAATATAATAAAGATACAATACCATTTTTGAAAATTGCGCACATAGTGAAAGTGGATTTTTTAAATACAAATAAAAGACAGAGAAAATTAATTGAGTGTATAGCAGAAAAATATAATGTAGAATTATTAGCAGAAAAAATAGAAACAAGAGAAGAATTTAATAATGCAAAAGATATAGGATATTCGCTATTTCAGGGATATTTTTTCAAAAAACCGGAAATATTAGAAGGAAATTCTATACCTATATATCCAAATAATTATTTTAAAGTAATTAAAGAGCTAAATAAAAACAATCCCAACTTTAATAAAGTA
>Ga0209925_1001103_pt1 | contig 13709 bp, 12 predicted proteins | sample SalPonR2_A_D1_MG_FD_185702 | JGI IMG/M metagenome (GOLD analysis project Ga0209925, IMG submission 185702) | Salt pond soil microbial communities from South San Francisco under conditions of wetland restoration - Salt Pond MetaG R2_A_D1_MG... ...
CCGCAGGTGATGCACCCGCCCCTGCTCGTAAAGCGCGGCCACCGGTTCGGCGCGCGCGACCTTGCCCCGGCTGGCATGCACCGACCGGAACGGCACCAGCGGATCGACCTGCCGGATCACCTGTTCGACAAGGTCGCCGCCCTGGTTGACCTCCGCCACCAGCCGTTCGGCCCCCCACTGTTCCATCGCGCGAATGGCGGCCCCGGCCCAGCTGGCCGGGCTTGCCGCGCGCACGCTCGCATCCGCCAGCACATAGGCGCGCCAGTCCTGCACCGGCCCGCGCGTGACGGCCCCCACCACCACGATGCCACATTCGTCAGACCCGGAATGCCCAGTCACCGGCGGATCGACCGCCACCACGATCCGGTCCAGATCGGGGGCCGCCTCGACCCGCCCCGCCTCCAGCATCGCGGGCGTCCAGAGCGCATCCTCGGCCGCATCCACCAGCACCCCGTCCAGCTCCTGCCGCCCCAGCCGTGTGCCCGCATAGCGCGCACGCACCTCTTCGAGAAAACCCTCGGCCAGATAGGCCGCGTTGGCCTCGGTCGGCGCGCTCGTCACCACCGTGCTGGAGGCCGCCAGAATATCCTTGAGCACGCCCACATTGCGCGGGGTTGTGGTCACGCAGACGCGTGGATCCTCCCCCAGCCGCAACCCGAATTGCAACATGTCCCAGGTCTCGCGGGCCTTCTTCCACTTGGCCAGCTCATCCACCCAGGCCCCGTCGAATTGCGGCCCGCGCAGCCCCTCGGGATCATGCGCCGAAAACGCCTGCGCAATCGCCCCGTTGGGCCAGATCAGCCGCTTGCGGGTGGCCTGCCATTCAGGCCGGCGGTCGGGCGGCGAACAGGCCATGATCCCACTTTCGCCAAAAATCATCACCTCGCGCACCTGATCGATGGTCTCGCCCACGAGCGCCAGCCGCTTGCAGCGCCCCTCGTCCAATGGCCGCGCGCCTTCGACCTGCGCGCGCACCCATTCCGCCCCGGCCCGCGTCTTGCCTGCGCCGCGCCCGCCCATGATCACCCATGTGCGCCAGTCGCCGTCCGGGGGGAGTTGATGCTCCAGCGCCCAGAACTCGAACAGGTAGGGCAGCGCCAGCAATTCCCCCTCAGTCAGAGCATCTAGGAACTGGTCCTGAACATCTTGCCCTTCTGAGACGATCCATGCGGCACCCGATCTCATCCCGGGCGGCGTCGAAATCAATGGCGTATCCGTGGACGATGCCACGCTCGTGTCGTTTGCGTTTGTCAAGTTGCGCCTCCGCTTCCATGGCGATCTTCAGCCATTGCCGGATTTCGGCGGTGGCCTTGGTCGCGTTCTTCAGTTCATCGAGATCCCCGGCCTTGATCCGGTGATACAGGTCTTCCAGTTCCTGACGCATATCCGCCAATTGGCCCTCCAGCGCGTTGATGGAGGTGGTCAGGCCCGTGGGCCCCTCATCGGGGGTGATCAAAACCATGCGTGCTCATGCCTCGTGCGATTGTCTGATGCTGTTGTGAGCGCCTCCGCCGTGCCGACATGAAAAAGCGGCCTCCGGGCATCACCCGGGGCCGCTTGCCCATTTCGTCCAGCATGCCACAACCTATACGCGACACCGCGCGCAACGTCAATCAAGAACGCCCTACAAGCGCCCGTAATCATTACGTTTTGTTAATTAAACCCCTTCCAAGGCTCCGTCGCAAACGATACCGAAAGAAGGGAATGTTACAGAAAATTCCTGTGATAGGTGACGAGCCTCTCGAAATGAGCTTCAAGAGATCTCTTCAACCCGCGTTCCCCAGGCAATCTGCTGCTTGAGTTGTCCTGATTGAAATATTCATCATAAAAATCCGTTATTTGTAAGCGGACGGGGCATATTTCATGAATCACCCAGTGAGACCGGGTTTGACGCGATGACTGCCATGCAATTCGCAGCGCTTAGTATACCAAGTTCAATAGAAGCGACCTTTGACCGGCCTTATGCCAGCCCACCCCCCAGCATATTAAGACAAACTGCAAGCCAAGCGCGCGTCCTTGGGATCGGTCACGCCGGAGTTGTCATTATCAATGAGGAAACGGGCCAGACTCGATACTATGAATATGGACGATATGGTGGTCCCTTTGGGCAGGTTCGTGAGGTGACGGTGGCCGACGTCTCGCTTGAAGACTATTGCAATCCGTCCTCGGTATCGCTTCATTCACTCTCTCGCGAACTCACGCGCACAAATGGCGGCCCCTACGCCTATGAGGCTGCATACATTAAACTACCCGACGGGGCTTACGAACAGATGGAGGCTTTCGCGGAAGGTCGCAAAGCTGCCGTGACAGCACGAACGGCCGCAGCCTACAATATCAATGATAATCACTGTTTTACCTTCGCGCTGGAAGTCGCGGAAGCCGGTGGTGCTAACGCTGATGTGTCTTCTGCAGAAGACTTGGAAGTTTTATTGCGAACGCGTTTCATCGGCGTGGCCGTCGATGCACCCGAGGATCTCGTCTTCGAGCTTCCGTTGCGGCAAATCCAAGTCTTGCAGCGGTCCTATACGTCGCTCAGCGTTGGCCGTGATGGTCAAGTGCCAAGCAACTTCACCCCGCCAACGCGACCGTGAACATGAACGAGAGAAACGTAATAAATGGAATGGCCGAACATCTCACGCGCGCGTCTCGCAATCGGACTTGTCCTTGTGATTGCGGCATCGTTGGTGGTCATCAACATGATCTCGCCGCCCGGCAAGAGTACGGAGCAAAGCAATATGACACGTCTTGAAAACACGGAGTGGGCGCAAAACTATGAAGTCTTCCCGGAAGACTTAGAGGAAATCCAAAGACTCTGGAACGCGCCACTCACCGAGGATTTCATGTTTATCGGAGGACCTGACTGGCCGGCCTGGGGCCATTTCAAAGTAATGCCATTGGATGGCGGCTCTGTCGTCACTGGCGAGGTCAGGGACCGCTCTCACTGGTACACCGGCCCGTATCAGCCCGTAGGCGCGCAAGATGTGCCCGTTTCCACTGACGTCTTAGCTGATTTTGAAGTTACAGGGCTGGACGGTGCGCGCGTGATCCTGCATCGCCGAAACCAGCCTCCACCGGTGGATGTCATCTACCTTGAACCCACCAACCCAGAGGATATTCGGAAGCCACCGCGTTAATCAATTGGTCGCGTCGGACGCTCCGTGCCCTACTGCCTCACCCGCCGGTGTTCGGGGTGATTGTGGGCGACGTGGCCGTGTTTCGTTGAAATCGGCGGTCCAGGCGCGGATTACGGCGCGACCCTGCGCATGAAACGACGCCAGCCTCGGAGACGTAAAGACAACATCCGGTGTCGCAGACCATACCTCCACCACAGAAAAACTCGGCATATCTCGGGGGATGATCCATCTCGCACACCATATCTATGTTTACGAGGTGGATTGTTCCATGTCGAGAGTAAACAATACTTGAATCACTCCGCCGCCTGCGCCGCGTTTTCCGCCTCGATCTCGGCGGCGCGTTTCTCGACCTGTTCGACGATGTGGTCGATCATCTGCGCGTTGTCCATCCGGTGGCTCTGCTTGCCCGCGAGATAGACCATGCCGTTGCCCGCGCCGCCGCCGGTAAAGCCCACATCGGTCATCAGCGCCTCCCCGGGGCCGTTCACCACGCAGCCGATGATGCTCAGGCTCATCGGCGTCTTGATATGCTCCAGCCGCTCTTCCAGCGCCTCGACGGTCTTGATCACGTCGAACCCCTGCCGCGCACAGGACGGGCAGGAGATGATGTTTACACCACGATGCCGCAGCCCGAGCGATTTCAGGATCTCGTAGCCAACCTTGATCTCTTCGACCGGATCGGCAGAGAGCGACACCCGGATCGTGTCGCCGATGCCCATCCACAGCAGATTGCCGAGGCCGATCGCGCTCTTGATCGTGCCCGAGGTCAGCCCGCCTGCCTCGGTGATCCCGAGGTGAATCGGCGCGTCCGTCGCATCGGCCAGTTGCTGATAGGCGGCGGCGGCCATGAACACGTCCGACGCCTTCACGCTGATCTTGAATTCGTGGAAATCGTTGTCCTGCAGGATGCGGATATGCTCCAGCCCGCTCTCGACCATCGCATCGGGGCATGGCTCGCCATATTTGTCCAGCAGGTGCTTTTCCAATGACCCGGCATTCACCCCGATCCGCATTGAGCAGCCATGGTCGCGCGCCGCCGAGATCACCTCGCGCACGCGTCGTTCATCGCCGATATTGCCGGGGTTGATCCGCAGACAGGCCGCGCCCGCCTCGGCGGCCTCGATGCCGCGCTTGTAGTGGAAGTGAATGTCGGCAACGATCGGCACCGGGCTTTCGCGCACGATCTCCTTCAGCGCCTTCGACGACGGCTCATCCGGCACCGACACCCGCACGATATCGGCCCCCGCCTCTGCGGCGGCCTGCACCTGCGCCACGGTGCCCGCCACATCGGTGGTCAGCGTGTTCGTCATGGTCTGCACGGAAATCGGCGCATCGCCACCCACGGGCACGTTACCGACCATGATCTGACGGCATTTGCGGCGGTAGATATTGCGCCACGGGCGGATATGGTTGAGCGACATCGCTTTGGCCCCGTTCAGTCTGAGAGTGGCTGTCAGAGCAACAGATAATACGCCAGGGCCTCCGGGGCAATCATCCGATATACCTCAGTCCTGCGCGGACGGCTCCGACGTGAGCTCGGCCACATACTGCATCAGGTCCTGATCGGCCTCGATATCCGCCACCGCATACCGGTCCGTCAGGTCCTCGGGCGTCAGTGCGAGGTTCGAGGTGACCGACCCGCGCGCGCCCGCAGGCCCGTAATGCTGACCGTTCACGGCAAAATAGACCGCCCCGGACTCGCCCACCCGCAGAGTCGGCGGCTCTTCGGTGGCGGGCACCTCATAGGTATCGCCGGCGTTCAGGATGCCTTCGAAGATCACGCTGCCATCCGCCGCGCGCACGCGCACCCAGGCCGGGCGCACGGCCACCACCTGCAACTCTGGCGGGCCATCGGCGATCACCTTGGGCGTTGCCACGCCGTCACCGTCAAATCCCTGCGCCTCGCGCAGCGCGAGTTCGATCCCGCTCGCGCGATCCGCCTCCGGCGCGGTCGGGCTCAGGGTGCCGACCTCGCGCGGGTCGAGCGTGGAAATCGGCGCATCGCGCGCCACCATGACCGGTACATCCAGTGCCTTGGGACGGTAGAGACGGCTCAGACGCTCGTCGCGCGGCGGCTGAAAGACGCCCGCAGCATCGCCGGCATCGGCCATGTCCTCGTTGCGCGTCACCGCTGCCCCGCTCAGCGGGTCAAGATCGGCCAGAACCACGGGCGTGTTTTCTACCGGCGCAAGCTGTACCTGCTGCACCTGACGCAGCACGCTCCAGCCACCATAGCCGATCCCCCCGATCAGCGCGACCAGCACCAGCGCCGATCCGATCGCCCCCGGCTCGATCCGCGCCAGGAAACTTTCCGAGGCCGGCAGGAACGGCGTGTTCGGGGTGATCAGCGGATCCTGTGCCCGCATCTTGCGCACCGGTACAGTACCGGCCTTGCGGATCGACGAGGCCTCCGCCGACATGCCATGCGCGATGGAAAAGCCGGACTCGGCGCAAAACGCCGTGAACGCCTTGTCCGGGTCCATCCCGAGATACCGGGCATAGGACCGGACATAGCCGGGAATGAAACCGGGGGTGTCAAAGGCGGACGGGTCGGCATTCTCGATCGCGGCCACATAATTGGCCTTGATCCGCAGTTCGCGTTCCACATCCAACAGGGATTTGCCAAGCGTCGCACGCTCGCCGCGCATCAAGTCACCAAGACGCAGTTCAAAGGCGTCAAAGCCGCGCATATCGGCTTCATCCGTTTCGACATTGCGCGAAAAACGCCGCCCGATCATGCGCTCTGTGCCTCTTGCGTGTCCCTTGGCCCCATACGAATCTCACGATTCGACCATAGGCCTTATCTTTAGATCAGATTAACACAGCGCAAGGTGTATTGCACGTCCGCTTGCGTCATCCCGCCAATTCGGCGCGATTCAGCGCACAATGCGACCACAATTCGTCCATCGCACGAACCAGCGCGTCCATCTCGTCCGGCCCGTGCACCGGAGACGGCGTAAAGCGCAGCCGTTCGGTGCCGCGCGGCACGGTCGGGAAGTTGATCGGCTGCACGTAGATGCCGTAGCCCTCAAGCAGCATGTCCGACAGATTTTTGGTATGCACCGGATCACCCACGATCACCGGGACGATATGGCTGCCGTGATCGATCAGCGGCAAGCCCATGCCCTTGAGCCGGGTCTTGAGGATCTTTGCCTGCGTCTGATGCCGCTCACGCAGCTTCGCACCCTCAGAGGTCTTGAGGAACGCGACCGAGGCCGTGGCCCCCGCCGCCAGCGCCGGCGCCAGAGAGGTCGAAAAGATAAAGCCCGGCGCGTAACTCCGCACCGCATCGCACATTTTCGCAGATGCCGCGATATAGCCGCCCATCACGCCATAGGCTTTGGCCAGTGTGCCGTTGATGATGTCCAGCCGATGCATCAGCCGGTCCCGCTCGCAGATACCGGCCCCGCGCGGGCCATACATGCCCACCGCGTGCACCTCGTCGATATAGGTCAGCGCGCCGAACTCATCCGCCAGGTCGCAGATCGCCTCGATCGGGCCGAAATCGCCATCCATCGAATAGACGCTCTCGAACGCGATCAGCTTGGGTGCGTCGGGATCATCGGCGGCCATCAACTCGCGCAGGTGCGCGACATCGTTGTGCCGGAAAATCCGCTTGGCCCCGCCGTTGCGGCGCACCCCCTCGATCATGCTCGCGTGGTTCAAAGCGTCGGAATAGATGATCAGGCCGGGGAACAGCTTGGGCAGCGTGCTCAGCGTCGCGTCATTCGCGATATAGGCCGAGGTGAAGAGCAGCGCCGCCTCCTTGCCATGCAAATCCGCGAGTTCCGCCTCCAGCCGCTTGTGATAGACCGTGGTGCCGGAAATATTGCGCGTCCCGCCCGATCCCGCACCCGTGGCGTCGATCGCCTCGTGCATCGCCTCAAGCACGACCGGATGCTGCCCCATGCCCAGGTAATCGTTACCGCACCAGACCGTGATCGGCTGCTCGTGACCATCCGGCTTGCGCCAGGTGGCATGCGGGAAGTTTCCGTTTTTCCGCTCGATATCGATAAAGGTGCGATAGCGCCCCTCGTCGTGCAGACGTTCGATCGCTTGATCCAGCTTGGCCGCGTAATCCACTGGCAGGTCCTTCCCTTCGGCACCCTCGGGCAGATCTCGCCGCCGTCGGGGTCTTGGTGACGCGCGTCACGCCACTTATTCAATATTTGGAATGCATATAATATACATCCCCATCCCACAACAGGTTACAAATTGCCGCCCCCGCCCTCCTTGACATGGGTCAAGTGCTGGACAGGGCCGCGCGGCCTGATACCCTCGCCAGAATACATAGACCAGACTCAAAGGCCAGCCATGTCCCTTTCCGCCGTTCTCACCCGCATCGACGACCAGATGCCCGCCGCACTCGACCGTCTCTCGGGGCTGTTGCAAATCCCTTCGATCTCGACCGATCCGGCCTACAACGCGGACTGCGATGCGGCGGCGGACTGGTTGGTGAGTGACCTGCAAAGCCTTGGTGTAAAAGCCGAAAAACGCCCCACGCCGGGCCGCCCGATGGTCGTGGGCCATATCGACGGGCCCGAGGGGGCCACCGGCCCGCATCTGCTGTTCTACGGCCATTACGACGTGCAGCCGGTCGATCCATTGAGCCTGTGGCATACTGACCCGTTCACCCCCGAAATCCAGGACACGCCCCACGGAAAAGTGATCCGCGCGCGCGGCGCCTCGGATGACAAGGGCCAGCTGATGACCTTCGTCGAGGCCTGCCGCGCCTACCGCGACGTGACAGGCCACCTGCCCTGCCGCATCACCTTCTTTTTCGAGGGCGAGGAAGAATCGGGCTCGCCCTCGCTCATCCCGTTCATGCGTGAGAACGCCGCCGAACTTTCCGCCGATCTGGCGCTGATCTGCGACACCTCCATGGTCGCCCCCGGCGTGCCCTCCATCGCCTCGCAACTGCGCGGCATGCTCAAGGACGAATTTACCATCACCGGCCCACGCATCGACCTGCATTCCGGCCATTACGGCGGCCCCGCCCTCAACCCCCTGCGCGAAATCTCGCGCCTGATCGCGTCCTTCCACGATGATCAGGGCCGCGTCGCGGTCGACGGCTTCTATGAGGGTGTCCACGAAGTGCCCGACGAGCTCTTGCGCCAATGGGAGACATGCGGCTTCGACGAGGAGGAATACCTCTCCTCGGTCGGCATGACGCAGCCGCATGGCGAGGCGGGCTATTCCACCCTCGTGCAACAATGGGCCCGCCCGACGCTGGAGATCAACGGCCTCTGGGGCGGCTATCAGGGGGCCGGCACCAAGACCGTCATCCCAAGCGAGGCGCATTGCAAACTGACCTGCCGCCTCGTCGGCGACATGGACCCCGACACGTTGCGCAGCAAGATCCGCAAACATGTCGAGGACCGGCTGTCACCGGACGCGAAAATCACCTGGAATCAGGACCTCGACGGCAACCCCGCCGCCGTGATGAACATCGACCGCCCCGAATTCGAGGCCGCCCGTCAGGCGCTTTCGGACGAGTGGGACCGCGAGGCGGTGTTCACCGGCATGGGCGGCTCGATCCCCATCGCGGGGTTTTTCAAGGACGTGCTCGGCCTCGACGCCATGCTCATCGGCTTTGCACAAGAGGATGACGCCATCCACTCGCCCAATGAGAAATACAATGTCGAAAGCTTTCACAAGGGCATCAGGTCGTGGGCGCGGGTGCTTGACGCACTGGCGAAATGACAAGCAAGGCTGGTATCACGACCCGCCGGCCGACAACCGCCCCGCCCGGCGGCACCGCCGGGCAGCGCCGACCCGCCCCCGTCAAACCAAAGGTTTGCCTTTGGCAAAACGGGGCGGCGCTTCTGGCGAAGGTCGGTGAACAGACGCGACTTTGGGGCTTTGAGGCGACTGGATCGCACGAATCCACCGCGCCCCGGCGGGTCGGCGCTGCCCGGCCACATCGCATCCTGAGGCGTCCATGATCCCCGGCTTCACCAATCACCACACAGGCCCCCTCGCCTACAGCAGCGGCGGTGAGGGGCCGCCGCTCCTGCTCCTGCACGGCTTTCCCCAGACCCGCGCCATGTGGGCCCATATCGCACCCGTGCTGGCGCAAACCCATAGCGTGATCTGTCCCGACCTGCCCGGGTATGGGGCCTCGAACAAGCCGCAAGACCTCGCCGCCTACAGCTTCCGGGCAATGGCGCACGAGATCTGCGCGCTGATGGACAGCCTCGGCCACGCAACCTTTGACCTTGTCGGCCATGATCGCGGCGCGCGGGTGGCGCATCGCCTGACGCTCGACGCCCCCAACCGCGTGACGACCCTCACGCTGATGGACATCATCCCCACCCACACCCTCCTGACCGATCTGCGCTGGCCCGTGGCGCAGGCCTATTACCACTGGTTCTTCCTCGCCCAGCCCGAACCTTTTCCCGACCGGATGATCGCCGCCGACCCGGACAGCTACTTCCAGTCCTGCCTGCTCGGCTGGGGCGGTGCGCAGCTGTCGGATTTCGACGCGGATCAACTCGCGCGGTATCGCGCCGCCTGGCGCGATCCCGACACGATTCGCGGCATGTGCAATGATTACCGCGCCACACTCGGCATCGACCTTGCCGATGACGGCACCGACAGCGAGGCCCGTATCGACGCCCCCACACTGATCCTCTTCGGGGCCTCCGGCGCCATGGCCAGGCATTACGATGTGCCCGCGACATGGGCCCGGAAATGCCGCCGACTGCAGGCACAGGCGATCCCCGGCGGGCATTTTTTTCCAGATACACACCCCTCCGAAACATGCACCGCGCTGCACCGGCTTCTCGGCGAACTGCCGCGATAATGTGCACGGAACGGCGCGCACGACTCTCTCCTGAAACGGTATAACCCAAATATTCATAACGACTTACGAGAGCCATTTGACATGGAAGAAAGTTCGCGACAGGCTCGAAAGGATAGTTAAAACACAGGGAGAACATCATGACCACGCTTGTAAAACGCACAGTCACGGCGCTCGCCACCACCAGTATTCTGGCCCTCGGCGCGACCGCCGCGAATGCCGATACCTGGCGCTACGCCTTCGAAGAGGCCATCGACGAGGTGCAGGGCGTGTTTGCCCAGAAGTTCAAGGAAGAAGTCGAGGCCAACTCCGACCATCAGGTGCAACTCTTCCCCTATGGCACGCTTGGCGAATCCGCCGACACGATGGAACAGGCGCAGGCGGGCATCCTGCAATTCGTCGACCAGAGCCCGGGCTTCACCGGCTCGCTCATCCCCGAGGCGCAGGTCTTTTTCGTCCCCTATCTGCTGCCGCAGGACACCGAGGCCCTGGGTGAGTTCTTCCGCACCTCCAAGGCGATCAACGAGATGTTCCCCGAGCTCTACGCCGAACAGGGGCTTGAGCTGCTGACCATGTTCCCGGAAGGCGAGGTCTGCATGACAACGCAGGAACCGGTATCGTCCCCGGCGGACCTCGATCAGGTCAAGGTCCGGGTGATGACCAACCCCCTGCTGGTGGAAAGCTACAAGGCCTTCGGCGCGACCCCCACGCCGCTGCCCTGGGGTGAGGTCTACGGCGCACTCCAGACCGGGATCATCCAGGGTCAGGAAAACCCGATGTTCTTCATCGAGTCGACCAAGATGTACGAGGTGACCGAGGTGATCACCTGTGCGGGACACAACAACTTCACCACCGCCGTTATGGCCAACCAGACTTTCTATGACGGCCTCTCGGACGAGGAACAGCAGGTCGTGCAAGACGCCATCGACGTGGCCTTCGATCACATCATCGACTACCAGAAGGGCCTGCACGAGGCGAGCATCGAGAAGATCAAGGAGGCCAAGCCTGACATGCAGGTCAACGTCCTGAGCGAAGAAGAGCGTCAGCCCTTCATCGAGGCCGGCGAAAAGGTCGAGGCGACCTTCCTCGAAATGACCGGCGACAGCGGCAAGAAGATCCTTGACCAGCTCAAGGCCGATCTCGACTCCGTGACGGAATAAAACCGGCACCCTGTCGGGGGCGGCGCACATCGTGCCGCCCCCGCACCCATAGCGACAAATGAATTTTCACGCGGAGGGTCAGCCGTGAACGACAAGCCTGAAACGGACGGCGCGCCACCGCCGGAACGAAACGCCCGGGGCATGCCTCCGCCGGAGGCTTATGTCTCGACCCTGCCCGGCTTTCTCGGCACCATCGACACGCTGATCGCCCGCGTCGAGGCGATCATGCTCGCCGTCGGCGTGCTGCTGATGGCGGCCAATACCGTCGCCAACGTGGTGGGCCGCTTCATCTTTCAGAACAGCCTGTTCTTTTCCGAGGAACTCAACCGCATCCTGATCATCCTGATCACCTTCGCGGGTATCAGCTATGCCGCCCGTCAGGGCCGCCACATCCGCATGTCGGCGATCTACGACGCGCTGCCCCCCAAGGCGCGCAAACTGATGATGATTGTCATCGCGCTGGTGACGGCGGTGTTCATGCTGGGGCTGTGCTACTACTCGTTCCAGTACATCCTGACGCAGGCGGGCCGCGGGCGTGTCCTGCCCTCACTGCAAATTCCCGTCTGGGTCACTCTCGTCTGGGTGCCGGTGGGCTTCTTCATGACCGGTCTGCAATATCTGCTCACGGCCATCAAGAACATCCTGTCCAAGGATATCTACCTCTCGACCGCCGTGCTTGAGGGATATGACGACAACGAGATGGAGGTCTGAGCCATGGCCGCAACGATTTTCTCGATCATGATCGTCCTGCTGCTTCTGGGCTTTCCGATGATGATCCCGCTGATCGTCGGGGCCTTCGTGGGGTTCTACACGCTCTTCGGCGGCTTCGGTCAGCTTGAAACGATGATCCAGCAGATCATGGCGGGCATCCGCCCGGCCTCGCTCATTGCGGTGCCGATGTTCATCTTCGCCGCCGACATCATGACACGCGGCCAGTCGGCGGGGCGACTCATCGACCTCGTGATGGCCTTCGTGGGGCATCTCAAGGGCGGGCTTGCCGTGTCGACGGCGGCGGCCTGCACGATGTTCGGCGCGGTCTCGGGCTCCACCCAGGCGACCGTCGTGGCCATCGGCTCGCCCCTGCGGCCCCGCATGCAAAAGGCCGGCTACAACGACAGCTTCATCCTCGCGCTGATCGTCAACTCCTCCGACATCGCCTTCCTGATCCCGCCCTCCATCGGGATGATCATCTACGGCGTCGTCTCCAACACCTCGATTGCCGAATTGTTCATTGCGGGCATCGGGCCGGGCCTGCTGATCCTCGTGCTGTTCTCGTTCTATTCCTGGATCTACGCGGTGCGCAACAACGTCCCCACCGAGGACAAGACAAGCTGGCCCGACCGCGCCCGCGCCATTCAGCACGCGCTCTGGCCTCTGGGCTTTCCGGCGATCATCATCGGCGGCATCTATGGCGGCATCTTCTCGCCCACCGAGGCGGCGGCAGCCTGCGTGCTCTACGCCCTCATCCTCGAAGTGCTGGTGTTCCGCTCGCTCGACCTCTCGGGCGTCTATGACACGGCGAAATCCACCGGGCTGATCACGGCAGTGGTGTTCATCCTCGTGGGCGTCGGTGCGGCGTTCTCATGGGTGATTTCCTTCGCCCAGATCCCGCAGGAAATCCTCGGCGCCATCGGCATCGACGAGATGGGACAGGTCGGCGTGCTCTTCGTGATCTCCATCGCCTTTTTCGTCGGCTGCATGTTCGTCGATCCGATCGTGGTGATCCTCGTGATGGTGCCGATCTTCGCACCCGTCGTGGACTCCGTCGGCCTCGACCCGGTGCTCGTGGGCACGATCATCACGCTTCAGGTCGCCATCGGCTCGGCCACGCCGCCCTTCGGCTGTGACATCTTCACCGCCATCGCGGTCTTCAAACGCCCCTACTGGGAGGTGATCCGCGGCACACCCCCCTTCATCTTCATCCTGCTATCGGTGGCCGTGGCGCTGATCTACTTCCCGCAGATCGCCCTCTTCCTGCGCGATCTGGCCTTCGCGAAATAACCCGAGGAGAACACCATGTTCAAATCGATCCTTGTGCCCTTCGACGGCTCGCCCAATGCGAAAAAGGCGCTGGACAAGGCCATGGAAATGGCCCGCCTCACCGACGCGGCGCTCACCATCCTGACGGTTTACCGTCACCATTCGATGCTCGAGGCCTCGCTGTCGATGGTGCGCCCGAACGATCCCGGCAATCTCGATGACATCATGTCGGCCCACGCCACCGAGGTCGCCGACTACGCCAAGAAACACGCCATTGATGCGGGCTTTCCAGAGGTCCGCGCCTTCATCAAATCCGGCCCCACCTCGCGCACCATCGTCAAATTCGCCAAGGAGCACGACAACGACCTGATCGTGATCGGCAGCCGCGGCATGGGCTCGATGGAAGGCTACCTTCTGGGCAGCGTCTCGCACAAGGTCACGGGGCTGTCCGAGGTGCCGGTTCTGGTGGTCTGACGACCATCCCAAGCCCTTGGAATGTCAGGAAAATGGCGCGGTTGACGGGGCTCGAACCCGCGACCTCCGGCGTGACAGGCCGGCACTCTAACCAACTGAGCTACAACCGCGCATCTCACGCATCGGGATCGTTGCAAGGCAGCGGTGGCGCGGTTGACG
>Ga0209925_1001105_pt1 | contig 13694 bp, 10 predicted proteins | sample SalPonR2_A_D1_MG_FD_185702 | JGI IMG/M metagenome (GOLD analysis project Ga0209925, IMG submission 185702) | Salt pond soil microbial communities from South San Francisco under conditions of wetland restoration - Salt Pond MetaG R2_A_D1_MG... ...
CGCCGGACAAATTCGAAATAAATATGCGTGCGCCGCGCCTGTTTGATCTTCCCGTGCAGGGCGAGGAGGGGCACGCCCGGTTGGAGGGCCCGAAAGCAGGCGTGCACGTAGCGGACCTGGGAGCAGGAGGAGAAAAACACGACGAGTTTGTGCTTCATGTGGCTCTTGATGAACGCCCAGAGTGTGTCCATCTTGTCCGCCAACGCCGCCACCAGGTAGTTCTGCACCAGCCGGTCCGGGGTGGCGTGGGCGGCCGTGTCGTGCACGCCCACGTACTCCGAATTCTTGTCCAGCGAAAGTCGGGCCAGGTCCTTGACAGACTTGGTCTGCGTCGCCGAGAACAGTAAGGTCTGACGCCCCGCCCCGGGAGGCAGGTAGGCCAGGATCGCGTTCAACTGCCGGCTGAAGCCCATGTCCAAGATCCGGTCCGCCTCGTCCAGGACCAAAACTTGCAGTTGGGAGGCGTCAAAACCCGGCGTTTCTTCCAAATGCTGCAAGAGCCTGCCGGGGGTAGCGACGATGATGTTCATCCGCGGGACCCTGGCTTGTTCCTCCCGGAATTCTTTTTTCCCTCCCGTCAACAGGGCCGCCGAGAACATGTGCCCTTTCCCCACAGTCCGCAAGACCTCAAATATTTGCAACGCCAGCTCCCGCGTGGGTGTGATGATCAAGGCTCCCAAGCCGTCTGAGAGGGCCCATCCCTCCCGGTATAATTTTTCGAGGAGCGGCACCACGAACGCGAGCGTTTTCCCCGAACCAGTTTTGGCGGCACCTAGGACATCGCGTCCTGCCAAGGCATGAGGCACTGCGGCCAGTTGAATGTCGGTCATGGCAGAAAACTTGTTTCGATCTAACCCTTGTAGGGTTATTCTCGAGAGGGGGAGGTCGCGAAAGGCCTTTCCCGGCCCACCACCCTCCACAAAAAGCTGGGTGCCTAGATAGAGAATGCACAGTAAAAGCAGAGAAGCGGGTTGAGAGATAGTTTTACAGTTGAAAATGCGTCGCACATTGGAGAAAAGGTCATCATGGGAAAGTATCTTGGCGCAGGCCGTTGGGAGTGTGTGTACCTGGTGCAGGAGCTTCTGCTACCACCCGTTTTCGAAGCAATTCCATTTCTTGCACGCGCAAGCCCTGCCGTTTTTCTTCCGCCGCCGCAGATATCGATGCTCTTTTTCCTGCGCCCGTTCTGTTTTGCCCTTGCTGTCTTCCACCACCCTTCCCCTCTCGTTGATAATCCTGCCGAGTGGCAACGCCCCCATTTCTATAATGCTGGGAATTGCCATTCCCACCCGCCCGCGGTCGCTTGGACATCGCTCTCTTTCTCTGTGGTACAGTTTTATTTGCACAGGATGACATGAGGGACGTGTATGGGTCATGGGGCTTGAAAATGACACGGGTAATATGCATCCCTCCTGAGTGGCCCCTGGAGGGGGTACGTGTCGCCCAAATTCACTGCGAGCACGTAACCTCCCGACCCTTTTCCCGCTGTTTATTCATATTGGAAGCGTGCCATGGGCTTAAGTCTCTCGTTGACGCTTCTTATCAGACAAAGGATGCTAGATTTACATCTATGCTTTGAGGAAGAGATTGTCACGGTTTTGGGAACGCTGTGAGCAGAATACCCCCCGCGACATACCCCAATTTAAATCGGTTTGTCCTTTGATTTAGTTCTTTCCCCGGACAAAATGAAAAAATATGAACCTATAGTTCCTTACGAGTGACGATGTTGTATCCTACAGCTTCACACACATCCAAGAGGCCGTGCCATTACGGCGGACTTTCTTTTCTGCACTGCAGTTCTCGGAGTCATCATCTTCGTGACTTGAAAGCCTCCAGATGCACGTAGAGATGATAATGAGCCGATACTAAGTCCTTCATATCGACACCATCCTCCACCACCCGGTACAGGTATTTTCCTTCTCTCTCCCCTGTATGCCTACGCCCGCCGCAACGCCAGCGTACTCTCCCCGACCTGGAGGAGGTCGCCCGCGAACAACACCCGTCCCTTTTTGCCCATTGCCACATTATTGCACAAGACCGGGTCCAGCCCCGCTCCCGTCATCGGTGTCACCTTTACCGAGTGGACGGAATTTCTCCCAGAGGCCTCCAGCTTCACGTGTTTCCCCCCCACTCTCTTGTCCTCTAGCAGGGCTACTCCTCCCCGTTCTCGGCCCAGGTACATGGCCTTCTCCAGCGTCCCCAACTCGAAGCGTTCGCCCTTATGTGGTCCGGCCAGGCCCTCCAACCACAACGACTGGTGGTGCCCATTCGTCGTGCTCCTCGCGCGTGGACCTTGGCCCGGCGCCTCTCCCGCCGTCAGATGCACCACGTCCGTCTCTAAACTGTGGTCGGGGGCCATTTTGCGGCTCCCTTTTTCGCGCCTGTTGTTGCTGTCGCTGCTTTTCAAACCCGCGCGGTCAATTTGTTCAGCACGCGGCCCCATCTTGACCGTAGCTGGACTTGAACCCGTCACTTTTCCTTCTTTCCTTTCGCCTTCCCCCCCACCTCCTTTCTTTGGCCCCCTCTCGCCCCTTTCAACCACCCTCTCGCCTTTCCGTTTCCTTCCCGCTACTTGCACCTCCACTCCGGCACAGCTGCTGCCAGCCCCTCCCTTCCCACCAGCCTCTTTCACTCCACCCAATTTATCCAGCAAGCCCGCGAACGCTGCATATTTCGGAGCCGCCTCATAGGCGGTCTTTCGCGCCATTTCCAGAAACTGGGCCAGCAAGTCTCCGCCCACCACTCCTCGGCTCAGGTCCTTGACCAGTGCCGACCGTTTCATTTTCAAACACTCGGAGTCGCTCGTGGCACTCGCCCAGGGCAAGACACCTCCCCGCGCAAAGTACAGCAAGACCCAGCCCAGCGCCTCTAAATCATCGCGCCGCCCTGCTGGCCTTCCCTCGTGGCAGGCGAGACTGGAAAACAGGGGGGTGCCTACTCCCCCACCCGCGGCACCTTGCCCCTCCTGTGGTTTATGGACTCCGTTGCTTCCGGTGTATTTTTCCACCAGACCCAAATCCACGAGGAAGACCCGCTTCGACGCACGCGTGCCGGGCAAGCCGAGCATGAAGTTCTCGGGCTTCACATCGATGAACAAGAGCTGCCGTTCGTGCATCTGTTGAATGCCATCCAACATCTGTTTCCCGTAGTCTGCAAGGGTCGCAGGAGAGAAGTAACGTCCTTGAGATTCGAATAATTGACTGAGATCTTGACCTAAGCGTTGCATTACGAGGAACCGGAAGCCTTTGTCTTCACCGTATGAGAGGAGGGCGGGCAACGCAGGCACGTGCGGGACCCCCATCAAGTAGTTTTTATAGACCAGCTGCTCCATATACAAGGTGTCCGCGTTTCGTTTCAGGCTCTCGTCTTTCTTGTTCTTCTTCCTGGCCACCCCTGCGGCAGCGGGTGGGGGAAGGGGAGCTAGTTTGATTACCCATTCCTGTTCATTTTGGGCCCCCGTCACGTCCTCGACAGCAAACACCTGCCCGCATGCACCCTCTCCAAGAAGACGGCCCAACTTCCAACGACCACGGAGAATAAGACCCGGGCGGGCGGTGCTGCTGTTTTTCTCCTCCAGAACCGGTCCGTTTTTCTCTTTTTGACGCGGGGGCGGCATCTTGGCAGTTTGATAGGTATGGTGAAAATAGGTGGAATGCATGACAAATGAGGACGAGGATATAAAGTAAACAATGCGAACAAGATCACAGCAAAATTAAATGCTGTGGTCAGCAGCATACATCCGTGTGGTGACAAGGTTGTTCGTCCGAACAATCAAAGTAAACTGGATTGTGACCGCTTCTTCCACTTGAGGCTGATTCCGCGATGACGAACAACGAGAGGCAACTCGCGAAGCAAGCTAGGACGTAGAACAGGAACATCATGCTTTCCCCAAAAACTATCGCATGGCCCAATATGCCCATGGTTTCATGACCAGTCTGAAATTCAACTTTGTGCCTACCTACTTCGTGTCGCCCTGTCAGTTTCGAGCATGCCTTGGGGGTCGGCCGTGGGTTGTTCTATCCGGCCCATCAGCGTTCCCAAACTTCACTTTGGGGCCTTCTCTTTCTTGGCTGAAAAAATAGTTGATCCGCTTGTAAGCTTCGACAAGTCCTCGCATGGCATACGCATTTCTTGTATGTGACCTCACCCTGTGCCTTTGTCTATGCCAGCAACCTATCATTATGTACCGGTGACATGAAAGCAGACTAGTACCCGTTCTTTCTCAGTCTCCGATATCTTTGGACACTTGATTCTACTTTATGCCCCCATGTAATGGATGTCCTCAGCATATTCCTCTTTATATGTCTTTGTTTGCTCTCTTTTCTTTCTTTGCCCCTCTTCCATGCGTCCGCACGTCGTGCCCCTGTCGACCACCTTCAACGTCGAGACCGTTTTGCACGCTGTACAATGGGCCGACTTACTACACTCGCCTTGCAATTTGCAAGCGTGGATACAGACTCCTGCGTTAGAGAAATCTCGAAGCCATTGCCTTGTTCCAGCAAGTATTCCGACGCGAGTCTCGCCCGCCCTCGGCGTTCCGGGGGAGGGAGAAAGGAGGTGGAGGACGGACGGGAGGGGGAGGTAGAGGGCGGGAAGGCAGACGCGGACGGACGGAAGGGCCGTGGGGCCTTGGGAGGAGCGTGCTGCTGAGCTGTTGTTCGAAGGCCGTCATGGGGAACCGGTGGGTGGGAGTAAGGAAGCTCTGCGTTGTCCTCCTCGGGACCACAATCGCCCGCGCAGGTCTCGTCGCTGTCACTTGCCTCTTCCGGACCGCTTTTGTCCATAGACATTGGTGTGCGATGACATTTGATGGTGTCTTCTTCCTTTTGAGCTACATCATGTCCCTCTTGTCGCACTCCCTCTCCTCCAGCAACGAGCTTGTTGTGTCCCCCCTTGGCAACCTCTCTGAACAGGAACCTTGTCCCCGTACCCCAAACCCTGCCCTCTACCATGGCCGTCTGCTTCCTTCCCCCTTTTCCGTTTTCTCGCGTGCCCTCTTCAGCCAAGCACGCTAAGGCAGCCTCGATCTGCTCGCGGGACAGGCTTAAGGCGGTCGCTGCTTTGTTGACGGAGATCCAGCTCCCGTGCCGGTGATAGGTAGAAAGAACATGCTCCCGTACTGCTTCTAATTCCGCGTAACCGACGCTGCCCACAATTATTTTTTGATGTTTTTGGGGGAAAAGGGACATGGTTGTGGGGGAGTCGACGATAGTTCCAGCACATTCCCCGTCAGGTTCCGTCTTCGCTTGAGCGTTGCTTTCCAAAAGTCCAGTCCTCCTTGTACTTCTGGTTGTCCGTTCGACCTTGTCCTGAAGAGAAAGTGAGTTCATCGCCCCTGTCACCCCTCGCCCCTTCTCCCGCCGCCTCGGTCCATCCATTTTGGTCCTGATCCCTCCCAGAGTCCGCTTATTGGCCTCCTTCTCCATGTCCATCTGTTTTCCCACCGGCTTCTTATTCTCCTCTTCTTCCTGGTCCGCCACCGTCTCCTCGTCACTGGGATCCCTCGAGCTATCCCCCTCGGATACCTCCTCGCGTTCCCTACCCCTGACATCGTTCCTTCTTTTTCTTGCGCCTGAGACCCCAGAGATGGGAGTGCTCAAGGCAGTTTTCTCATCATCATCCTCCTCGTCTTTATTGGAATCTTCATCTTCTATTTCATTTTCTTCCCCTTCCCGTCTCATCAACAATATTCCCGCGCTTTCCGTCCCGTCCTCTGCTTCTACTGCCTCTTCCGCCCTATTGACGGCAGACAGATCCACGCCCACAAACTTCAACTCCAAAGCGTATTGAGGTGAGACCACGTTCCCAATTTTCACCTTCAAGGCTCCCTTATCTTCCACAGCCAAACAATCTCCTCGGGCCGCACGTTGGAAAAACGGGGGTTCGTAGGCGGGTGGAGTCCGTTCATCGTAGTAGAGGAGCTTCAAGGACAGAGTTCGGTGGCAGGGAAGAGACTCGAGGGTGTGTGTGAACATGAGCAGAGCACGAATGAGGGAGATGGCTTGCGCTTTTAAATCCGCCTTTGTCCGGGCTACGCGAGAAGCGTTTAGGGTCACTTCCCCATCATCGGTATATCCAACTTTCCATTGATAAGTTTCAATCACTTTCTCATGGGCATTCTCAGCCCCTCTCTCGTCAGTGGCGGCCGAGCAGGACAGTGAAGTAGGTGGAGTAGGGATGGAGATGGCAAAGACAACAGCACGAAGGTAACGCTTGGATAGAGCATCGAAGACTCCTTGCTCCAACCAGTTGGTGAGAAGATGTGCTTCTTCATGCCGGACATTGCCATTCTCAGATTTGGGTTGTAAGTGCTTGATCTATTGTTAAAATATTTTAGGAGAGGGAAGGGGAACGGAAAGCAAAGGTCCACAACAGGTGGTCACAATCACAAGTCGCAACTCAGAAGTGGTAACCTTGAAAAAAAAAATTTAAAAAAGATAAACAAACAAACAAACAAACAAATCTTAAACATATGCTTACCTTCATATCGATGTAGCTTTTCTCGATGAAGCAGTGTTCGGGAAAAAGGGAGCGAGCGTATGCGATTTGACTAAGTCCCACACGCATCAAATTTTTAGTCAATGCCAGACTCTGTTATGAAAAATTTGGAGTTCGATGTGTAATCTATAATTGGCGGATACAAATTACATAAAGATCTAGCTCTGTTCCTGTGAATAATTTTACCTGCACAGCCGTGACGCTTGTACTCGTTTGAGCTGTAGTTGTCCGATGAAGTATTGTAGATGCCATCAAAAACTGCGAATGAAACGGAAAAATGCAAATTGAAACAAAGCGCTTTTGTTGTAGCAAGTCTACATATTTGATACGAGGTCTACTTCTTTTCGTGGAGTTCAACGATGTTGATGTTCAACATGATGGGGAGGGAAGAGGACGTCGTGGCGGAGTAGGAGCGTAAGCTTACGAAGTGGAGGAGCTGGGTGGGCCAAAATGGTATTTCAAACGCTTTCTGAGCTCTATTTTTGCCTTTTTATTAAGAAATTACATTTGAAGCGCCACTCCTCGTATCAATTTTACACTAGGATCCTGTTTGCAGCAATATTATGTACATGGGAAGAGGGGAGGTTCAGGAACGTACGTAGGAGCCTCTCTCAACATGATCATATGGACAATGGCGATTGCACACCCAAAAGGCGCATTCCTACCAATCGCGAGTCGAATTCTCCAGATATCATTGCTTCACCCTGAGATTAATTGGTATTTAAAAAGTTTGCCAAGTGTGCCGTGTGTCAACGAAAGGGTCCATCCTTTCAGGGCATTCAGAGGATAAACCGGGTTTGAGAGAGCAATGGTACATCCAGAAGAGATGAAACCGCCATCTTAAGTGTCTCCAGAAATCTGTTTGAATCCGACCTTGATAATTGAATGGCGCCAAAGGACATTAATTTGCCGCGAACGGACCCATCAATCTCCAGCGGCCGTAGATTTTGCATCGACGACTTGAAGGTGTCGGGTGGGCGTTGTTAAGTGAAAATTGGTATCAGAAATACTGTGAACTAATGTAGGATGGGAATAAAATAACAAATCCAATAACATAAGAAAGCTAGGGTGTATTTTTTTATTCTATTGCTACGTTCTTTGATAATTTGGCCTTTGACAGGAAGGCTCGACATCATCTTTTCCATTGAAGTAAGGGCGCATTCATCTTCCTTGGCGTTACTCGACCTCTTTCCGCTCTGTTCTCGTCACCTTCACGTGTTGCCTTCTAGTCTTTTCGCCTGACTGTCATCAAAAGCGAACGCCAGCCGCCTGTAGAGTCTGCACCTGCTGTTGACTCAGGCTTTTTTCTACAATTTGCCATAGGTTCACGCCAGGGTTGCTTGCCAAAAGGGTATTCAGTCGCTGTGCAACGAAAGATAACGGATTGCCCACCTCGGGAAAGTAATCCTCATCCCCTGCTGAGGCGAAATGAAGCTTACTAAACACCGCCTCGCCACTCACCTCTTGAACAGCCTGCTGCTTCTCCCACGCGTCCTCCTCGTCAATGCCCTCATCCCCCCCCCCCCCGTTCCCCCCCCCCCCGTTTCCCCACCACGCTGTTCGCATCCTTGTCCGCCTCTGGCGTGGCCATGCACACCACCCCCTTCAAGAGCCCTCCCCATATCTCCAGCCCCTCCGCGGAGCCTAGCAGTTCCCGGTACTCGCACGTAACCCTGGTCAGGCCCACCACGCAGGCTTTGGCCTCCATTCCTCCCGCGATGGCCGCCATTTGCACGTTGGGGATCCAGACCTGGGTCAAAACCATTCGGGTCATGCCGGACTGCAAGGACTCGAGGAGGTGCACCCAGGCCTCGGGCGAGAATTTTCCAGTGTAGAATCCGAAGAAGAGGAGGCTGGAACGGACGGTCCGAGGCGACTTGGAGGTCTGCAAACGGGTGAATATGAGCTCAAAAATCCGGCGTTCGTATTTGGAAAGGATCGAGGAGGAAATGTTGGTGAAGACTGCAAGGAGAAGGTCGAAGGCGTATTTTTCGGAGACACGATAGGAGAGCAGGTTGGAAAAAATGCCCAAGAGAGGTTCAATGTGCGGAGACAACGTCTCCGGTCCCTTCTTCAAGTAGGCTTGCAAGAGGAGGACGAGGCCGGGGATGTTGGCTTTCCGTTCCCAGAGCGAGGCAGTGAGCAAGGGGGGGAAAAGCCCGACAAAGGCCGGGGAGAGGCCGTCGGGTCGGTAGAGCAGAAGTTGGGCCAGGATCTGGAAGACGTAGGGCGTGAACTCGGCCACGTCTAAACTCAACACGCCTTCAAAAGGGGGCATCAGGCGCTCCTCAAAGTCCGCCGTGGCGTGCGGGTTGGCCTGGCAGATAAATTTGACCGTGGCGGCCAAGGATTCGAAAAGGAAATGGTTGAAGAGGGGGTTGGAAGGGTTCCGGCAGACCCGGACCAGGGAGGCCGTGAGTCGTTCGAGCACGATGCCGGTGACGGGGAGGATCTCGTCTTGGACAACGGTGAGCAAGCGCATGATCGCCTTCATCACATACTCGTTCTCCTGCCCGTCTGCACCCCCTCGGTCCACCACCGCGAACAAGCCCGTGAAGAGGCCGTTCAAAGAGGGACGCAACGCTTCCTTCCCCAGCCGACGGACCCACGTCGGTCCCCCCCGCTCGTTCCGATCCTTCACGTTCAAGATCCGCTCCAGGCAATGCGCGGCGTAGGTCTGGACCACGGCGTGCGCGGAGCCCAGGAGCTTGATCAAGAGGGGCATGACCGCCAGGAGGGCTTGCACGGAAAATTGCTGCCGGAAGACGGTGACAAATTTCAGACCGTCCGCTTTCAAGATGGGCCGGGCGTCCAAGGCCGGGTCCTCCAGCTCGGGGAGGATGTGAGCGGTGTAGAAGGCCATCACGTCCACCTTGTCGTTGATGATCGAGGCACCCTTGGCCGCCGATTCTCCCCGGACCGTGATGGCGAGCATGAGCTGGATGGCCGCGTCCTTGCTCTTCCAATTCGAGGGGTTGCTGGAGGAAGGGAAGTGGGGGGGAGGAAGGGAAAGAGTAGTGAATTTGACAAGTACGCGGGTAGCCCATGAATAGACGGCGCTTACTGTACGGTCCGAATGAATTTTGTCCGCAGGCGAGGTACCCTCACCCTTCCCCTAATTGGCCCCAAACTGGTCCGACTCTCTGCCACATCCCAGCTTGACGGGAAGCCTGCCCGCACCTTTGGTAGAGGTTGAGCATATTCCCGATGTACTCGAGCCCGATGCGGGTCACGTCTGCGTCGAACTGCTGGCACAGGGCCCGAACCAAGTCGGAAGAGCAACGCCTCCGGGTATCCTGGTCGGAACCTTCCATGTCCCGCTGGATGTACTCGGTCGGGTTGTCCTCGAACATGTACTCCTCGTCCTCCCGCATCGTCACGTTCGGAACCACGATCGCCTCGAGAATTTGCCGGAGCAGGGTCGGATTGTTGAAGAGGGCGTAGTGCATCTGTTTACCGGCCAAAGAGGCGAGGAAGCGCATGGAGACCGTCACCAAGGCGTCGTACTTGGGGAGGGCCCCCGTGGTCCCCGAGGTCTCCAGAAGCTCCCACACGGCCGTGGCGAAGATATTCAGGTGCGGTTGGAACTCTTCTTCGTACTTGGTCGCGTACAGATTGACGTTCTCCACCACCGCGGCCCGCACCGCTTCCAACGGCCCGGGTTTGTCGTCCTCGCTCTCATCCACCAACAGCGGGTGGCGAAAGCGCAAGAGCTTGGCAAAGATGCTCATCCAGGGTGCCATGTTGTCCTCGAAAAACTCCGGCAGGTCCTGCCAATTCAGCGAAAAGAAGATCCTGCAGCATAATCGCAGGGTTTCCATCGTCGCCAGCAAGCGCGGCTTGTCGTTGGTCTTGGCTGCCTCCTCCAAACGCGCCTCCGCCCACGTGAAAAGCTCCGTCAAGGGTGCGGCAAAGTTTTGCAAACAAAACAAGAGCTGGGCAAAAAGGGCGTCGCTTTTGAAGGCGTACCGAAACCGTTTGAAAATCGCGTTGGCGGATCGCAAGACGCCGTTGATGACGTGGAAGTCCTGGGAGGAGAACTTGGCCACCATTTCCGGGAGCAGACCGGGCCATTGGTCAGGGAAGTCGTGGCTGCTGATGATGGTCAAGGCCTCCGAGAGTTGTTTCTGCACGTCGTTGGGGACCAGGCACATGAGGTTGAGTATGTGTTGCTTGACCATGTCCTTGTCTGCGTGCGCCATGGACGGCGCGTCGACCGCCTCGCCCTCCTCCTTTTTGGACTCCCACCCGGTCCGAACCAAGTTTTTGAAAGAAACGGCAGCCGCTTGTCGAATGGAAATGTCAGGCTCCGCTGGGCCTGTGGCGTGCATTTCGATGATCTGAAAGAAGAGCATGGCGCAACCCGGCTGACCGTACAGTTTCTTCAAGAATTGCTCGGCTTCTTGACGCTGTTTGGAGGTATCCGGGAGTGCAATCATGAGGAGGAAACACCAAGAATAAGGCATTTGAGCACACTGCAGAGCCATCGCACATTCCTTGGGTCTCTCTTCTCGTTACAAGGGACATGTGCCCATGCATTAATGACGAGAGAGTTTTGTTCCATAGCCCGCCACTTGGGGCATCGGACAGGAAGCGGTACAAGGGGACGGGAAACACTATTGCTTTAAGGTCCTACCTGTGTCTTATCTGCTGAAAGTGTCTTAAGAAGTACCCCAGGCACCATAGCCAAGGCCTCAGCATTGCCCTGCATGGTTGCTATTTTAAAGAGGTTCGGGGGAGGAATTGGGAAAGACAAACTGATGAACGAAAGCTGTCAACCGAAGCGATCTTTGTATTCCGCTATCAGAGAAATGTGCCGGGCAATTAACGACATGTCTTTCATTCATGCGACGCCGCCTAAAGCTTCCAAATGCCTGCAACTGGCCGTGCGTTTGGTAAGCGTGAAGGGCGTGGGAAGCTTTTTGGCCCGTCGCTAATGGTATCGTCATCTCGAGCGATGCGGGGGTGTCTGGTCACTGCCGAGACTATCATGCCCACGCTGTGCTTCCCTTGCATCCCGGAATACCCCAAAGGATGGGTACATTCGAGATTCAAGCTTATCGCGTGTATGATGGACGGCATTGTGAGATTTTCTTGCACCTTTGGCGGCAGGAGAGGAAGCTGCTGAAGCCAAGAGCTTTTGATAGCCTCCTCCCTTCCCTTTCCCCTGGTTTTAGCCTTTTGTGGCTTAGATGCTACGGTGGCATACACATCTCGTGATCAGCACGTCTTCTCTTTGCTGCTGACGTGTACGCTCTCCTTATTCTGGGCTTCCACTTCTTACGCGTCGGTTTCGCTCACACGGCCCGCATCAGGCCATGATTGACAGGAAGATATTTGAGGACCGATTGACGTACAAAGAGACGACAATCACGGGCCACACTGCTGTCAGTCGTCTCGTGGCACGATTTAATGCTTTTGTCAACGCGGCCGTGAGCGCCCTCGGCGCATCCGACGCGAAGACTCCGGTTGGTCTGGGATGTGGGGAGAGAGAGACTGCGCTTGAGCAGTACGACGCCTTGGTCAAGGAGCTGACATTGATGCGGCTTGAGGTAAGGCTCAGTCAGTCTCAGAGGTTGTGTTTTCAAAATTGATGCACTCCAAACGACGATATATGCGGAGTGAAGCGCCACCTCATCACAGGTCCCCTCCAAGCGACGCTGCTAACGCGTCCATCACAAACAATCCCATCCCTCTTTCCCCAATTAATTGTGTACGCTCGAATCTTAACACCCCTGTCATCATTCTCTGTTGGATCCAGATTGACAAAGCGGAAGCGGTGTTCGCCACCCTGCCCCGGGAGCGGGAGGAATTCGAAGTCTATTCCGACACGATAGCCCAACAGACAGCTCGCGTGGAGGCAGAGATTGTCGCTCTCAAGGAGAGATTGGTCGTGGAACGTGCAATTCGTCTGCAGCGCGAAGAATACGAGGCGCTGGCAAAGCTGGTGAACAAATATCCAGCCAAAGCACAGACGACGGTAGGACAGACCAAAGTGGCGGCAGAGATAGCAGCTTTGGAGGAAGAGAAAGGAAGGCTTGGCAAGGCAGTGGCCATGAGGAAACGGCAGTTGTCTTTTGTCCTCAATGCCGTGAGGGATCTCAAGAACGGCTTGGAGTACGACATGCGGACAGACGAGGAAAAGGAGAGGTTTTTGGCTGAGCAGGCGGCTGCCGTGGCCAAGTGCAAGGAAGAGGGCGGGGAAATGGAGGGAGAGGGAGACGAGGACGAAGAGGACGAGGAATCAGAAATGCAAATGGACTGATCGAAGTCATTGCATGTCATTAAAACATGTACATAACAACTCTCATTGAGTGTCTTGACGGTACCAGACACCGGCATTCCCCCCCCCGGCAGGAAAAGAACAAAAAAAAGAAAAAAGAACACATAATTTGTCCACTTTTGTGAGAATGAGCTCCACATTGGAGTTTGGGCACATTTAACGCTTACGTGTATCTTCTCTTGTATACATATCGCATATTTTTCTCCACGCGTCAGTAAAGAAGACATTGTTTTAGAGCGCGACCCCCCCCCCTCCTGTGGTTGGCCGGAGATATTTCAAAGCTCGATCCCCTCCACGTCGCCGCAAGGTAATTACCCCGTCCAACTCTCTGGGACAGACCCCGCCGCCTCGCCATGCCTGCCGCACATGCCGCCTCGCGATGTCGTGAGGACGTGTGGAAGCCTATGGTAATAGCCTTGCTTGGCTGCCAGCGCGTGCACAGGCTTTTTAATTTTGACGTGACGGAGGGAGGAAGAAGAGCGCGGAAGGGGAAATAAACCCCAGGCTCTCTCGAGACGGAGATCCAGGCTTTTTTTTATGTCCAGAGCTCTCCCATGTTCTTCCCCACACATGGCCTGGTTGCCACCCAGTCCAGCTAGCATGCGCGCGGGAATGTGCCAGTGACAGGTGTGGTGTGGGCACGTGCGTGCATTGTAGGAAAAGGATTGCATATATTCACGTGCTGATGGCCTCTCTGCTCTGCCCGGTCCATGATAGTCGGAGCAGCACGTGATGGTGTACAAACAAGGGAACTCAACCTAACCCTGCGCCTTGAGCACCAACGTTATCACAGTGTGCGCATGCAGATGTGAAGGCTGACATATTTATGCCACGGCGCGTGTACAATGGTATTTGGTTGTAATGCAAGTGTCGACCGGGTCACAGGATCGGCTTTGGAAGGAAAGTCATAGAG
>Ga0209925_1001113_pt1 | contig 13634 bp, 4 predicted proteins | sample SalPonR2_A_D1_MG_FD_185702 | JGI IMG/M metagenome (GOLD analysis project Ga0209925, IMG submission 185702) | Salt pond soil microbial communities from South San Francisco under conditions of wetland restoration - Salt Pond MetaG R2_A_D1_MG... ...
AGCTCACTGTCAAGGCTGATGCTCTCGCCATAGTCGGCCTCTCCATTGCCGTTGCCGGCAGCATCGTCTATAGAGGTGCTGTCGAGGACTACGTATGGCTGATCAGCAGGAGTTACATCAACATCCTGTGTATAAGTAACCTTATTATAAGCTGTAACCGTAACTGTCATAGTTCCCGGCATTGTTACAGGATCAAATGAGATATTTACAGATCCCCCGTTTATTTTTCCTGTTCCTAATATTTCTCCGTCATACGTAAGACTCACCAATGCACCTTCCTGATCACAATTAACAGTAAAAGATCCTTGTCCTATGAGTAGAGCAGAATTATGAGATATAGTCATATCTGTAGGATCTGCTGTCCTTACAACCAAAGATGGATCTCCGAATATCGTCCATGTATCGGTCATTTCATCTCCATCTGTCCCATATTCATCATTCATTTGCATACAACCATTCATTGTGATTCCTCCGAAAGTTCTCTTAATGTTGTCTGAAAACTGTTCAGTAAGGATATCATTCATTGCATCCTGACCCTCCATTGGAGGTGACCATGATTGATTTATAGTGGAAGCAATAATAGCTATAGCTCCGGTTGGCATATCTGTATTACTATTTGTAGCTCTCAACCAGGATTCGGCAAAACAGGTTTGACCATGAAAATTCCCATTCACACAAGCAACATCAATTATAAAAGGAAGTTTATTATCATTTGCAAGACCATTTACATCAGAAATTGCAAATCCTGAAGTTACCCAATAGGTATCGCTGCCATGGCCTACGTAATTAGCAATGCTTCTACCTTCATCAAATGCATTGCTAAGCATGGAAGGGGTAGGATCTCCTGAAGCATCATCTCCACCCTGGCTGCCATCAAAAAATTCATCAGCACTATCATAATTATAGGCAAGAAGGTCTGTATGAATATTTCGTATATGTTCATAGTCATACTCGCCATCATCTCCTGTTCCTTCCGACGAACCAATACCAGTAGCATTCGTAAGCCAGGATGCTCCTGAAGAAAGATCTCTTTCATAGTGTATTACTCTTTCAACCTGCGTTTCTACATCAGCAACACTTTCAGCAGAAAACCTTCCAACAAAAAGTTCCGGGTAATGATCATCTCCGGAAATATAACCATAGGCATTATCTGAATCACCATTTGAATACATTGAAGGAATTTGTCCGGAAGAAGTTCCACCATCACCTACCAATAATACAAAAGCCAAATCATTGTTGTTATAGTAATTTTCAATATAAGTGTCAATATCAGAAGAAGTCCGTCCAATAGTTTCCACATCAACCATTTCAACGGAGATACCCTTTTGTTTTTTCCAGTCAACAAAATTTTGCATGGCATCCATATAGGTTGCATCGGATATAATCAACATACTTCCCTCCTCATCAAGTGGAGTATATTTGCTATATGTCTCGTAATTTATAAAATGAGATTGATACAACAAATCAAACTGACTGTTTACTTTAGATAATGGTTTTTTCCTGTCAAAAGTATTCTTCCCTTTTTTTCCTGTATCAATAATTTTTAATTCGATCTTTGTATAAATCCTCAAAATCTTTTCTACAGGGTTATATTGTACAGGATAAACCCATAATGCCTGTGCTCTGTAATCTCTTACAATATAGGGGCTTTGCAATTCTGCAAGATTTTTGGGATAAAATTCGTTTCTCTTATATATTTTTCCATAAGTGTAAGGAATTTTATCAGGATCCTTATCTCTTGTGAAATTCCCTTTTGACGGTGCAATTTCTATATCCTTTATTTCTTTGTATTCAGATGAAACTATCTCTACCTTCATCTTTTTTGCATCGGGAATAATAAATGATTCGGATAATTTAGGTAAGTCCGGATTACCTTTTTTCAAAATTCTGGATCCTTCGTCTATATCAATTACAAAGGATTTTCCTCTTGGTGTGTTTACAGCTTTTTTATAAAAAGCATTTAAATTAAAGGTTAAGTGATTCATTTGCTTATTCGAATTAAGCAACTCAACCTCAGTAGGTTTTTGGTTAGCATCTGCCAGAGTTACTTTTTTCTGACCAAAAAAGTTATAGCTTATCAACAATAAAGCTAAGCCTAATAGTAAATGTTTAATTTTCATGTTTAATTGTTTTTATGGTAAACCCTCCGGGGGTTCCCGGAGGGTTAAATGAAATAGTTTTAATGATTTGCTAATTATCCAATTACTCAATAATTAACTTATAGTTTACATACTGCTTGTCATTCCTTACACGGATAAAGTAAATACCCGAAGGATGAGTGGATACATCAAGTTTGTTGGTCTGCTGTGGCAATGATCCTCTCTGAACTGTCTTACCGGTCATATCCAGCAGTTCGTATTGCATCTTTCCACTGCCGGTAAACTCTATAATCAGCTCCTCATCGGCAGGATTCGGGTAAACCCTGAGCTGGTCACTAAGCATATCAATACCACTGATATCTGCCTCCAGGCGTATATTTGTTCCGGTATTACCTGTTACATTTATACTTCCGCTGGCATCTTTATAGCCATCGGCTGTTACAGTATAATCATAGGTGCCGCTAACAAGGGTCGTTGTAGCTTCTCCGTTACTGTCTGTGGTGTGGTCTGTTCCATCTACTGTAACGGTTGCTCCGCTGATCGGACTGTCACTGCTGTCGGCAAGTACTGTGAACGTTACATCATAATACTTCAGAAGTGTCACATTAAGGGTCTGGTCCTGGTCGATCATCACATCATTGACATCTTCCTTATAACCGCTCATATTTACACGGCAGGTATAATTGCCCTTGTGAACACTGTAATTTACTGTTCCGTTACTGCCTGTGGTCTGCTCTTCTCCGTTCATCTCTACTGTGGCTCCGCTCAGCGCATTCGATTCCTCATCACTTACAGATACGGTAACCGAATAACTGAGGCTGTCCATCAATATCTCTTTGGTCATATCAGAGGTCAGATCTATCTGGCCGCTCTCGGTGACATGCTCCTCTGCTGTTACTTCGTAACTCTTCACACCGCTGTAGACAATATCGGAAAAAGTGCAGGTGCCGCCTGTGGCTGTCTGCGTCTCCCCGTCAAAGGTTACACTCGCCTCAAGCGTTGTAACTCCATCACTCTCATAAACCTCAAAGGTGATGCTGTAGCTCTCTATCGTAAGCTCTACTGTGTCGGAATAACTCGATTCTAAACCGTCTACTTCTATGCTGCCGTTGCCGCTTGTATAACCCGGGTGCGTCACATCATAGGTGTAACTTCCCTGCGACAGGCTAAAGCTTGCTATGCCTGAACCGTTGGTTACATGGGTGGTGCCGTCTATCGTAACACTACAGCCCGAGATCATAGCTCCTGCGGTGTCTTTGGCTCCTATATTTACATCATACAGGTTCGGCTCCATGGTGATCTCAAGCGTCCTGGCCTGGGTGACATCCACTGTGCCGTTGTAGTCTGCATAGTAATCATTGTTGACGGTTATGCTGTAGGATTTGCCTTCCCCGTACTCAACATCACTGAAGGTATAAGTTCCGCCTGTGGTACTCTGGGTGCTGCCATCAAAGGTTATATCTCCTTCTATTGGCGTACTGCCATCTTCTTCATAGAGATTAAAAGTGATATCATAGGTCAGTACATTTAGGGTGATATCCTGGCTGATGTCTGAACTCACATCAAGACTGCCAGTGGCTTCTGTATATCCGGTTTTGCTGACCGTGTAATCATACGTGCCATTCTCTACAACAAAACTTGCCACGCCGCTGCCATCGGTCATGATGCTGCTGCCGGCAAATGTAACCTGGGCATCTTCTATCGGGTTCACTCCATCTGTAACGGTAAAGGCAACCTCGTTCATCTCTACACAGCTTATCTCTGCTTCCCAGCCTGCTTTGGTAACCGAATAATCGGAATCAAATTCAAAAGTCAGGGCTCCCTGGGTATTACTGGCAATTATCGTTCCAGGCTGATTCCCACTGTCGTAGCTGCCGATCAATTCATCTGAAGTGGAGCTTCCATCGTATATTTTCAGCCAGTCGTAATTGCTCTCAACCGCAAAACTTATAAATTCTGCTTTAATCACATTCCCGGAAGTAGCGGGTTCAAAGGTCATTGTATAGTTTTCTTCGTTGCTGTATTCACCGCTCGGTCCGCCGGAGTCGTAGAACAATCCAACGCAGGTACTCACTGTACCTCCCTGGCTGATCAGGTACTCGGGTATCTCACCGATAACAAGTTGTTTGGTTGAGGCGTCTGTATACTGATCATTGCTGGCGCCGGTAACGGCGATATCTACTTCCACTGGCGTACCTATTGGTGTGCTGCCATCGGCCGTTACATTAAACGTCAGGGTTTGCGTAGTACCGGTTGCTATACTTACCGGGCCGGAACTTCCGCTGTTTATTGTCAGCTCTGTGGCACTGCTGGTGAGTGTGCCGTTTACATTACTAATATCAGCATGGCCGCTGTTGGTTACCTCTACTATAAGGTCGGCGCTCTCACCAGGGTCAAGGATACCGTCTCCGTTACCTGAGGCATCGTCTATCGTCATATCGCCTATCTCAAGGACAGGGGCATTAAGGGTTATGCTAAAGTCTGAAACCCACGTATAATCGTTGGATGAGGCATCCTGGCCGGTTACATGCATGCTGAAACTGGCTACATGCTGGTCGGGTACGTCATCCGATACATCAAAGGCAAAGGCACCTTCTATGAGGGATTCGGCCTCGGGGGCAATATCTCCATAACCTTCAAGGCTATCGGTTAAGGTAATGTAAGGATCTGTGCAATAAAGACTGTCATGGACGCCCAGGGCATCGTAGGCATCGCTTACGTTTTTCAGCTCACTGTCAAGGCTGATGCTCTCGCCATAGTCGGCCTCTCCATTGCCGTTGCCGGCAGCATCGTCTATAGAGGTGCTGTCGAGGACTACGTATGGCTGATCAGATGGTGAAACAGTAATTGTTCCGATATACGGTTGTCTGTTTTGTGCTGTTACCACTAAATCAGCTTCTCCCACATTTGCAAGAGACTCAAATGATAATGCAGCCTGACCTGTTGCATCAGCCACTTTAGCGTCCAGCAATTCTCCATTAAATGACAGCGCTACATAAGCATAAGCTTCTGTATTTACTGTTAATGAATCCATTCCAATCATTAAGGTAGAAGGAGTAGCAGAAACAGTCATTGCTTCAGGGACACCCAAATAAGGAGTTAAAGACGGATCTCCCATTAAATGATATATTTCCCAGTAATATTCTTTTCTGGTGGATGTAGAAGCTTCAACTGCCAGGTTCCCGCAAACTACTGCCTGCCCCTGTGTAACATACCATGTAGAAGGATCGTCTACTTCATTGGTTTTGGTATGGAACATTCCATCATAAACTCCCAGTCCGGATTCTTCATAAGCAGGTTCTTCGACAGGATTATCAATATATCCTACACCCCACCAATAATCTTCATCCCAGTATGTGGAGTTCGAACCACCTATATCTCCAATGGCGCCACTATTTTCTGCCCTGAGGGCAGCTTCACCAAAACATTCATCATTATCAAATTTAACTGAAAGGCAACAATTTCCTACCCACAGTCCGTATTTTCCTTCATTTGTTAAATTTGCCACATCAGAAGTCGTAAAAGAGGGCGTGCCCCAGCCAGATGAACTACAATGTGCTGTATAGTTTGCATAACTAATCCCTGAATTAACATTTGCTATAATGGAATCATGCACTGCAGCATTGCCATTGGGTGGATCCTGAAGAAACAAATGGGAATTCATATCATTATCACTATTAAAATAGTAATTGTCAGCATACCACATGGCTCCATTGCCATGCACGTCTTCCCAGCTTTCATCATCCCCTGCAACTAATAAAGCTTCTGACAAATAGCTGGGATCGGCCATTTCATACTTTTCATACTCCAGGGTTTTATCAATCTGCGGTTGCAGTTGAGTTGTGTTCTGAGCTGAAAAACGGCCATAATATACTTCAGGTAAATTATCTCCGGTATATTCACAATATTCCAGGTCTGTCACATGAGAACCTGCATCTCCGTCCCATGCTGGAATTTCTCCTACATCTCCCACAAACAAAACAAAACTTGGTGCGGTGGGATTGGGATTGTTATATAAATCTTCAAGATATGTTTTAATTTCTGTTGTAGTACTACCAATATTATCAGTATAAGCAGTAATCACATTAAAACCTTTCTTCTCTTTCCATTCGATAAAAGGCTGTAATTGACTCTCGAACATTCTGTCAGATACAATTACATAGGTAACAGGATTCTGATCTATTAACTCTTTTGATTCGAGTGGTTTGTAATTGATAATATTCCCACTTAAATCTCCAAAGAAATGATTCGCATACTTTTCTCTCATTTCCCTGGTCTTAGCCATATCGGCACCAACAAACTTAACTTCAAGTTTAATGTTGTTAATTACTTTAAGAACATTTTGTGAGGGGTTGTACTGAATAGGTGCAATTTCAATCCTTCCCAGTCTTTTGTACCTCAAAATTCCTTTATCCTCAAAATTAATGATTTCCTTATTAAGAAATTCATCAAGTTTATAAACCTCTTCTTTGAAGTAAAAGGTTTCATCATCATCACAATCCTCGCACTTACTCTTTGAGGGTTGAGCCGGGTATATTTTTGAATTTATCCCCAGATCACTTAATTTAATAACCTCTTCATCGTAATCAACAATATTAATTTTAACTTTTGCTCCAAAAGGCACCTCAATCAACCTGCTAATAACGGGTAAATCGGGATAACCATTTTTAAAAGTTTTCATTAATAGGTTAGAAGATAACTTATAAAAAGAACCTAGCTCGGTTTCTTTTTGTGTTAAAGAAATCTTATCAACTGCAGTCTCTAAATTAAATCCTGTTTCCCTGTTCTGGGAAATCTCCAATTTAGAATCTTCAGCTGAATTCAGATCAACAATCTCGCCTTCATTTTGTGCGCAAACAAATTGAAAGCTTGTCAAAATCGTAATAAACAATAGGGTGTAAAGGTGTTTCATTTTATCAGTTTTTTGTTAAAAAGGATATGCAAGATAATAAAATTAATAAAACGTTAAAAAAAAAATTATTAATTAAACATCACAATAAATACAGAATGGACATGTGCAAGATTGCATACTCCCTATTTAAAAAGAATATAAATAATCACTGATTTACATCACCAATTTTTCTTTCAATAGATTCTATTTTACCTGACAGCCTGTTTGAAGTATTCCTTCTGTAGTCAATTTTAAAATTCGAATAGATTCTATTTGAAGTAGCTGAGAGGATTTCATGTGATTTTTTTATAATATCAAGAGCTTCCTCCATGGTTTCTGTCTCGATAACAGTCCCCATGGAAGTTAATTTATAAGAAACCCCGCTTTCTTTTATCAAACGAATCACTTTACTGACCTGATCGCTGACACTTTCGCCTTTATCTGTAGGAAACATAGAAAATTCTAGTAATACTGACATAATTATGGTTTATTTTTTTTGTTCGACATATTTAAGTTCCATTGAAATTCATGGTCCCAATTGGCACGAATCTCAATCTTTTCATCAAAATAAATAACCCTTTCAGGCTGTTTATTTTTTAAATAGTCTCCTGTATCCCACTTACCATTTTCATTGGCATCTATAATCAAGCGTATTCGATACTCCCCGGGATTTAAGTAATCAAATTTAACAGCCTTATCTTCTCCCGTACAGATAGCACTTCTTATAATTTTATTCTCCTTCTTATGTAGTAAATGTACCAAACAAGTAGTATCTATATTCGTTATATTAAGAATCATATCACCATATTCCTGGATTTTGCGCGTTGTAAATTGGATTGTATCAAGACCTTTCTGATACATATTGTAAAGATAATTAACTGTTTCTGGTTCAATTATTAACTGGTATTTCTTTTTTGACTTCCATTTCTTCTTTATAAAAATATTATGGAAAGATGATGAATCTAAATGATCCGTAAAGGACACTTTTTTGTAAACTGAATCTACCTGCTCTGATAACTTAAATCCTCCTGAATTATAGTCTAAAACAGGAATTTTAGAATACAACTTAATCCGTTGGTTTAGATCGATTGTTGTATTGTTTTTAATATTAGGTGATAATGAAATAGAATCTGGCATCCATTTTTCGTCCTGACTTACATACCTTAATTCAAGACTATCGGTTACCCAAATATCTCTGTTAAGCGAGTCTTTCTTTTTATAAGTTACATGCAGAGGTAAATATTCCTTCAGGTATAGAGAAGAGTCTGTCAGCCAGTAGATAAATGTGTCACGCCTGCTGTTAATTTCTTTATAATACCATTTGTTTTCGTGAGAAATACTATCCGGAATGTTCACTTTTAAACTATCTCTGACCGGCCTGTTAAAATAAATGTCCACTTTAAAAGCCTCAGGCCGGCTCGAAGATTTGAGGTACTGTTCCCCTTTATCTTCCTCAAACAACCTCAATGCATATTGTTTTACAGGATAATCATAATAAGATCTGAACTTAACTGTATCTATAATGCTATCCTTTAACTGTATTGAATCGTTTTGAACATAGAGAGTATCGTATTCCTCAAATAATTTTTCTTCAAAAGTTATCAATGTATCTGTAAATGCAATCTTTTCTGAATAACTATCATACAAATAATTATTATTCTTTTCCTGGATTGCAAAAAGTTTAAAAGTATCCTTCCTGATATTTGTTATTAAAAATTGGCCTTCTTCATCTGTTCTTGAAACGTAATTTGGAATTTCCCTGTATGGAATAGAATCCGAAAGATTATCATACAACATTACCAAAGCATCTTCAACAGGTTTATGGGTTAAAGCCTCTTTAACCACTCCGGCAATAGCCATAGAATCAATAAAATCACCAGTCGAAAACACATACCTGTAATTCTTTATAGGGTTGCCTTCTGTAAAATCCTGAATTGCATTTCCAAAATTGAGTGTGTAAGTAGTATTCCCGTCTAATGCTCCCCAAAGCTTAATTTCAACTTCCTTGCCCTTTAAATTGATTTCCGGATCTTCTTCGAAAGGAGGAGAAGCAATAAACTGTTGTTGCATTTTATCGAACTGAAGAAATTCATTAAACTCAATTTCAATTTCTTTTGAATCAAAATTAGTGGAATAGTTTGGAGGTTCAGATTCAAGAGGAACAGGTGGAATCGTATCTCTTGCTCCTCCGGTAGGAGCAACAACCTTTGCACATCGTTGAAATGTTAATATAGTTAAGAATGCTATTAACAGGATTAAACCAATATCAAATTTTCTTCTGCCCATAAGTAAACTTTTATTCATTACAAACTTAAATGTTTTTAAAAATAAATAAACTGATTCGTTGAATAAATTCATTTTTTTCTCTTTTATTCAATAATCAAATGTGTAATTACCGAATCAATTTTTTTTCTACATTTGTTGCAATTAAAACTAATATAATATGATTTTTCAAGCCATTATATGGAATCTTGATCCTGAAATAGTTGAAATAGGCCCTTTTTCAATTCGTTATTATGGAATTCTTTTTGCCCTGGCTTTTGTGCTGGGTTATTATATTTTTCAGAAAATATTTAAAAACGAAGGAATTTCAGTTGAAGTTTTAGACAGGCTTACTATTTATATGATTATTGGTACTGTTATTGGGGCACGATTAGGACACTGCCTTTTTTATCAGCCTGATTTTTACTTAAGCAATCCTATTGAAATCCTTAAGATATGGAAAGGCGGTCTCGCCAGTCATGGAGCTGCTATTGGAATCCTTGTTGTTCTTTATCTGTTTGTCAGAAAAGAGAATAAACCTTACATCTGGATCCTTGACCGGATTGTTATTGTCGTAGCACTTGCTGGTTTTTTTATCCGTATGGGAAATCTGATGAATTCGGAAATATATGGGATACAAACAAATCTTCCATGGGGCTTTGTCTTTAAAAACCAGGGAGAAATAGTTCCCAAACATCCGACTCAAATATACGAAGCGCTGGCTTACCTGGCTATATTCTTTCTTTTATATCGAATTTACTTCAAAAACAAAGGGAATTTCAAACCAGGTCTCCTGTTTTCGTTGTTCTTAATATTAGTATTTGCCGCCAGGTTTTTTATAGAGTTTATTAAAGAGAACCAGGTTGGTTTCGAAGAAAATTTACCATTAAACATGGGACAATACCTAAGTATTCCATTCGTCATACTGGGTCTTGTGCTATTTTATTACAGCACGAAAGGAAAGCTTCAGAAAAAGCCCCGGTAAACAATTTTCTTTAAATTCTGTAACTAATCTATTAATTTCCTTATATTTGGTTATAGGTTTTAAAGATTTGTTAACATGTTTCACAGAATAATTGAGTTCTCTATAAAAAACAAAGCCATTATTGGTTTTCTTGTTTTTGTGTTAATCGGTTTTGGGATTTATTCTATCCAGAACATTCCTGTTGATGCAGTTCCGGACATAACAAACAACCAGGTTCAGGTAGTAACCAGCTCTCCTTCTCTTTCCCCGCAGGAAGTGGAGAAATTTATAACCTTCCCGCTGGAAACTTCCTTTGCAAACATTAAAGATGTAGAGGAGATTCGTTCAATTTCCCGTTATGGACTTTCGGTAATAACAATCGTTTTCAAAGAACAAGTTCCAATATTAAATGCCAGGCAAAGGATTAATGAGCAAATTCAAATGGCATCAGGAGAAATTCCCGAAGGGCTGGGTAAACCTGAAATGCTCCCAATTACTACCGGACTGGGTGAAGTTTATCAATATACACTTGAAGTAGATTCTGCATATCAAGATAAATACAATCCCACAAAACTTCGCACCATTCACGACTGGATTGTAAAAAGGCAATTGGCAGGAATATCCGGAATAGTTGAAATAAGCAGTTTTGGAGGTTTTATTAAGCAATATGAAATTTCCATAAACCCTGACGCCCTTAAAAACCTGAACCTCACGATAAATGATGTAAAAGAAGCCCTGCAGAAAAACAACGAGAATACAGGCAGCGGTTATATAATGAAGGGGTCGAATGCTTACTATATCCGGGCAGAAGGACTACTCAATAATCTTGATGAAATTCAAAATGTTGTGGTTGCCCATAAGAATGGAAACCCGGTGCTAATTGAACATGTTGCTGAGGTAAAATTCGGAAAAACCCCCCGTTTTGGAGCCATGACGAAAAACGGAAATGGAGAAGCTGTAGGAGGCATCACCCTGATGCTGAGAGGAGCGAATTCATCAGAAGTGGTAAAAAATGTAAAAAAAAGAGTTGAAGAAGTTCAGGAACGACTGCCAGAAGGTGTTAAAATTGAACCGTACCTTGACAGGGCAGCTTTAGTGAAAAAAACAACAGGAACCTTAAAAACTAACCTGATTGAAGGAGGCCTGATTGTTATTTTTATCCTGATCCTGCTTTTGGGTAGTTATCGATCGGGAATAATCGTAGCCTCTGTAATTCCGCTTTCACTTTTATTTGCCATAGTAATGATGCAGATATTTGGTGTCTCTGCAAACCTTATGTCGCTTGGCGCTATTGACTTTGGAATTGTCATCGACGGAGCTGTTATTATTGTGGAAAGTATTGTTTATCACCTTCAAAAAGACTACCGGGACAAGCATCTTAGCCAGGGCAAAATGGATGAAGTAGTAAAAAAATCAACTGTTTCAATATACAAATCAGCTGCTTTCGGAGTCATCATTATCCTTATTGTCTTCATTCCAATCCTTACATTAACCGGGGTTGAAGGACGGATGTTCCGCCCCATGGCGCAAACCTTCAGCTTTGCAATCCTCGGAGCTTTCCTGCTTTCAATGACTTATGTTCCGATGATCTCATCGCTATTCCTTAAGAAAAAAGTACAAAAAAAGAAAAATATATCCGACCGCTTTATTAAATTCTTAAAATGGACTTACTACCCGGTACTCCGTTTTTCACTTAAAAACAAGAAACTAATTATTATCGCTGCTATTGTGGCTTTTGGAGTAAGCATCTGGTCATTCAACAGACTTGGAGGAGAGTTTATTCCAACCCTGGAGGAGGGGGATCTTGCAATGCAGATGACTATCCCGGCAGGCAGCTCTTTAGATCAGAGTATTAAAAACACAACCCGCGCAGAGAAAATCCTTCTTAACAACTTTCCTGAGGTCGAAAAGGTAATCTCAAAAATCGGAACGGCAGAAGTTCCTACAGACCCAATGCCCATAGAAGATGCAGATATAATGATCATCCTGAAAGATAAAGATGAATGGGTTAGCGCTGATGACAGGGAAGAGCTGTCCAATCTTATGAAAGAAAAATTAAGTGTAATCCCCGCGGCTTCTTTTGATTTTACACAGCCCATCCAACTTCGGTTTAATGAATTAATGACCGGTGCAAAAACCGACATTGCTCTCAAAATTTTTGGGGAAGATATTGATGAATTATACAAACAGGCAAATTTAGCTGCAGATATAGTCTCAGGAATTAAAGGGGCAGCCGATATTCAGGTTGAGAAAATAACCGGATTGCCACAATATTCAATAAAATATAAAAGAGAAAGGCTTGCCCAATACGGAATTGATATTGCTTCGGTAAACCAAACCATTCAATCGGCTTTTGCCGGGATTGAATCGGGTGTTATTTTTGAGGGAGAACGAAAATTTGATCTTGTAATAAGGCTGGATTCAGCCCACAGAAGAACTGTAGACCTGAACAAATTAAATGTAAGGACCTCATCAGGCAGAACAATCCCTGTAAGTGAAGTAGCTGAAGTAAATTATGAGGAAGGTCCTATACAAATTTCGAGAGATGATACAAAAAGAAGAGTTACTGTGGGTGTGAATGTGAGGAACAGAGACATACAAAGCCTGGTTGAAGAAATCGATTCCAAACTTACCAGGAAACTGGATCTTAAACCCGGATACTATATTGAGTATACTGGAGATTTTGAAAATCTGCAGGCTGCCAAAAAAAGGCTTTCCTATGCAGTCCCTATCGCATTGCTGCTGATACTTATTTTATTATTTTTCACTTTTAATTCTTTTAAATATGCACTACTAATCTTCAGCGCTGTTCCTTTATCTGCGGTTGGAGGAATAGCAGCACTGTGGATCAGGGGTATGCCGTTTAGTATTTCTGCTGGTGTTGGTTTTATTGCTCTTTTTGGTGTTGCTGTACTTAACGGAATTGTACTGATTTCATATTATAATCAATTAAAAGAAGAAGGCAAATACACAATAGATGAAATTGTGGAAAAAGGAGCCTGTAATCGCCTTCGCCCTGTACTCATGACAGCCTCAACCGATATTCTGGGTTTTCTGCCCATGGCTATTTCTACATCGGCCGGGGCAGAAGTCCAAAGACCACTGGCAACTGTGGTAATAGGAGGAATTATTACGGCTACGATGCTAACTATGATTATGCTACCAATTTTATATAAAGTCTTTAACTCAGGCAAATGGAAACCTAAAGTCAAAGCAAACAATACAGGAATGGCTCTTCTGGTCATGGGACTATTCATTGTGCCAACACTGTCTTTCGGACAACAACAGGAAACAAAAACCGACACTGTAAAAACCCTGACATTGGAGAAATCAATTGAAATTGCTAAAAAAAGGAATTATCAAGTCCGGAATGCAATGCTCCGTATTCAGCAGACCAAAGCTGAAAAACAAAAAATCC
>Ga0209925_1001114_pt1 | contig 13629 bp, 19 predicted proteins | sample SalPonR2_A_D1_MG_FD_185702 | JGI IMG/M metagenome (GOLD analysis project Ga0209925, IMG submission 185702) | Salt pond soil microbial communities from South San Francisco under conditions of wetland restoration - Salt Pond MetaG R2_A_D1_MG... ...
TCCAATATATACATATATTATATATGGGTAATTCTCTCGGTTTAAAACCTCTTCTTTGACATTTAAAATGTTTAACCTCTTTATTTCCAAATTCAGAGTAATTAGATAACCAGTTGCAATTACCACAAGAAGCATTTTCTCTAAGTCTTATTTTAGTTAAATATTTTAAGCTTTGTTCGTCTTGCAGGATTTAAAAACCTCTCAAAAATAAATCTATGTTTAATGGGATCCAGTTTGGTTATATCAATTAACCATGTTACCAGGGAAGCTGAGACACTGTTGTGAACGATATTACCATTTATATTATAAGAATGGTCGTTTTCTACTTCTAAGTCATATACTTTGCCGATATACTTTTTTGATTCCACCTTTTCAACTACATTAGTTTCTGGCATTATAATACTCCTTATACTTTTTTGAGTTTATAATAATTTTTTTATTTTCAATTAAAGATTTAATCATTTCATCAAAAATTCTAGAGCCTTTTCTGAACCGCTTAATTCCCGTCAAGTTTTTCAGATCGTCTTTAAAAATAAAAATATGCTCTCTACCCGATTCTTTTAATGCTTGTTCTTTTGCCAAAAAAATCAATTGTTTTTCCTTTACTTTAAATATTTTTGGACCTTTTACTTCTACTATAATCTTATCATGTACAATAAAGTCCGGTTTATAAAATGATTCTTTCTGTTTCACTGGGTTATAATAGGGTATATAACCATCATTTTTATTGAATCGTCTTATATTGATGTTGTTTTCTTCGCAATACCATATATATAATAATTCATAGTTACTTTCAAATAATATTTTTTCACCATTATTTAAAATATAATATCCATTATTATAATTAAAGTTTTTAACATTAGGATTTTCTAAGACTTTCTCTCTCATTGCATTAAGTTTATTTGGGTTATTTAACCAAAATTTTTTAACAGATTTTCTGTTTTTTTCTTTTACTTCTGGCTTATTTTGCACAATTAATTGAGTATCTGAATTTTTCTTAATCCAATTCGGATCTTCCCATGTTCTCATAGCTAACCAGCATTTATTACAATATGGAATATCAGTTTCCCTTTCTTTTATATGTCGAAATTGTGTGCTATCTTGTTTACCACACCTGTTACATTTATATTCGACTTTTAATTTGCTATTAAAAGCTGTATTGAAATACTTTTTAGCAATTTCAAATGGTATATTCTTATTTTGCACTTTTAAGTTATAAATTTCATCCGGATATATGACACCTTTATGTCTTTTTTGTTTTTTGCCCATTAGACTACCTCTCTTAAGCACTATAAATTTATCTTAAGAATAGTAGTCAGTTTTAACAATTTTTTCACCAACTTTTATATCTGAGGCTTTGACCCATTGTTTTTCGTTATTGCGGATTACTTCTATTTGATGATCTGCAGTGCATGCAAAAGTTTTACCCGATATTGTTAAATAGATTAATTCCTCTTGAATTTCATATTCAAATTTATTAAGTACTTTATCCACTCCGTTTCTATTTAGGATTAAATCTCCTGGTTTTATATCTTTTATTTTTCGTAAACTATTATTTGCCAATATAACTTCAGAGCTTGGGTGAAAGCATCCTCTTCCCGGTCCAACTCCAACATCATTGCCATGACACCAATTAACTATATCATGAATTAAAAGAAAATAGTCTACTAATTCCATATTAACTATAGTGTCAAGTTCGTATTTTATTCTCTCAGTGTACTCATCAATTCTTTCTTCTGGAATTAATCCTAATTCCATTTTCTCTCCAAATCCATCGATTACTAGTTTTTCTAACTTTTTATATCCATCTTCAAAATGAGGTAGTCTTGGTGGATGCTCTAAATACATATTCTCAACATTAGAAGTTATTTTATCAACATTCCATGTAGCCTGATAAAGAAAATCTCTTGTAATTATAGGATCATTTTTGTATTTCTCAGACCAATATTTATATAATTCTTTTTCGTCTTTAAGATAAAGATCTTGTGCAGAGAAAGTCCATGCTTTACCATTTTCTAAATCTTTAATTGTTTTGTTTGATTGTAATAACAACGAAAGTTGATGTGCTTTTGCGTCACTTGCCGTAACATAATGAGCGTCAGAATTTATTATTGCAGGAACATCATGTTTTATACTCATTTGAGCTAATTGTCTATTTCTTTCTAGTTGATCTTCGCTATCAATAAACATTAATTCTATAAAGAATCTGCCTGAAAATGATTTTTTCATTCTTTTAATAAATTTATCCGCATTTGCAAAATCCTTTTCTTCTAAATACCTAGAAAGAGTTCCTCCAAGACAAGCTGTTGTGAGTACTACACCCTCATTATTTTCTTCAATATAATCATAACTCATTATTGGCTTTTTATAGAAATGTCTCCAGGCATCATTGTGAATTTTAATTATATTCTTATAGCCTTCTTCATTTAATGCAAGTAGCACTACATGATTAGGCCTGCCCTCGTGATCTTCTAAATACTTATCTCTATCAATATGCACATAGCCTTCTATGCCAAAAATTGGAGTTAGATCATTTGATTTTGCTTGATTGTATAATTCAATCCACTCAGAGATAGAACCATGATCTGTTATTGCAACGTACTTTTTATTTTTTTGTAGTGCAAAGTTAACATGATCTGTTACTTTCATAATGCCATCTCTTAGAGATCCAATACTGTGCTGATGTAGACTTACGTAATTAGGATTTAAACCTTTCTTTTCCATATTCTAATATATGCCTTTATAATAAAATATTGTCCATCTTGCAATGGACGTGCCAGTCTTCCCCACTGGTTGGCTGTTGTTGTTTATACACCTCGCATTAGGGCCCACCTCTCGCTTAAGTGTTATTTAAGAGTAAAGATGATTTTTCCATCTAATTTTTTAATGTTTTTGATTTCTTTTCCTTTGAGATTTTCCCATTCTTCTTTTGGTAATTCTCTCGATCCGTCAACATAGACTTTCTGTGAATTGGTATCATCAGATTCTACATATATAGTCATATTATCCCCTTGTTAGAATGTGTTTTAACTAAATATGTGTTTTATAAAGTCTCTAAAATGAACTTGATCATTATAAACTTTTAAATGTGCAATTGTATTCGGCCTAGCTATTTGCTTCCAATTGTCTTTGTCAAATACGTGTGGCTTTCTGGGAATATTATCATAGTATCGAAACGTATTATCTCCTGAGGGTGTGCCTGACATCAATACGGGGGATAACTCTAGTTCTGGGTTTACATATACATTCCCTTTTTCATCCCAACCTAGTTCTTTATTAGTATAAAAAACACTAGGACCAGTAGCATTTGATTCTACTATAAATAGAGGAGGTTTTAGCTTTTTTATATCTTCTAATACATTGATGTTCATAGTTATACTTTCTCAAGCTCGTCTGGAATAAATTCTATTTCATCGCTTAATTCTCCAGTCTCTAAATCTAGGAACAAATAGACGCTTCCTTTATATTGATTTCCGCTATCATCTTTGACTCTGATTTCCCCTTCTATTGGGAAGTCTTCCTCTTCCAGATATTCTTCCTCATATTCAAACCAATAAGGTTGTAAAACCGCAACTATTTTATATTCTATTTCGGAGCTATTTTTTATTGCATTAGTTATTATTTCTATAGACTTTTTAGAAAATAACTTGTAGTTTTTTTCAAATAAAAATTTTATAAAGTCTTGTGCTAAATATTTCACTATTTTTATCCTTTTAAAAATGATTCAGCCTTTTTATTTTTCTATATTCAGTAATATATTTGCTGTCTATACTTCTCGCTACATTTTTTATGAATTCAGTTAAAAACCCTCTTTCATTTGCCCAGTTATCATATAACAACATATTATCCAATATAGCGATAACGTCGTCATCGAGGTCAGTATACTCCAAATATTTTATTTTAGGTTCTTTTAACGTACTAGGATTATATTTATAATAATATTCTTTAAATAATTGTCTTTGTATTCTTTCTATTACTTTGTTTAATTCATTAGCTATTTTTATCCTAAAATATACTTCAACATTATTTTCCTTAGAAGTTCTGTAGAACATTGTTAAAGTTTTCATTTCGGGATAAACAATTATTCTTTTAGAAGTACTATTTTTAAAAAATCCCTCTAATCCATTGCGTTTATAATCTTCGTATTCTTGTATTTCAAATAATTTTTCTAATCTAAAATAATCGTTATAAAAATAATATTGTATGAGTTCTGTGGAAAAGTTTTTAATTAGATAGTCGTACCAAGATACTTTTTCTAAAAGCCCACTTTGTCGTTTTATAGATCCTGTAATACCATCAAGTGTTCTTCTGGCTTCCCTCTTTTCTTCAATTACTTTCTCTTTATTAGCCTCTTCGCCCAATATTTCTAATTTTTTAGATTCTAAAAGTAATTGATTATGTGTTAATTCTCTTTTTAATTTATAAACATTATTTATATAATAAATTGGAAATAAAATAGCTATAATTGTTATTGTGGTTACAACTGTAATTAATATTAACTTTTTATTCACTTTTTAATGCCTCGTCTAATTTAGATAATTTACTCATTAAACCACTTTTACTTTCTGTAGGATATTCTCCACTACTAAATATTTCCTCCACCTCAGAGGCTCCTTCATTATAGTCTTCCATTTCTTGAGGATATATATCTTGTAAAACTCTTAAGAACTCCCCAATATGTACTCTCTCTTCCTTGGCGACATCTCTCATTACTTCGGATACTTTTTCATTAGATGTAGCCTCAGCAATCATGTCATATAAATGTATAGCATCAATCTCTGCCTTTATACCAACTCTTATTGCTCTAATTAGTTCTTGCTCGCTTAGTTGTCTAATTTCTAATATCGACTTTAAATCATTAGTTAATTCTGCCATTTAATTTCCTCTAAATATACTACCAAAAAGTCTACCCTTGAATTGTTTCATTGCATCTAAAGTGATATGATCTAACTTATCTAATTTAATCTTTTTAGCATGCATTGGTTCATTCCACCATATTTCTAAAAGGTGCTTGAACTCATCCAAATAAGAGTCGTCAGTAAATATATTCATATCTCTTTTCTCATAACCTATTTTTACTTTACTTTTATCAAAATCCGAATCTGCTAGATCACCAATATACTCACCTTCATTTTTTACAATTATCCCAACGTCGTTAAAGTCTATAAAATCTCTGATAACTATATAGGGCGGCGCGAAATCATGGTCTATAACTCTATAAAATTTCATATTATTATCTTGTGACTAACTAAATAAATAGGGTATCAAATCTTTCGTCAAATTTCTTTCAGAGTTATAGAGCTCTTTTGGGACAACTGGAAAACTACCTTCTTCTGAGTAAAACATTTCGCCCTCATCTATACCCATTAAATCATATATAAAAATATACTCTTCTCCGCGTATATCATCACTATCAGTTTTTCCAACCATAAAATCTAATTTTGCGCTATAACTTGGTTTCATAAATACATATTTCGTTTGTTTATTTCCTATATATTTATCTTTTAGAGTTTGCTATATTTTCTGAATAGGAAATTTTCCATTATATTCTTTTTCCCATGGTAATTTTAACCAACCGCTATCATTTTTCACCCCAATTTTGACTATTATTCCTTTCTTAAACTTGTCAAAAATCTTTTGTCTATATTCATTTCCAAAAGCGAATATAGAAATGCTATCTCTAAAATCTGTTACTGTTATTAATACATACTCATTACCAGATTTCTTTGATTTCTTTGTAGATATATCACTAATATATCCTACTAAACTCCATAGCTTTTTGCTTGGATCCCTTTCAGAGATACTTGTAAAAGTGTTAAAACCACTTTCTTTTTTGAGCTTTTCTAGATACTCATCTATGCCAGTGAAACTATATTTACAATAGTCGTATTCCATTTCAATCAACTCAAAGTATTCTGGCCATTCATTATTCATAAACTGGTCAATTTCAGCTTGTAACTTTTTGTTCTTGCGATTACCTTTTTTATTTGTCATATAAAGAGCCCATTTATAAGGACGAGCCTCTATTCCATCCTCAAAGTCGACTGCGCCAGCGAATATCAATCCTTTTACAACACTCTTGTTAAATTTTAATTCTATTGATTTATTTAGGAAATCTTCCCAATTTTCATATGGCCTATTGTCAATTACTGGCTGAGCACCTTTGCTCACATTTTTTATGTATGACATTGCAAACGCAATTTCATCGTCATCAGTTGCTTGGAAATTAAACCCGGATTTATTTACATTTGGGGGAATGACTTTTATGCCATTTTTACTAATAGAATGGATATATTTACCAAGTGAGCTTTGATTATGCTTTTCCTGTCCACGTTCTATTGTGTTTAATGTTGCTACCCAAAATTCAACTGGATAATAATTTTTAAGATATGCCTGTACATAACCAACTAAAGAGTAGGCATATGAGTGAGGAGCATTGAAACTCTGCTCACTTATAAGTCCTTTATAATCCCATAAATGTTCTGGTGTATTAATTCCAAAATTATATGTTTGCCGATCTCCTAAACTTTTTATTTTAGTAATCTTTTGAGCCATTTTAACACATCTCCTTTTTTCTTGTGTTCATAAAAATGATCTTCCCTTATTCTGACTAAAGAATAACCTCTATTTAATAGATATGTTGTTTTAGATTTATCATATCTGTACGTATGTTTTTGTTGATCAGTTGCATAATTTTCGTCAATAATTCCATGGATAATTCCGTGCCAATATATTCCATCTGCCTCAATAATAATTTTATAATCTGGTATGTAAAAATCAACAAGATTAAATCCTATTTTTTCTTGTCTTTTTACATTAAGGAATATTTTTTCGACATATAACGAAAGTTCATCTTCAAATTTTGAACTTTTATTTTTTCTGAATTCTAATAGCGCTTTTTCATTACCTTCTCTCATCCTTTGTCGACCTACTAGAGATATATTATGTGGACCATAAGCATTTGCATCTTTCCCAGTTATCCCAATCTTAGCTTTAGATAAATTTTCTTTATGCTCACTAGATAGTTTTTTGCCTCTATATGTTGCTCCAAGTTTTTCTCTAATTTCTTCTTTCCTATTAATATTAGTATTCCACGGTTTCTTTTTGTACATGGGGTTATTGATGCCAGAATTTTTCTCCCTCCAAAAAATACTTTTCTTAAGTTTTTCATACTCAGAAATAACTTCTCCATACTTTTCTTTATATTCTTTAGCTGTTAGGTTATGCTCAGTTTTTATATGTCTAGATAATTCCTTGGCTTCATGGTTACATATTTTACACTTTATAGTCTTTTTTGTACACCAATTTTTTAATTTCATTTTATCTGATTCTAATTTTTCTTTTGCAAGAATCCTACATTTGTCATTGTCCTTATAATGTTGATATCTAGATTTAACCCTCTTGCCACAAAAATCGCATCTTTTATAAGTCTTTTTATTCATATAGTTATCTTTGTGGCGTGTTAAAAAATCTTTAACTCAAAATCAGATCTTTCTAGTATTTCTAAATCATTTTCCCATATTTCTAATAATGTTTTTTTACCATATTTAGTTAAGAACTTATGGTTGCCAGTACATTTAATTTTTGTACCTTTATTGGTAACGACTTCATATACTGTTTGCATTCCATTATTATGTTTTTGTACAACAGGTTCTGCCCTAACTTCACCATTTGTATAAGCTATAACCTCATCGCCTATCTTAAGATGTTTTACTCTTTTCTTTTTCCCATTTGCTAGCTTAATTAACTCATTTTCTTCAAGACAGTATTTTGCTTGGCCCATCAATGCTTTCCACTGATCTTCTGCGTATTTCTTACTATCCTTTTCTGACCAACCATCTTCGTCTTGAATCTTTGGAATAGCATGTTTTAAATACTCAGTGTGATATTTTTCAGCCTCTTCTAGCATTGCTTGTCTATTTTCTTCGGATGTTTTCCCTTTGCCAATCTTACGTACTAACCTACGTACCTTATCTGATTTAAATATATCAAATCCACCAAGTTCCTGCAGAACTTGCATGAGCTGCTCTTGGTATGTTAGCCAACCACGCGTATGGTCAAATACATTCCATAGACAACGAGGAGTCTTTGTTTTACTCATTTCAGATTTTGCATATACATCTACGGAGCAAGCAGCACCTGGCCTAATTAGAGTAGAGATGTTCGAGATATCAGATAGAGTTTGAGGCTTAATCTTGCGAACAGCCTCTACAAATACTTTTGATTCCATCTGAAATACATTATCGAGCTCTAAGGTGTTTATAAAGTCATATACATTTTTATCATCTACAGGGACATTATAAATATCTTCTGGTAAATTATTATTAGGATATCTTCTATTTATTTCTTTCACAGATTGTCTTATTTGCTCAACTGCTGCTAATCCCAATACGTCAATTTTAATAAACCCAAGTGCTTCTAATTCTTTCACAGCTCCCGACTCTTGCCATCCAGATACCCAGTTCTTACTTGATTTTACTACAGGGATATTTTCAAATAAAGAGTCACTTGCAACAATGAAGCCTCCAGCATGTGAATTATGAACAACCGTATTTTCTACTATAAAATTTGGTTCTCTAAGAGGAAAATAGTTTTCGTTTATATTCATTGAAATATCATATACTTCTTTGTAGCCAACTTCCCTCTTTTTCGCTAATTTTTTAGTGGTTATCATTTTCTATCCTTCTAAGTGTATTTTCATTGTTGTTTAGTATTAAGTAAAATCTTAAATAATTATGCTCATTTGAATATTTTTCTAAGACATATCTTTCAGTATGCCATCTTCCATTGCTTTTATCTTCTCTCCAGCCATTGTGGTTACCTTTAATTTCAACTAATCTTCTTTTGCCGTTCAAGTATATCAATTCAAAATCGCAAGTAACACAATAAGCATTAGAAACCCCTTGAACTCTGATCATTGGACCTCTAGTTAAATCTTTAATATTACCCTGAGTTTCGGCCCATTTGATGAAATCAAGCTCATTAGTACTCTGATAGTATATTGTTTTGTCGAAAATTTCTGATTTATAATAAAAGTTTTTGTTGTTGAATCCAAGCTTCCCAGATTTAATCAAACTGTCTTGCTGCTTAGCTCGTATAGTCTTGTTTTTTGTCGGATTGTCTACTCCATATTTTTTGAGCCAAGTTGCTTTCTTTCTCTTTATATTTTCTTCGGTGTTTAGTGTACATGTAACGCCATATTTACGTAAACTAGTTTGTCTTGCTTTTACAGCTCGTTTTCTTTTGCCATTTTCAGAATGCCATTCGGGCCTGTAGAAGTTGTTATCTTTTCTTTTAACACAAAGTCCACATTCTCTTTGTTCGTCGGAATTCTTTATCGTCCTCCAGTTTGATTTTACATTCCAGCCACATGTACAACAAGTATATTCAAGCTTTGTAAAATCATATAGCCTTTTTTCGCCTAAATAATAATGTATCCTGTTGGAGTTTTTGACATATCTCCCGTCTGTTTTAATATACAGCACTTTACATTCAACTTGAATTCCAGCTATTGTCTTTTTAGTTGTTTTGTAGTATCTTTTTCTTGGCACTTTCTAAGCCCTCACTAATCACTTCTTTTATGAGAGACTGAATAGAAACATTTAATTTAGCTGCTTCTATCTTTATTTTTTGCCAGTCCGAATAATCCAATTTCACAGTTTTCATTTTGCCTCTTTGTTATCTTGTGTATTTTTACAATTTTACACAATATATTTCATCATTTTCATCTAAGTCATTTGCTTTAATATAACCACGATTTTTAGTGTATATCAAGTGGTCATGCGTGCACATTAATTTGCTTCCGTCGTCAAAAGCGAGCTCGATACATTTTTTACTACCGGAGTATATTAAGCTTGCATTCCTATTTGGCTCTACGTCAAAATCTTTATTTAGAAACTCCACTGGGGAAGAAGGGTAATCATTAAGTTCAGATATCTTTATACCGGTAGGTAGCCTTTGATCGCTAGCAATACATCCAATTGATTTCTTCATGCCAGTAAGTTTTGTCATTGTCTCGGCCACTTCAGGATGCTTTTTAAGAAATTTATCTACTTGTGGATATTTTTCTCTTATTTCTTTTTCATCCAAATCTTTATCATCATCAGATACTGCTTTACTAACTTTTAGATATTCCTTAGGAGGGATGTCAAATACTCTACTAACCTCTTGTACAGACCCTTTTACGCCAAGAGTTCCATAGGTACCAATTGAAAGAGTTTTATCTTCCCCGTATTTGTTCTTCAAATATTCTTTTAACCTGTCCCTACCTTCAGGGGAAAAGTCTAAGTCTATATCTGCTGCATCCGCCAATTCCCAATGATGTTTTAACTTTTTAGGATAATTGGATATTCCTAGTAAATATAAAGATAATATATTGTGTGGGTTCTCGCATTTTTCACCAGATTTATACATAGCCGCGATTTTATCCCATTCTGGCAAACCAAGATCTATACTCTTAATCTCTTCCTGAAGGTAAGCTTTCTCTACTTCGTTCAACTTTTTGCTTTTCTGTGTCAAAAATTTCTTCAATTGTTTTACGGTCATACTCTTTTGTCCTTGGGATATTTGTTATAATTATGTTATAACCTAAAAAATTTTTTAGCTCACGTATCTTTTAATTCTTGCTGTATTGTAAATATGTTGTTAATTTTGTGTAATAATCCAGATGCTTGAAGTCTCATTATTTCAATAACAATCAATGATGCCACTTCTACAGTAAACAAATAATACATACCAAGCTGAAAAGCTAGAACAGATATCGATATAGTGAATATATAATTTCTAATCATATACCATTTTTTATTAAAACGGCTAAATACAAAATTTATATTATCAATATGGTCTTTGCCTGGATTAAATTTTAGTATACTTTCTTTTATAGTATTTAAATCATAATCCTCAAGATTTTGACTTTTATTTGCAACTAGAATATCCCTTGAATCTGTGGCACTTTTTACCCAAACAGACAGTCCCAATAAATATAATCCAATCATTGCTACTGCAAGCAATGATATTACAACCGCAATACTAATTAAAATAGTATAACCAATAATAATAATATTATAAATACTATATAAATTAGGATATATGTTATAACTAATTGCTAGTAGCGAATAAACTACTAACAAATTGATTATAATACTTACTGCTTCTGATTTCTTCTTAACCGGTCGATCCGAAGCCTTTTGCATTCCTATACTCCTCTGAAGTGTAATCTGTATATAGATCATCTTCGTCTGTTTCTGTCAGTTGGCAATGGGAAATTGGTACTAGTACCATTTGAGTAATTTTATCGCCAGGCTGTATTGTTATAGCACCATGTCCAATATTATGTAGGTCTAAATGAACCTCACCCGAGTAATACGGATCAATAACTTGTGCTCCCATTATAATCGATTTCTTTGATGCAATACCTGATTTGTTTAGAAACAACCCCATGTAGCCAATTGGGATTTCTACTTTAATTCCGCTAGGAATAGTTACACTATCTCCAGGCTTAAGTACAGTTTCCACAAAATCTTCTGGAACGTAGAAATCTATTCCTGCATCAGAATAGTATCCACGTGATGGTGATTTAACTTTTCGAACCATTGCATATCTTAGATACATTTTAACTCCTTATATTTTTTCTAATATTATTTTACTTGAATTAAGCAAGAATTTACTATAATTATCAGCCTTATCATAACTATTTACATAAAATATATTATTCACTCCTAATGCTGTTAGCATTTTAGAACAATGTATGCAAGGTTGATGTGAAACATAAATGTCGCATCCCTCTAATTCTATTCCTTTCTTGGCAGCTTCACATATTAATGACTGCTCTGCATGTGTTTCATTTCTTTCCGACCATTTATGGTGTAAACTTTTAAATTCTTCTGAATTCTTCCATTCTTCATATGGAATCTTAATATTTTCCGAAGAATGAACATGATGAAAATGCTCATCACAATTCACATAGCCAGGTGGAGTGCCATTAATTCCTGTAGCAACTATTCTACCATGCTGTACTGCTATTGCCGCAACTTTTACTCTTTCACAATGTGAGTCTTGTGCAGATCTAGTTACTATATCTTTAAATCTATTTTTTTGAATTTCTTTCTTTTCTCTTTCCTTAATATAATCATTGAATAATTCATAATCGATCTCTCTAGTGGAATAAAAAGATTGTTCTTCGTCTGCTTTTATTATTTCCTTAATAAAACTAATTATTTCATCTATATCATTTAAGTCATTCTCCCAAATTAATATATAATTTGGCTTATTAGTTCTTTCTACTTCATATAGGCAATTATATGCTTTTTTAATTTCGAACATATAATCCTCTTTTGTAAACCTTGGGAATCTAGTGTAATCTTTGTGCCAATATCCTCCATTATACTCAATTATAAACTTATCATTTATATAAAAATCATGGATGAAATTATTTTTATTATAAATCTGTTTTAATTCTGTATTAATAACAGGGGAATAATATTTTTTAATAGAAAAACTCTTTTTCAGCTCTTTCTCTATTTCGATTTCAGTTTTTGATCTATTTTCTTGTCTGTTTAATTGTAAATGAGATTGTATTCCACCGTTACTTCTACTGTTTCTAAAATTAGCATCATAACTCGGTAAAGTTTTTCGTTTCTTTTTTATAGATTCTGAGCCCTTTAGAAAAAAATAATTTAATTTAAGCTTCGCTTCCTTTAGTGTATATCCTCTTGATGTCCAATATCTAATATCATGGTTCTTAATACTTTTTGCATAATATATTTCTTCTACAAACTCTTTTAATGTGTCTTTAGTTGATACTTCTAGGAGCTTAGCTAACTCTGAGCTTTTTTCTTTAGTAAAATTATCATTAAACAATTTTTCTCTAATATTATTTTCTGGGTTGTCGCTGAAAAACAATCTTACTTTTGTGAGCTTGTCATATATGCTTTCAAGATCATTTATAGTAAATCCTGCTAAAAATAAATTTTCATTATTTAGTAATTTAAATTTTATATTTATATCTAATTTTGTATAATTATAAAATTTTTTACTTACATTTGCGTATTTTTTTAAGTGGTCTATAAAGTAGCAATCCTCTCCGCTAATAACACATTTTGGTATTTCATAATCTTCTTTTATTATATGATATTTATATTGATTATAACTCATATTTTTGCCTAAAACTTCATGTATATCATCCCAAAGCGGAGAATTATATATTATTCTATTGCCATATAGTAATATTTCTTTTGCTTTATCTAAACCACTTCTTTCCATAGTAATTCTATATATGCATAAAATGACCGGTCTATAGACCGGCCCAGGAGGGAGGCGTTAACCTTTTATTTTCTAATTACTCTTGGAATTCCAAGCTCTTTAAGGAATGGAGTAGGTAGGGTTCTCCAGGCGGATCTTTCAATTCTTTCTACCGTGCCTTTTGCCGTTACCTCTTTATCTGCTCCAACCATTTGATTTTCGATGAAAGCTCTTAGATCCTTAATATATTGGTTCCAGCGTTTTGTCCATTTTTCTGGATCTCTTAGTTTGAGCATGAGCCAAAATTTTGTGTTGGTAAGCTCAGCTTTCATAAATTCTTTAAGGCTAAGAGTTTTATCCTCTTCTATGAATGTATAGATTGCTTTTCCA
>Ga0209925_1001115_pt1 | contig 13628 bp, 15 predicted proteins | sample SalPonR2_A_D1_MG_FD_185702 | JGI IMG/M metagenome (GOLD analysis project Ga0209925, IMG submission 185702) | Salt pond soil microbial communities from South San Francisco under conditions of wetland restoration - Salt Pond MetaG R2_A_D1_MG... ...
GAAAAACAGATGATCCTTGACGCCCTGTACAATGCCGGGGGCCGACGCAGCAAGGCTGCCGAACTGCTGGGATGGGGGAGAAGCACCCTATGGCGTAAAATGAAGCATTATAAGATAAGCTGAAAAGCATTTGTATAACGGGATTAAGAGTAAGAGTAAGAGTAAGACGGCATAAGAGTAAGACGGAAAATGAAAAAGATTCTGATACCAATCTTCGGCAACGACATCTCCCCGCGCTTTGACCTGACCGCTGAGGTCTATATCCTTACTGTTGATGCCAGCGGCCAGTATCAAGATGAACGCATCGTCGTCCTGCCGCAAATTTCTGCCGAACATCTCTGCCACCTGATCCTTACCGAGAACGTAAATGTGGTGATCTGCGGCGGCATTGAGGATGAATACTACCAGTATCTGGCCTGGAAACGGATCACGGTTTTTGACTCGGTGATCGGCCCATGGCAGGCGGCTGTTTCGAGATATCTTGACAATTCCCTCCACTCCGGCGATATACTTGATAGTCTAAAGGAGGATTCCATCAATGAGTGAGACCCTGGCTTCAGAGCGCGTATCCGCCCAGACAAACGAAAAGACCAGCCGGCGCAGACTGCAGCAGCGATATCTCCGCCTTCGCCGGAATATGATCATCATTATGCTCCTTGTGACCATCATTCCGCTTAGTCTGATGCTATTGATCAATGCGTTCCAGTATCAGTCCAAAATCAAGTCTGAACGCATCGAACCCATGCGGGCCATCGTCAATAAATCCACCCATTCCTTTGAACTGTTTCTGGAGGAGCGGGTGTCCGCGATCCGGTTTCTTGGATCCAGCTATAAGTTCTCGCAGCTCTCTGATCCGCAGACATTGAACCAGGTTTATCATGACCTGAGGGACACATTCGGCGGATATGTGGATCTGGGGCTTATCAATAACCAGGGCATCCAGGTGGCCTATGCCGGTCCCTACGATCTTTTGGGCAAGAGCTATTCCGAGCAGCAGTGGTTCCAGGAGGTCCAGCTCCGAGGCACCTATATCAGCGATGTCTTCATGGGTTACCGCAAATTTCCGCACATCGCCCTGGCCGCCCAGCACCTGAAACCTGATGGTACCTTCTGGGTGCTGCGCGCCACCATGGATACCAAAAAATTCGACAATCTGATCGCGGCCATGGGGCTGAGCCCCATCAGCGACGCCTTTATCATTAATAAAGAAGGGGTCCTTCAAACCGAATCCCAGTTTTACGGGGATGTGCTTGAAAAATGCCGCCTCTCTGTCCCCCGCGCCGGGGCCGGCACCCATGTAACCGAAAAAACCGACCCGAACGGGAGAGAAGTTTTCCAGATTTCATCAAATTTTTTAAAGCATGACTACACCCTGGTCACCGTAATTCCGCGCGAGATCATTTTAAAATCCTGGCACTCCCTGCGCCAGGAAATGATCTTTATCTTTATCCTCAGCTTTGTGGCCATCCTTCTGGTGATTTTCTGGGTTACCAACCAGCTGGTCAAACGCATTCAGGATGCAGATGAACGCCGGGAGGCGGCATTCAGAAACCTGGAATACACCCAGAAGCTCTCCTCCATTGGGCGCCTGGCCGCGGGCGTGGCCCATGAAATCAACAACCCCCTGTCCATCATCAATGAAAAAGCCGGGCTGTTAAAGGATCTGGTGGAACATGACCGCTATCAGGACAAGGACAAGCTCCTTAAGATGACCGCCTCCATCAATCAGTCCGTCAACCGCTGCAAATCGATCACCCAGCGGTTGCTCGGGTTTGCCCGTCAAATCGGGGTGCATTACGAAATGCTGGATGTCAATGAGGTGCTTAAAGAAACCGTGGGATTTCTAAAAAAAGAGGCGATTTCTAAAAATCTTCAGACCCGATATGAACTGAATGAAGAGATACCCAAAATCTCCTCGGATCGCGGACAAATCCAGCAGGTCTTTTTAAATATCATTAACAATGCCTTTGCCGCGGTTGAGCCGGGCGGGAAGGTGACGCTGAAAACCTGGGAGGTGGATACGGATACGGTCGCCGCCTCCATCAGCGACAATGGCACGGGCATGACGGATGAAACCATCAAGCAGATATTCGAGCCGTTTTTCACCACCAAAAAACAGTACGGCACCGGACTTGGGCTTTCCATCACTTACGGCATCGTTAAAAAGCTTGGCGGCGACATCAAGGTTCAGAGCGAACTTGGCGAAGGCTCCACATTTACAATTTATTTACCCAAAAAGCAGGCGGGAGAGCAAAATGAATAAGGTGAAGGTCTTACTCGTGGATGACGAAGAGGAATTCGTCTCCGCCTTGGCTGAACGGCTGGATATTCGGGGGATTGAAGCGCATGTGGCCACAGACGGGGAACAGGCCCTGGAAATGATTGAAAATGATACCTTTCAGGTGATCGTCCTGGATGTGATTATGCCCGGCATCAGCGGCCTTGAAGTGCTGCAGCGCATCAATGCCAAGCAGATTGATACGGCGGTGATTCTGCTCACCGGCCACGGTTCCACCAAGGAAGGCCTTGAAGGGATGCGCATGGGCGCATTCGATTACCTCATGAAGCCTCTTGACATTGATGATCTGATTTCCAAAATGCATGAGACTATTGAATTCAAAAAATCCTAGAGGAGGTAAAAATGTCCGGGATAAATGGAAAAGATGTGGAATTTTTCGGCAAGATAACCGCCTCAATGACCCATGAATTTAAAAACGTGCTGGCCATCATCAAAGAATCCGCCGGCCTGATGGAGGATATCACCAAAATCGCCCCGCTCTCCGACAACAAGCACCAGGAAAAATTTGACAATGCCCTGGCCACCGTCAAAAACCAGCTAAACCGGGGCATGGAGTTGAGCACGGTTTTCAACCGATTTGCCCACTCGCCGGACAAGCCCCGGGCAGAAATCAATCTCAAAGATCTGGCCGAGCGCGTGGTGCTGCTTTCAGACCGGTTTGCCAGGTTAAAACATATTACGCTTGCCGCCGCCCCCGATGACAAAGCGGATAAAACCCTAAACATCCCCGGCAACCCAGTATGGGCGCAAATGGCTGTTTATCAGGCCGTTGAATGCTGCCTGAATCAGTTGCCCCCGGCGTGTGAAATTACGGTGACCAGCCGTAGGATTGATGGGCATAAGGGAATCTTGATTGCGTGTGCCAATCTCCAGACCGATGCGGCCGACTTCTGCCAATCGCTAAAAAACTCCGAGCATTGGCAGGAACTGGAAACCGTTATGGATGCTATTAATGGCCGGGCACAAACCTCAGAGGCGGAGCCGGGCATCAGACTGTTATTTGATTAGGCTGGGTTTCCCCCCTTCCGTCCGCCCCAAACCGAATGATCCCCTCGGACGCCTTCATGCGAGCAATTTGTTTTATTTTGTTTCAAAATGTTTTTTTCAAAATGTTTTTAATTGTTTCATAACGCTTCATCCACCGCCGCACCCTTCCCCGCAAAATTCAAAAACCATTGCACCATGCGATTCTCCATAGTTGGCACAAAAGATGCTACATTATTAACTAAAGACAATAATGAAATGCCAACAATATCATTTATAAGGAGGATTGACATGGCACGGATCAACTTTGAAAACACATTTGCGGCGGCTGCTTTTGCTGAAGCCGGAGAACACGAAACGGCCATGAAAATGGCCGGCATTACACCGATTTATGAGAAGGTCCGAAAAGTTGCCGACACCATTCAACAATGCTTTGCCGCGGTTGGCTTTGCCGAAGCGGGCTGTCATGATGAAGCCACCCGAATGGCACATCCTGATGGGGTCTGCCGGAAACACAAAGAGACCCTGGATAACTTCCTCGAAAACGTGGGGCTCAGCAATGTTCGGGTATGCTACGGACTGGCAAGGGTGTAACACGTCTTGCTTCTGGCGATGAGGATCAACCTGTTGCTTATCGAGACCGACTACCTCTACCGCATCAACCTGAGCAACCGTTTGGCTCAAGGGGATTTCCGCATATTTTCAGCGAACCAGCCGAAAGAAATCAAACGCCTGATCAAAAAGAAAAAAATCGATGTTGCACTATTAGATCTTTCAGGGTTAAAATTAGAAGGATTAAAAATATTGTCTTTGATCAAAAAGCTCAACCCGTTGACGGAAGTAATCACACTAAACGGTTCCGGCAACATGAGTTTATCCATTGACGGGATGAAGCGGGGGGCGTTTGATGACCTTTTGATTCCGTTTGACATCAACACCTTGACAGAACGGATCAAAACAGCCTATGCGCAGAAAAGCCAGCGCGAGGCCAAAACCGCTATTAGCGGATACCAAAAGGTCATGATGGCGGCAACATTCGCTGAAGCGGGGGAGTCTGAAACCGCTAAGGCGTTTATGGATAATTGCAAAAAAAGTTCTGTTGACCCAAATTCAAAAGGAGAGCGCAATGGCGGATAAAGAAAACATTAAAATTCTTCTGGTCGATGATGAAGAAGAATTTGTCAAAACCCTTTCCGAACGGATCAAAATGCGGGAACTCGGCACCAATATCGCCCATGACGGCGAGCAGGCCCTGGAACTGGTGGACAATGAGGTCCCCGATGTCATGGTGCTTGACTTGAGGATGCCGGGCATTGACGGTATGGAGGTCTTAAAGCGGGTGAAAAAGGCCTATCCGGATGTTCAGGTCATCATTCTTACCGGCCACGGTTCGGAAAAGGATGAAGAAGAGGCCAGGCGGCTCGGTGCGTTTGAGTATCTGCAAAAGCCGGTGGAGGTTGACACGCTGGTGCAAAAAATTCAGCGGGCCTATCGGCAGAAAATTGAAACGTCCATGATGGCCGGCACGTTTGCTGAGGCCGGAGAGTTTGATACCGCCAAACAGATCCTTGATCGGGATAAAAAGAAAGATAAAAAGAAAGACAAGTAACCCGAAACTGATGCGATCAGCTTAACTTTATACGCGGAACAGAGCCTCGGCATAGCCATCTGCCCTGACAGATTACTATGCCGAATTTTTATGAAGCTGCCATTTTAACAATCAGGAGCTTTGAATGAAGGAAATACTCGTCAAAGAATTAATGGTGCCGCTGGAAGAATATGCGACCATCCATGAAACAGCCACCCTCTATGATGCGGTCCTGGCCCTGGAGAACGCCCAGGCGGAATGGGAAAAATCCCATCAAACCTATCTCCATCGGGCGGTTCTGGTTTACAACGATAAAAAAAAAATTGTGGGCAAGTTAAGCCAGCTCGATCTCCTCAAAGGCCTGGAGCCCAAATACCACCAGGCCGCTGCACAGGGCGGTCGGATGATGACAAGCGGGTTCAGCCAGAGCTTCCTGCGCTCTCTCATCAAACAATTCTCCCTCTGGGACAAGCCGCTCGCGGATATCTGCAAAAAAGCGGCTAAAATGCGGGTAAGGGACTGCATGTATATCCCGGAGGAAGGCGAATACGTGGATGCGGAAGACACCCTTGATATCGCCATCAACCAGCTATTACTGGGCCACCATCAATCCCTGCTGGTGACCAGAAACGGGAAAATCGTGGGTATTCTTCGGCTGACAGACGTTTTCAAGGAAGTCTGCAATACGATTAAAGCCTGCAGCATCTAAACCGGATTGAGCCCGAAAAGCCCGATTAACAGATCTTTGCGTGATTAAAGGGGGACTACATGAAAATTCGGATCCTATTGGTTGATGATGAAGCCAGCTTTGTTGAACAGCTGGCGGAACGCCTGAAACTAAGAGACTATGATGTCACCACCTGCCTGAGCGGCGAAAAGGCCATAGAAAAAGTCAAACAATATAATTTCGATGTGGTGATCCTTGATGTGGCCATGCCCGGCATTGACGGCACCGAGGCCCTGCGCCAGATTAAATCCCTGAAACCGCTCATTGAGGTCATCATGCTCACCGGCCATGCCACAGTGGAATCCGCCATTGAAGGCATGAAACTGGGGGCATTTGACTACCTGATGAAACCCTGTGAGACCGATGAACTGATCAAGAAAATCAATAATGCCCACGAGCGGAAGGATGCCCAGGAGGAACGCATCCGGTCGGCCAAAGCAGAAAAATATTTCACCTCTCCGCGCTCGGCGCTGAAGAACGATGATAAATGAGTTTGAACCTGAAACACAGGAGAGTGGTAAATGAGTCACGATATTGAAACTCCGGGCGGCAATGGGCTGCTCGCAAACAAAACCTTCTGGTTAATCATTGGCCTTGCCGTTTTTGTTCTCGTCGGCTTTGTCCTGCCCACGCCGGACAGCCTGACGCAAATTATCGGAGAACGCGGCATTGATAAAAAATTAATCGACTGGGGCGTGGCCGCCGACCTTGAAGAGGCCGCGGATAAAGCCATGACTGTCTTAGGAATTATTCCTATGGCGGTCATTTTTTTTGCCACAGAAGCCATTCCCATTGGACTGACCGGCGTGCTGATGCCGGTGCTCGCCTACTTCCTTAATTTACTCCCCAAAGGCATGATCGGCAAAACCTTTGCGGGCGATGCCCCGCTGTTCTTACTCGGCGTTTTGGCCATGGGTGTGGCGGTTGTGGATGTGGGCCTGCACAAGCGACTGGCCGCCTGGATTCTCGGCTGGACCAAGGGATTTTATACGCCCATCTTCGTTCTCTGCATCAGCATGGCGATAATCGGCTCCTTTATCTCCGCCCACGCCATGTGCGCCTTTATGACACCAGTCATGATGGCGGTCTATTTCGGTGTGGTCCAGTCCAAAAGTCCTTCCGGAGAGATTCAGCATGATCCCAACCTGGCCAAATTTTTACTCTTTACCCTATGCTTTGCCCTGAACGTGGGCGGTGTCGGCTCGCCGGCGGCCGGCGGGAGAAACGTCATTATGATGGGCTACTGGCAGGGATATAACGTGCCGATGGACTTCTTCACCTGGATGAAATACGGCTTCCCGCTGGTGCCGGTCATGGGACTTCTGGTGGCCGTTTACATGGTGGTGGTATTTTCCCGCAAACTCAAACATAAGGATCTGACCCCGGGCCTGACCGCGATTAAAGACGAAAACCGCAAGATGGGGAAAATGAAATACGCCGAATATGTCACCTTTGCCATGCTGGTTGTCATTCTGCTCTTGTGGGTTTTCGCCTCAGGCACCCTTGGTCTCGGCGGGCCGGCCCTGCTGGCGCTATTGATTCCAGTCATTTTCCGAACCACGGACTGGCATAAAATCCTAAACGGCATTTCCTGGGATGCCTGGTTCATGTACTGCGGGGCCCTTACCATGGGCGCGCTGTTAAAGGAAAGCGGCGCCGCCCTGTGGCTGGCCCAGAGCGTCATGGCCACTTTAAGCAACCTGGGCATGAGCCAGGGATTCGGCCTCTGGGTGGGGTTGTCCTCATTTTCCGGGCTTATGACCAACTTCATGTCCGATGCCGGAACCACCGCCCTTCTGGGCCCGATCGTTATTCCCATGGGGATTATGTCCGATGTGGCCGGCGAACCGTGGGCATCCGGCATGGCCGTGGCGTTTGCCACCTCGTTTGCCCATTTCCTGATCGTCGGCACCCCCAACAATGCCATTGTCTATGGTCTGGGCACCTACCCGGATACCGGAGAGCGGGTCATCCAGCCCATCGACTTTGTCAAATACGGATTCGTACTGTGGCTCCTCTGCCTGGTGGCCGTGTGGCTCCTGGCGTTCCTCGGGACCTTTAACCTGATCGGGTTTCCCGAAGGCATTTTGGAAACAGCCAAAGGCGTACTGCAGAGCGGTGCGGAAATCTCAGAGGTATCCGGCGGCCATTAGTTCGAAACATATATAATCAACACTTATCCCGGGAGCGGCGGCCATGTCCGTCTCTCCCGGACAATCTTTCCTGCCCATGACACTTCATCTTCCAAAAACCGGTCAAAAACGCCCTTTCTGGGTATGGCTCATTTCCGCATTTTACCTTTTCTCAGGCGTGATGAACCTATCCATGCTCTGGCTGATCCTAAGCGGCGATGTCAATCTGCCGCCGGAAGAACTGGCCATCGCCCAGAAGACATCTTTGGCCTGGACCCTGTGGGGGCTCCTGCCGCTGGCCAATCTCGCCGGGGCATTGACACTCTTCCGGCTCCGAAAAATCGCTTTCTATATTTTTTCAGGGATGTTTATCGCCGGGCTGGCAAACGGCATTGTCCAATTTGCCCTGCTGGACTGGCCGCTGCAGACGGTTTCCGGGCAAGGCTTAAGCCAGGTGGGCATCGGCTATCTGATCACGCTGGCCGTCTGCATCTATACCTACCATCTGAAAACCCAGAATATCCTCACATAGCGGCCTCACCCAAAAATCGCCCGATTCAGGTTTCAGCGCAAAGGCATGGAACAGCAATATATAATATTTAGTTCCTTAGACCGGAACCGAGGGTTAAAATTCACTTCAAACGCACTAAGGCACTGAGTTTTTAAACTGTAAACCGTGAGCCATGCCGCACCCCCACTTTGAAAAAGGGGGGATTGGGGAGATTTGTATTGGGCCATGATGAAAAGTCCCCCTAAATCCCCCTTTAAAGGGGGACTTAGCGGAAATTGCCATTTTTATAAGCCTTTTCCAAAGCCAAAAGCGCTGAGTCTTGTAAACCTTGAACTGTGAACCGTGAACGGTGAACCCGAAGGATACCGCGCAACAAATATACTATACGTTTTGCGAAGCCATCCGGTTTCAAACCTTGACTTACGAGGCATATATTGCGAGTTTTTAAAATAACCATTTAAAAAAAGCATTACTGCCCTTTCAGAACAGGCAAAAAATGGGAAAGGAGCTTAGCATGAGCGACCCGGAAAAAACATTAACCGTCAGATCGGGCGACCATGGACAACCTGGTTTATATGTCACCCTAAAAGATAATACCCGGATCGAATTGACGAGGGAAAACATCGAAAAAACCACAAGCGCCTATTGGGCCGATCCGACCAAAATCCCGCCCGGAGTTAAAAAAGCGGTTGAATTTCAGCGTTGCGAATTCTGCCCGATGAAGGAAAAGGCGGATTTCTGTGACGCGTTGCGTCCCGTCTTGCCGCTGCTTGATGCATTGGACAGTTACAACTCCTTTGATGACGCAACTGCTGTTTACAAGGGAGATAACAAAGAATTGCACCATCTCTCATTTACCTCTATGCAGCGCGTGCTGCGATACATTTCCACGCTTAGCCTGATGGGCTATTGCCGGGTCGGTCGGAAGTACTGGAAATACTTTACCGGGATTATTCCGGTGTTGGGAATAGAGGCGATCGTCAACCGGATGTATCTGAATATGTATTGGCTGCATAATGGAAATACGGATGCCGTGGATCGGGTGATTTCGGAATTAAATTCGGTGATTTTGGTGACAGCGAAAAATCAAATGGCCCGGTTGCGGCTCATCTGTAAGAATGACGCATTCTTGAATGCGTTCGCCCTGACCCATATGATTACGACGTTGCTCTATGATGTGAAGGATTCCAATCTGCTTGAACAAATGGAGCGCTTTGAAGACGGTAAAAGTTACGCCTGATATATTCGATAGGAAGGAACGGGATGAATGAAAAACACGGTACTCGCAATGACCGGGATAACGATACTGCTGGCCGCTATCGGAGTGCTCCAACAAGGCCCGGAAATAATCATGCAGGCGCTCATGGCGGGGGGAAAGATGTTAATCGGGGTCGTCCCCCTGCTGATCGCCGCCTTTATACTCGCGGGCATGATTCAGGTCTTGATTTCCAAAGAGACTGTCAATAAATGGCTGGGCAAGGATTCCGGTCTGAAAGGCATCATGCTCGGCGGGATTGCCGGCGCCCTGATCCCCGGGGGGCCCTATATTTTTTATCCGGTTGCCGCCTCCTTTTTACTATCTGGTGCTGAAATCGGCACGGTGGTGACATTTGTGGTGGCCAAAAACCTGTGGAGCCTGAGTCGTCTGCCGATGGAGGTGGCTTTGCTGGGGCCGAAGCTGACTTTGATCCGGTATGTGGTAACCTTCATCTTTCCGCTCATCGTCGGCGTGATGGCCAACACCTTTTTTAGCGGCTATGCCGACAGGGTAAGAGATCAGATCCGGCAAATGCAGGGAACAGGTGAAGAGACGTGATTATTGCCTTTATCATCTTAATCATTTTGGCGGCCGCCGCCTCCGCCTACGCCTATAAAAAAGGCGACGGATCCCATAAAAACGGCTTTCGGATTGCGGGTAATACGTTCATTAATATCGCACCATTGCTTTTCATCGCCTTTATCCTGGCCGGATTTATGCAAGTGGTCATTCCGCCGGAATTGATTAAGGGCTGGCTGGGTGAAGAAGCCGGTTTGAAGGGCATTTTTATTGGAAGCATCGGGGGCGCCTTGATCCCGGGCGGGCCCTATATCGCTTTTCCCATCATCGCCACGATATTCAAGGCAGGCGCGGGGCTGGGCACCGCCGTTGCCTGTGTCACCGGCTGGGCTTTGTGGGGGGTCATCACCACAATGTTCGAACTTGCTATCATCGGCCACCGATTTACCTTTTTACGCTTGGGTTTGGTTCTGATTTTCCCCCCGCTTGCCGGCATAATCGCCAATATATTTTTCTGATCGCACTGCCAAAACGCTAAAAAAGCGCTTATGACATATGCGGAAAAAGGTTTAAAAAAGAACACCTGAAAGGATTTCCTTGCTGAAAAAAAAACAAAAGCGCAGCACTGGCTCAAAAAGCGGTAAACAGATCCTCAATCTGAGGGTCAAGGTCCTTTTTATTTTTCTTATCCTCGCGCTCCTGCCCCTTATTATTATCGGGGGGTTTTCGCTTAAAACCACGGAAAACCTGATTGTCAGCATGGTCGTGCGGCAGCTGGAGAATGCGGCTGTCGATAAAGTGGCGCTTCTTGAGCGCTGGCTGGATGAACGTAAAGCGGATATGAAAGTCATCGCCGGGACATCCCTGGTCCAATCAATGGAGGCTAAAAAGATTAGACCCTACCTGGACCTTATTCAGGATAAATATGGGGTGTATAAAGACCTTTTAGTCGTTTCCGCGGACGGCCATCTGGTTTGCCGCACCAGCGGGCAGATGGAGCCATGGCATGCGGATGGAAAAAATCCATACGTCGCAAGGGACACACTTTACATGTCCAGCATCACGCATGCGCCTGAGGCCAATGAATCCACATTTTTTATTGCCGCGCCGGTGACGGGACCGTCCGATGATTTGGCCGGCACCGTCTATGGCAGCGTCGGCACAAACAAGATTATCTTCCATATTCTGAATCTATCACTGGGCGAGACGGGAGAATGTTACCTGGTGGATAAGGATGGCCGTTTTCTGGCGCACAAGGAACCGCATCGGATTTTAACGGAAAATATCTCACAGTCAGAAAGCTTCAGGAATATTTTTGAGAAGCGCGATCCAAGCAAACCCTATCTGGATTACCGGGGGATCGAGGTACTCGGCACCTCGATGAAGGTGGCCGGCACAGACTGGTATATTGTGGTGGAGCAAGACCGCGAGGAGGCCTTCCAAAGTGCGGACACCCTGAAACGCATGGTCTTTCTGACCCTTTTGCTCTTTATCGGCTGTGCGTTGATGCTGACCTGGATCATCTCCTATCATATCGTCCGGCCGATTCATCATCTGAGCAAATACGCAGGGATTATCGGAGAAGCAAAATTTGACAGGGCGATGGTGACAGTCAACCGCAGGGATGAAATCGGCATGCTGTACCGGGCATTCCAGGATATGTCAACAAAGCTTCAAAAACGTCAAAATCATCTTGAGCAGAAGGTGGATCTGAAGGATGCCGAACTCAAGGAAACGGATCTGATCCTGAAAAAAACCAAACTGATTGCCGAGCGATCAGAAAAATTCGCGGCCATCGGCCGCATGGGGGCGGCTGTCGCCCATGAAATAAGGACCCCCCTGACATCACTGAAACTATTCATGGAGTCCATGCAGGCGGAAAGCGAAATCTCGCCGGAAGATGAGGAAGACTTTCAAATCGCCATGCAGCAGATCAGCCGGATTGAGGCCACCATCAACCGGTTTCTTGACTTTACAAAACCCCAGGACCTTATTTTTACAGAAATTTCGGTTGCAGCGCTGGTGGAAGATGTGCTGATAATGGTGAGACCGATGATCAAACGCCAGGAGTGCACCCTGGACGTCAAAATGGACCCATCGCCGCCGCCGATCCACGGGGACAGAAAGCTTTTGGCGGAAGCCCTGGTAAACCTTTTTGTTAACGCATTGGAAGCGATGGAATCCGGGGGCAGCCTTTCAATCATCGTGGTGAAAGATCATTTCTCCCTAAATGACGGAATGACCCCTTGCCTGAGAATCGATATCTCTGATACGGGGCAAGGCATTGCAGAAGAACAAATAGAGAATCTGTTTGAACCGTTTTTTACGACCAAGGCCTCCGGCACAGGCTTGGGCCTGCCGCTTGTATTCAATACGATTCAAAACCACGGGGGTGTCATACGGGTAAAAAGCCGCCTCCATTACGGCACCACTTTCTCTATCTATCTGCCTTTAAATATCAATCAACCATTATGTGAAGCCGATGGAAAAAATTCTGCTAATTGATGATGACCAAGGGCTTATCCATTTTTTAAGCCGTTTTTTTGAACGAAAGGGCTATTCGGTAACCACCTGCGCAGACGGGCCCTGTGCCATTGAAAAAATCGGTGAAGAAGACTTTGACCTGATCCTGCTCGATTACAAGATGCCGGAGCTAAATGGTCTGGATACGCTGAGTGCCATTAAGGAAGTGGAGGTAAAAACGCCCGTCATTCTCATGACCGCCTACGGTACCACTGAACTGGCGATAGAAGCCATGAAGCGGGGCGCATACGATTATCTTGTCAAGCCGTTTGAGCGTAAAGACTTAAGTCGGATTGTCAGCGAGGCCCTTCAGGTGAACCGGCAGATGAAGGAGATCGTCCGTCTGCCGGAATCTGCGGAACCATTTGAAAAATCCATACAGGAAAGCACGCTGCAGCTGATCGGCAGCAGCCGGAAGATGCAGGAAATATATAAGCTGATCGGCCAGATTGCAGAAAAAGACGTGCCGGTGCTTATCACCGGGGCGAGCGGAACCGGCAAGGAACTGGTGGCAAAGGCCATTTATCATCACAGCCGCCGAAAAGATAAGCCTTTTATGGCGGTCAATTGTGCCGCCATCCCGGAATCGCTTTTTGAAAGCGAACTCTTCGGCCATGAAAGGGGGGCTTTTACGGGCGCGGACCGAACCTATATCGGCAAAATAGAAAGATGCCATGGCGGCACCCTGTTTCTGGATGAAATCGGGGAAATGCCGATTGCATTGCAGGCCAAGCTGCTGCGCGTACTGCAGGAAAACGAAATCGAAAGACTGGGCTCCACCCAGACGGTTCAGATCGATGTCCGGATCATCGCCGCCACCAACAAGGAACTTGAAAAGGCGGTTGAAGCCGGTACCTTTAGAAAAGACCTGTATTGGCGCTTAAATGTCATCTCTTTTCATCTGCCGCCGCTCATGGATCGCAGCGAAGATATTCCGGAGCTGGTCAATTATTTTTTACGGCGGTTTGCTTTGGAGTATGACCGATCGGTTTGTTACCTTGCCGAAGCCGCCATGAACAAGATTCGCGCCTATTCCTGGCCGGGAAATGTCCGTGAGCTTGAAAACTGCATCCGGCGGGCTGTTTTA
>Ga0209925_1001116_pt1 | contig 13619 bp, 8 predicted proteins | sample SalPonR2_A_D1_MG_FD_185702 | JGI IMG/M metagenome (GOLD analysis project Ga0209925, IMG submission 185702) | Salt pond soil microbial communities from South San Francisco under conditions of wetland restoration - Salt Pond MetaG R2_A_D1_MG... ...
CACGGTGAACGGGCATCCCGAGACCACGGGCCGCGCGAAACCGGCAGATGTCAAGCCTCCGCGCCCGCCCGCGTTGCAGGGCGAGCCCGCCCCCGGCACCCGCACGCTGCTGGACGACAAGGGCGCAAAGGCCGTCGCCGACTGGATGCTGGCGCAGGAGCGGCTGCTGCTGACCGACACCACCATGCGCGACGGGCATCAGTCGCTGCTGGCCACGCGCATGCGGTCCATCGACATGGTGCGCGCGGCCCCGGCCTATGCCGCCAACCTGCCCGATCTCTTCAGTGTCGAATGCTGGGGCGGGGCGACCTTCGACGTGGCCTACCGGTTCCTGCAGGAATGCCCGTGGCAGCGCCTGCGCGATCTGCGCGCCAAGATGCCGAACCTGCTGACGCAGATGCTGCTGCGTGCCAGTAACGGCGTGGGCTATACCAACTATCCCGACAACGTGGTGCAGGAATTCGTGCGGCAGGCCGCCGAGACCGGTGTGGACGTATTCCGCGTGTTCGACAGCCTCAACTGGGTCGAGAACATGCGCGTCGCGATGGATGCGGTGAACGAGACCGGCAAGATCTGCGAGGGCACGATCTGTTACACCGGCGATATCCTTGATGCGGACCGCGCCAAGTATGACCTGAAATACTATGTCGGCATGGCCCGCGAGTTGCAGGATGCCGGCGCGCATGTGCTGGGCCTCAAGGACATGGCGGGGCTGTTGAAACCGGCCTCGGCCAGCGTTCTGGTCAAGGCGCTCAAGGACGAGTTGGACATTCCCGTGCATTTCCACACCCATGATACGTCGGGCATCGCCGGGGCGACGATCCTTGCCGCCGCAGAGGCGGGCGTCGATGCGGTCGATGCGGCGATGGATGCGTTCTCGGGCGGCACCTCGCAGCCCTGCCTCGGCTCGATCGTCGAGGCGCTGCGCAACACGCCGCGCGATACCGGGCTGAACATCGAGCGCATTCGCGAGATGTCGAATTACTGGGAGGCGGTGCGCGCGCAGTACGTGGCGTTCGAGAGCGGCCTCGCGGCGCCCGCGTCGGAGGTCTATCTGCACGAGATGCCGGGCGGTCAGTTCACCAACCTCAAGGCGCAGGCGCGCAGCCTCGGGCTTGAGGAAAAGTGGCCCGACGTGGCCCGGACCTATGCGGATGTGAACCAGATGTTCGGCGATATCGTCAAGGTCACGCCGTCGTCGAAGGTGGTGGGCGACATGGCGCTGATGATGGTCAGCCAGGGCCTGACCCGCGCCGATGTGGAGAGCCCCAAGACCGACGTGGCCTTTCCCGATTCGGTCATCGACATGATGCGCGGTAATCTCGGCCAGCCGCCGGGCGGCTTTCCCGAAAGCATCGTGAAGAAGGTTCTGAAAGACGAGGCGCCCAATACGGAACGCCCCGGCAAGCATCTCGAACCCGTCGACCTGGACGCCACGCGCAAGGATGTGGTCGAGCAGCTGGAAGGCAAGTCGATCGACAACGAGGACCTCAACGGCTACCTGATGTATCCCAAGGTGTTTCTCGACTACATGGGCCGTCACCGCATGTATGGCCCGGTGCGGACCCTGCCGACGCGCACGTTCTTTTACGGGATGGAGCCGGGCGAGGAGATCAGTGTCGAGATCGACCCGGGCAAGATCCTCGAAATCCGCCTGCAGGCCTTGGGCGAAACCAACGAAGAAGGCGACGTCAAGGTGTTCTTCGAGCTGAACGGCCAGCCCCGGGTGATCCGGGTACCAAACCGTCTGGTGAAATCGACCACCGCGGCGCGGCCGAAGGCCGAAAGCGGCAACCCCAGCCATGTCGGCGCGCCGATGCCGGGGGTGGTGGCGAGCGTCGCCACCCAGGTCGGCGCGAGCGTCAAGGAGGGCGACATGCTGCTGACCATCGAGGCGATGAAGATGGAGACCGGCATCCATGCCGAGCGCGACGCGGTGGTGAAGGCGGTGCATGTCCAGCCCGGCGGCCAGATCGACGCAAAGGATTTGCTGGTGGAGTTCGAGTAGGACATCGTTCCCTGCCCCGCCGTCACCCACGGACTTGATCCGAGGGTCTCCAGGCCAACAGATCCTCCGGTCAAGTCGGAGGATGACGGGAAGTGGGCAGGCAATCCTGGGGCTTCCTCTTCTGCGGTATTTGGGTCATTCTTCGACAGGTATTCCCTGGCGCAGGCGGCCCCATGCAGAAAGTCATCGTGTTCACCGATATCCACCTCGTGCCCGAGGGCGAGACGATCATCGGGCTCGACCCGTTCGCGCGGTTCATGCAAGGGCTGGCCCATGCGCTCGACAATCACCCCGATGCGGCACGCGTGGTGCTTTGCGGCGACCTGACCCATAACGCCGCCCCGCAGGAATATGCCCGGTTGCGCGCGGCGCTCGATACCTGCCCCCTGCCCGTCTCGCTGATGCTGGGCAATCACGATAGGCGCGCGCCGTTTCTGGGGGCCTTTCCCGATGCCGAGCGGATGGAGAGCGGCCATATCCAGCATGTCGCGGACCTGTCCGGCTATCGCCTGATCTGCCTCGATACGCTGAACGAAGAGGCCGAGGACACGCATTCCGGCTGGCTCTGCGCGGCGCGGCTCGACTGGCTGGAAGAGCGGCTGGTCGAGGCGGGTGACCGGCAGGTGATCGTCTTTACCCACCATCCCCCCATCGAGACGGGGTTCAAGGGGATGGACTGGATCGGCCTCAAGAACCGCGACGCGTTGATCGCGCGGCTTGGCTCGGCGGGCAATGTGGTACAGATCGTCTCGGGCCATATCCACCGCACGATCCAGGGCGCGGCAGGCGGTGTCCCGGTGGCGATCCTCAAGAGCCCCTGTCACCAGATGCCGATGGCCCTGGGCTACCGCGACCCGAGCCTGTCGATCGACGAGCCCGGTGCCTATGGCCTGTTGCTGCTGACCGACGCGGGCGTGATCGTGCATAGCGAGGATTTCAGCCTGCCGCCGGTCGAGGCGCAGATCTACGACTGAGCGCGCTGCGGGCTTCCCCACGTGGAAAAAATCGGCCATGATCCTAATTCGTACTGGGGTCCGGTGCGGGCTCGCCCGCCTGCCGGACGAGGGAGGATTGAGACATGTGCAGAATATTCGCCGGGCAGGACCCGGACCGCTACACACTGGAAACCCGCAGCATGCGCCTGAATGGCCAGAGCACGAGCATCCGGCTGGAAAAATCGTTCTGGGGCATTCTGGATGAAATCGCCGAAAGCGAGGGGCTGAGCACGCCCGGCTTCGTCTCGAAGCTGCACGCCGAGGTGCTCGAACTGCATGGCGAGCCCGCCAACTTTACCTCGCTGCTGCGCTGCACCTGCCTTGTGCACCGCGAGAACCCGCTGGAGGCGGAGACACGGCAGATGGCGGCGGAGTGAGGGGCGGTCGCGCAGGCACTGCCCGCTACCAACAGCGCCAATCCCTTTAAGGACGGAGGGCCGTCACCTATGTCTTGGGCAGACAAAGGAGGTGCCCATTGACCACCGATCACGCGAAACTCCCCCCGCTCGACCCGAACCGCACAGCCACGATAGAGGCGCATGGCGGTCATATCGCCCCGCTGGAGCCCATCGGCGCCGAGGTCTCCGGCATTGATCTTGCCGCCGAGACCGCCCCGCCTCGCGATGTGCTGGATGCGCTGGAGATCGAGATGGCGCAGCGCGGGTTTCTGGTGTTTCGCAACGCGGCCGAGATCGGGCACGACGCGTTTCTGCGCGCAAGCTGCTGGTGGGGCGGGCGCGACCTCCACAGCACGCACGGCGTCCATCCCGCCACGCCGGATGGCAACCCGCATATCTTTCGCCTCTCCAACGACCGTCGCCACGGCATCCCCGATGTCGGCCCGCAATGGCACAACGACGGCAGCTTCATCCCCGCCACCTTCTCGCATTCCGGCTATCACATCATCCGCCCGCCCGAACGTGGTGGCGGCACGCATTTCGGGCATCAGGGTGTCGCCCATGATGAACTGCCCGAAGAGACAAAGGAGCGTTGGGCGCGCCTGTCGTCGGTCAATTCCGCCTCGGGCGTGGTGCATCCGATGGTGCATACCCATCCGCTATCGGGCCGCAAATGTATCTGGCTGCATCTCGGCATGACCGGTGCGATCATCGAGAAACAGCCCGACGGTGAGAGCTTTCGCCTGCTCGACGCGGACGAGATGACCGAGGTGTGCCATACCTATAACGACATCCTCAACGCCGGGCTGGAAAACGGCTATGCCACCGCGTTCGAGTATCGGCAGAACGATTGCGTGTTCATCGACAACCTCGCCGTCGCGCACCGCGCCGCGCCCGAGGCGCATATGCCGGTGGAGCAGCAGGGCCTGCGCATCATGCATCGCAGCACCATACGCGGCACCCACCCGCTCGCCCCCGGTTTCGGCCTGCCGCAGCATGTGAATATCGACGGCGGCAACCCGTTCGGCAGCGGCGTGTGGCAGGGCGGCGGCATCGGCTTTCGCTGGGAAGAAGGCATACCGATGCGGAACTAGGGGCAGCAAGACCCCCGGTCAGCGCCCGCCTTGCGCCGGGTCAGAGGCCGCGCGCACCAACCGTGTCAACGCGCCAAGACGCTCTTTCTGCCGACCGTCCGCATCGAAATTCGCAGGCGCCAGCCAGAAGCCGAACGCCTCTTTCAGCGCTGGCCATTCGGTGTCGATGGCGGCAAACCACGCCGTGTCGCGGTTGCGTCCCTTGACCACCGTGGCCTGCCGGAACGTGCCCTCGTAGCTCAGCCCCAACCGCTGCGCCGCGCGGCGCGAGGGCATGTTGAGCGCGTCGCATTTCCACTCGAACCGGCGATAGCCCGCGCCAAAGGCCCAATCCATCATCAGGTAAATCGCCTCGGTCGCGGCGCGGGTGCGCTGCAACGCCGGCGCAAGGTTGATATGGCCCGCCTCGATGCTGCCCGCCTGCGGCTTGATGCGCAGATAGCTGGCCACGCCGCCGACCTGCCCGGTATCGAGATCGGTGATCGCGTAGAACAGCGGGTCGTCGCCTGCCGCCGCCTCGCGCGCCCAGCGGTGGTATTGCGAGGCCGAGGAAAACGGGCCGTAGGGCATATAATCCCAAAGCGAGGCATCGCCGCTCATCGCGCGGTGAAGATCGCCCGCGTGCCGATCCGCATCGAGCCGGTCGAGCCGCGCATAGCGCCCGACCAGCGGCGTGCCATCCGGGGCGGGCGGGGGCCGCCAATCCACCAGTTCGGGACCGAGGGGGCGGCTCTGATCCATCCGCGCGGTCAGCCCTGCGGAATGACGCGCAGGCCCAGTTCCATCAGCTGATCGCTGGTCGGATCCGAGGGGGCGTTCATCATCAGGTCTTCGGCGCGCTGGTTCATCGGGAACATGATCACCTCACGGATGTTCGAGGTGCCAGCCAGCAGCATCACGATCCGGTCGATGCCCGCCGCACAGCCGCCATGCGGCGGCGCGCCGAACTGGAACGCGTTGACCATGCCGCCAAACCGCTTGCGCACCTCATCCTCGCCATAGCCTGCCAGTTCGAACGCCTTGAACATGATCTCGGGCTTGTGGTTCCGAATGGCGCCCGAGACGAGCTCATAGCCGTTGCAGGCCAGGTCATACTGATAGCCCAGCACATCGAGCGGGTTGCCCTCCAGCGCCTCCATCCCGCCCTGCGGCATCGAGAACGGGTTGTGGCTGAAATCGACCTTGCCGGTCTCTTCATCCGCCTCGTACATCGGGAAATCGACGATCCAGGCAAAGGCAAAGCGGTTCTGTTCCGTGAGGCCGAGTTCCTCGCCGATCACGTCGCGCGCCTTGGCCGCCACCCGCTCGAACGCCTGCGGCTTGCCACCGAGGAAGAAGGCCGCATCGCCCACGCCAAGCCCAAGCTGCTGACGGATCGCCTCGGTCCGCTCGGGGCCGATATTCTTGGCCAGTGGGCCGGCGGCTTCCATGCCGTCACCCTGATCGCGCCAGAAGATATACCCCATCCCCGGCAGCCCTTCTTTCTGGGCAAAGGCGTTCATGCGGTCGCAGAACTTGCGGCTGCCGCCGGTGGGCGCGGGAATGGCGCGGATCTGCGTGCCGTCCTGCTCCAGCAGCTTGGCGAAGATGGCGAACCCGCTGCCCCGGAAATGCTCGGACACGTCCTGCATCTTGATCGGGTTGCGCAGGTCGGGCTTGTCGGTGCCATACCAGAGTGCCGCGTCGCGATAGCTGATCTGCGGCCAGACCTTGTCGACCGTGGCCCCCTCACCGAACTCTTCGAACACGCCCTGAATGACCGGCTGAATCGTGTCGAACACGTCCTGCTGGGTGACAAAGCTCATCTCGAGGTCAAGCTGGTAGAAATCGGTGGGCGAGCGGTCGGCGCGCGGGTCCTCATCGCGGAAACAGGGCGCGATCTGGAAATACTTGTCGAAGCCCGAGACCATGATCAGCTGCTTGAACTGCTGCGGGGCCTGCGGCAGGGCGTAGAACTTGCCCGGGTGCAGGCGCGAGGGCACCAGAAAATCGCGCGCGCCCTCAGGCGACGAGGCGGTGATGATCGGCGTCTGAAACTCGCGAAAGTCCTGATCCCACATCCGGCGGCGCATCGCGGCCACCACGTCCGAGCGCAGGGCCATGTTGTGCTGCATCGCCTCGCGGCGCAGGTCGAGGTAGCGGTAGCGCAGGCGCGTCTCCTCGGGATATTCCTGCTCGCCGAAGACCTGCAACGGCAACTCGGCGGCAGCACCCAGAATTTCCATGTCGCGGATGAAGACCTCGATCTCGCCGGTGGGGATCCTGGGGTTCACCAGACCTTCGTCGCGTGCCTTCACCTCGCCGTCGATTCGGATGCAGAATTCGCTGCGCAGCTTTTCCACCTCGGCGAAGACCGGGCTGTCGGGGTCGCACAGCACCTGCGTCACGCCATAGTGATCGCGCAGGTCGATGAACAGAACGCCGCCGTGATCGCGGATGCGATGCACCCAGCCTGCAAGGCGCACGGTCTCGCCGACGTTGGTCTTGGTCAAATCTGCGCAGGAATGGCTGCGATAGCTGTGCATGATATCCTCTCCGAGCCCGGTCGCGGGCCTGTCTCTTGGGTCCGGGCCGATACACCTTGGCGGGGCGGCAAAGTCAAGGGCGGGCCGGGGCGCTGCCGGGCAAAAGCGTTTACAGAACACTGGATTTGCGTAAAAATACCGGACGCACGAGCAGGCTGGCCCGGAAACCGGGTGCAGGGACAGGTTTGGTACGCCGTAAGGATGCGCCGCAGGACGGGCGCAAGAAAACGAGGTGTAGCATGTGGACCAAGGCTCTGGACGGGTTGCTGACCCATCTTTTCAAGCGTGGACGATTGCGCGTGACCTACCCGTACGGGGAGACGCGCAGCTATGGCCACGGTGGTGATGGGCCCGAAGCGGCGGTGACGCTGCATGATGCGACGCTGCCGCGCCGGATCGTGATGTCGCCCGACATGGCCATCGGCGAAGGGTATATGGACGGCACCGTGACGTTTGACGGCGATGACGTCTACGGCTTTCTCAGCCTTGCGATCATGAATATCGCCGCACAGGGCCAGCCTTGGTTTCGCCGCCCGCTGGAGGGGATGCGGCGACTTACAAGACGACTGGATCAGTTCAACCCGGTGACGCGGTCGCGCAGCAACGTGGCGCATCACTATGATCTGTCGGGCGAGCTCTACGATCTTTTTCTCGACGACGACCGGCAGTATTCCTGCGCCTATTTCGCCCGCCCCGACATGACGCTGGAAGAGGCGCAGGCCGCCAAGAAGGCGCATATCGCGCGCAAGCTGCTGATAAAGCCGGGGATGCGCGTGCTCGATATCGGCTGCGGCTGGGGCGGCATGGGCCTGACGCTGGCGCGCGATTTCGGGGCAGATGTGACCGGCGTGACCCTGTCGCGCGAACAGCACGCGATGGCCAATGCCCGCGCCGAGAAAGCGGGGCTTTCGGACAAGGCGCGGTTCGAATTGATGGATTACCGCGACGTGGCCGGACAGTTCGACCGGATCGTTTCGGTCGGCATGTTCGAACATGTGGGCGTGCCGCATTACGATGAATATTTCGCCAGCGTGCATCGCCTGCTCAGGCCCGACGGCATCGCGCTGATCCACACCATCGGGCGGGCCGGGCCGCCTGGTGCGACAAGCCCGTGGATCACCAAGTACATCTTCCCCGGCGGCTATTGTCCGGCCATGTCAGAGGCCGTGGCGGCCATCGAGCGGCATCATCTGGTGACCACGGATGTCGAGGTGTGGCGGCTGCACTACGCCGAAACGCTGCGCGAATGGCGCCGCCGGTTCGAGGCCAATATCGACCGGGTGCGCGCGCTTTATGACGATCGGTTCTGCCGGATGTGGCGCTATTACCTGATCGCCAGCGAGTTGACCTTCCGGCTGAACAACCAGGTGGTGTTCCAGTTCCAGATGAGCCCTAAGCAGGACTCGGTGCCGCTGACGCGCGATTATCTCTATCCCGGCGATAGCGACGATCTGCGCCACGCGGCGGAGTAGGTCAGGCCGGGACCGGCATCAGCGCGCGGGCAAAGCGCGCCTTCCACAGCGCCTCTTCGTATTCGCCCTCGGCGGTGCTGTCATAGACCACGCCGCCGCCGACGTTGAGCGTGGCCTGCCCTTGCTCCAGCAGCAGCGTGCGAATGGCGACGTTGAATTCCGCGCGCCCGTCCGGCGCCGCCCAGCCGATGGAGCCGCAATAGATGTCGCGCGCGGCACCTTCGAGATCGGCGAGGATCTGCATGGCGCGCAGTTTCGGCGCGCCGGTGATCGACCCGCAGGGGAAAAGCGCGCGCAGGATATCCGAGAGCGTGGCCCCGGGGGCCAGATCGGCGGCGATGAGCGAGGTCATCTGGTGCACCGTCTCGTAGCTTTCGACGCTGAACAGCTCCGGCACGCGGACCGAGCCGGGCACGCTCACCCGGCTGATGTCGTTGCGCAAGAGGTCCACGATCATCAGGTTCTCGGCGCGGTTCTTTTCATCCGACTGAAGAAAGAACCGGCGGCGCGCATCCTCCATCGCGTCGGCGCTGCGCGGCTGCGTGCCCTTCATCGGCCGGGTCTCGATGCCGCCCGTCGCATCGGTCCGAAAGAAGAGTTCCGGCGAGCGCGACAGGAGCGCGGGCAGCCCGTCGGCCTCGATCAGGGCACCGTAGCGCACCGGCTGGATCTGGCTCAGCGCGGCATAGAGCGCCTGCGGCGTGCCCGTCGCCTGCATCCGGATCGGAAAGGTCAGGTTGGCCTGATAGATATCGCCCGCGCAGATATAGTCATGCACGGTCTGGAACGCCTCCGCGTAACGGCACGCGTCCCAGTCGGGGTGCATCTCGCCCAGTTGCGCGGGGCCGGGACTGAGGGGGGCGGCGTCCAGCGGGGCCTCGAACACGCCGAATTGCAACAGCGGCAGGCGGCGGTGCGCGGGCAGGGTCGCGGCAAGGCGCGGCTCGAACGCGTGGCCCAACTCGTAACTGGCAAACCCCGCGAGCCAATGGCCCGCTGCGCGCGCCGCGTCCATCGCGGCGAGGGCGGCAGGCACCTCACCCGGCTCATGCGCCACGATCAGGCGCGCGGCCTGCGCGAACTGGCAGGCCTCCCCGGTCGGTCCATGATCGAAACGAATCTGCACGTTGCATCCTCTTGCACAGGTGCTGCGGTATTTAGGCCGCGCGGCACCGAAAGACACCCACAAAAGCGCCGCTTTGATCCGGTTTTGCGCAAGCCCCCGCGCTTGACACAAAGCATGGCAGGCGCGACGCTGAGACCCAAGGGCGATTTCAGGACCGTATTGATGAGACTTCTTTTGCAAAGCGGCATTCTGGGGCTCTGCCTCTGGGCCGGGATGGCCGGGGCCGGGCAGGTCTCGATCGGGTTCGAGGGGCCGCATGAGGGGCCCGCACCGCAGGAAATGCAAGAGGACGGATATCGCATCGTCACGCGCAACGCGATGATCTCGACCGCGGAAAAGTCAGGCGACGGCACCGATGGCCCAACCGAGATCGAGGGGGCCATGGGGCGTCGCAGCGGCATCGCGATTCTGCGCGACGCGCCTTTCACCTTTGTCTCCCTCGACTGGCAATCCGAAAGCGGCGCGCCTGCGGTGGTGGTCGAGGGCTATCTCGGCGATCTGCTGGTGGCGGGCGCGCGTTTCGTCGCTGACCCCGCGCAGCCCGGTTTCAAACGCTTTGAGGCAGGCGCGCTCAGCGGGCAGGTGATCGACCGGCTGATCCTCTATCCGCAGCGCGACGGCGCGGGCATGGGCGCGCTTGACCGGGTCATTCTGGAGGACGCGCCGGAGATGCCCGAAACCTCTTGAACCCGCGCCGGGTTTGCCCCTTGCACACGGGCCATTGATGGATATAACCCCACCAATTTGCGCGCGCGCCGCACCGGCCCGCGCGGTCATTTAGCTGCCCGAGGACCGATATGCCGAAAAGAACCGATATCTCATCCATCATGATCATCGGAGCCGGGCCCATCATCATCGGACAGGCCTGCGAATTCGACTATTCCGGCGCACAGGCCTGCAAGGCCCTGCGCGAGGAAGGCTACCGCGTCATCCTTGTGAACTCGAACCCGGCGACGATCATGACCGACCCCGGCCTTGCCGACGCCACCTATATCGAGCCGATCACCCCCGAGACCGTGGCCCGCATCATCGAGAAGGAGCGCCCCGACGCATTGCTGCCGACGATGGGCGGGCAGACCGGCCTCAACACAGCGCTCGCCGTGGCCGATCTGGGCGTGCTGGAGAAATTCGGCGTGGAACTGATCGGCGCGAACCGGCAAGCCATTGAAATGGCCGAAGATCGCAAGCTCTTCCGCGAGGCGATGGACCGGCTGGGCATCGAGAACCCCAAGGCCACCATCGCCAACAACATGGATGAATGCATGGCGGCGATCGATTATGTCGGCCTGCCCGCGATCATCCGCCCCGCCTATACCCTGGGCGGCACCGGCGGCGGGGTCGCCTATAACCGCGACGACTATATCCACTACTGCAAATCCGGCCTCGACGCCTCGCCGGTCAGCCAGATCCTGATCGACGAGAGCCTGCTGGGCTGGAAGGAATACGAGATGGAGGTCGTGCGCGACCGCGCGGACAACGCGATCATCGTCTGCTCCATCGAGAACGTCGATCCGATGGGCGTGCACACGGGCGATTCGATCACCGTGGCCCCTGCCCTCACGCTCACGGACAAGGAATACCAGATCATGCGCAACGGCTCAATTGCCGTGCTGCGCGAGATCGGGGTCGAGACCGGCGGCTCCAACGTGCAATGGGCGATCAATCCCGAAGACGGGCGCATGGTGGTGATCGAGATGAACCCGCGCGTGTCGCGCTCCTCGGCGCTGGCAAGCAAGGCCACGGGTTTCCCGATTGCCAAGATCGCGGCCAAGCTGGCCGTGGGCTACACGCTCGACGAGCTGGACAACGACATCACCAAGGTAACGCCCGCGAGTTTCGAGCCGACCATCGACTATGTCGTGACGAAAATTCCGCGCTTTGCCTTCGAGAAATTCCCCGGCTCCAAGCCGCACCTGACCACCGCGATGAAATCGGTGGGCGAGGCGATGGCGATTGGCCGGACGATCCACGAGAGCCTGCAAAAGGCACTCGCGTCGATGGAGACGGGCCTGTCGGGCTTTGACGAGGTGGAAATCGAGGGCGCACCCGACAAGGCCGCGATCACCCGCGCGCTCTCGGTCGCCACACCCGACCGGATGCGCACCATCGCGCAGGCGATGCGCCACGGCCTCAGCGATGACGAGATCAACGCCGCCACGGCGTTTGATCCGTGGTTCCTTGCGCGCATCCGCGAGATCGTGGACGCCGAGGCGCGCGTTCGCCGCGACGGCCTGCCGATGACCGAGGACGGTCTGCGCCATCTCAAGATGATGGGCTTTACCGATGCGCGGCTGGCCATGCTGACGGGTCGCGACGAGGAACAGGTGCGCCGCGCGCGCGTCAATCTGGGCGTGCACGCGGTGTTCAAGCGGATCGACACCTGCGCCGCCGAGTTCGAGGCGCAAACGCCTTACATGTATTCCACCTACGAGGCCCCGATGATGGGCGATGTGGAATGCGAGGCGCGGCCCTCGGACGCGAAAAAGGTCGTTATCCTGGGCGGCGGGCCGAACCGGATCGGCCAGGGGATCGAGTTCGATTACTGCTGCTGTCACGCCTGTTTCGCGCTCAGCGATGCGGGTTACGAGACGATCATGATCAACTGTAACCCCGAGACGGTCAGCACCGATTATGACACCTCGGACCGGCTCTACTTCGAGCCGCTGACATTCGAGCATGTGATGGAAATCCTGCGTGTCGAGCAGGAGAACGGCACGCTGCATGGCGTGATCGTGCAATTCGGCGGGCAGACGCCGCTCAAGCTGGCGCGCGGGCTGGAGGCCGAGGGCATTCCGATCCTCGGCACCACGCCCGACGCCATCGACCTGGCCGAAGATCGCGAGCGGTTTCAGGATCTGGTGGTCAAGCTGGGCCTCAAACAACCCAAGAACGGCATCGCCTCGACGGACGCGCAGGCGCTCGCCATTGCCGAAAGCATCGGCTTTCCGCTGGTCATCCGCCCGTCCTACGTGCTGGGGGGCCGCGCGATGGAGATCGTGCGCGACATGGGCCATCTGGAACGCTACATCGCCGAGGCGGTGGTCGTTTCGGGCAAGAGCCCGGTGCTGCTCGACAGCTACCTTTCGGGGGCCATCGAATGCGACGTTGATGCGCTCTGCGATGGCGAAAACGTCCATGTCGCCGGCATCATGCAGCACATCGAGGAGGCCGGCGTGCATTCGGGCGACAGTGCCTGCTCGCTGCCGCCCTACTCGCTCTCCGCCGCCACCATCGCCGAGATCAAGACCCAGACCGAGGCGCTCGCACGGGCGCTCAATGTCGTCGGGCTGATGAACGTGCAATTCGCGGTCAAGGGGGATGAGATCTACCTCATCGAGGTGAACCCCCGCGCCAGCCGCACCGTGCCGTTCGTCGCCAAGGCCACCGATAGCGCCATCGCCTCCATCGCTGCGCGGCTGATGGCGGGCGAGACGATGGCGTCCTTCCCCTATCGCGGCCCCTACCCGCGCGACACCAAGCCCGGCAGCCTGCCGATGGCCGACCAGATGACGCTGGCCGATCCCGACATGCCGTGGTTCTCGGTCAAGGAGGCGGTGCTGCCGTTTGCCCGCTTCCCCGGTGTCGATACGATCCTCGGGCCCGAGATGCGCTCCACCGGCGAAGTGATGGGCTGGGACGTGTCCTTCCCGCGTGCCTTCCTCAAGGCGCAGATGGGGGCGGGTGTGGACCTGCCCGAGGGGGGCCGCGTGTTCATCTCGATCAAGGACAGCGACAAGACCCCGCAGCTTGTGGAAACCGCGCAGGTGCTCACCGGTCTGGGCTTTACCCTCGTGGCGACACGCGGCACGGCGGCGTTCCTGACCGAGGCGGGATTGGCCTGCGAGGTGGTCAACAAGGTCTATGAGGGCCGGCCCAATATCGTCGATATGCTCAAGGATGGTGAGATCGCGCTGGTGATGAACACCACCGAGGGCATGCAGGCGGTCGAGGACAGCCGCGAGATCCGGTCGGTCGCGCTCTATGACAAGATCCCCTATTTC
>Ga0209925_1001117_pt1 | contig 13608 bp, 10 predicted proteins | sample SalPonR2_A_D1_MG_FD_185702 | JGI IMG/M metagenome (GOLD analysis project Ga0209925, IMG submission 185702) | Salt pond soil microbial communities from South San Francisco under conditions of wetland restoration - Salt Pond MetaG R2_A_D1_MG... ...
AAAAAATACTCGATAATATTCAATACAAACCGGTAGAATCAAGGTATAAGATTTTTATTATTGATGAAGTACATATGTTCAGCAAGCATAGTTTTAATGCTTTACTAAAAACTATTGAAGAACCACCTCCTCATGTAATATTTATCTTTGCAACAACTGATTCAGATAAGGTTCCCGAAACAATATCTTCCAGATGTCAGCGTTTTGTTTTTCATAGGATCCCGTCAAAAAAAATAAAAAATCAATTAATCAAGATAGTTGAAAGTGAAGGATTAAAAATTGATGAAGAAGCGGCTGATTTAATAGCGAGAGAATCAGATGGGATAATGCGTGATGCACAATCACTCCTGGATCAGATAATTGCTTTATCCGATGATGAAATTAAACTTGAAGATGTTGAAGTTCTTTCAGGAGCAAGAGAGGGACGGGTTGCTGGTGAGCTGATAAACAAAATAATAAAAAATGATTTTGAAAAAATAGTTAAATATATAAATAAAGTAAATGATGAGGGACTTGATTTTGAACATATAGCTGAAAAATTATTGGATATATACAGAGATTCTTTGATTTTTAATAAAACGAATGGTGATAAACTTGTACTTGAAACTTATGATTATAAATTATTGAAAAAAATTAATAATATATACAGTGAAAGAGATATGACTGTAACAATTGATTTAATTTTAGATTTTTTAAATAAAATAAAAAAGATTAATGAGAAGAAAATACTATTTGAGATGACTATATATAAAATTTTACATGTAAAACATCTTTTTGAGATTAAAGAAAATTTAACCTATAAGAAATCAAAGGAAAATCCTCAGTCCAGTTCAAGTCAATTAAATGAAGAAAGCAAAAAGAAAAATATAGATTGGAAAAATGAATTTCTTAAAATTTCAGAAAAAAAATCTTATGAAACATTAACACCAATACTGGAAAAAGCAAAATATCGCCTTAATAGGAAAGGAATTCTTTATATTGGGTGGGATGACTCTTTTTATTTTCAAAAGGGTAAAGATAATGAGAATAAGATTCTGGAAATATTAAAAGAGATTGATACAGACAGAAAAATGGTATTGTTTGATATTTCAAATAAAAAGAAAAATAAAGATAAAAACGAAAAAGGAAAAAAGAAAGAAACTAAAACTGAAAGTAAAAAAAAAAGTAAAAAAAAAATAATGCCGGATGAAGATATATTAGAATTTAAAAGTAATTTTAGCGGTCAAATAATTGAAATAAAGGAGGATAAATAATGTTTGGTGGAAATATGAAACAAATGATGCAACAGGCTCAAAAAATGCAGAAAAAGATGAAGGAAGAACAGGAAAAGCTTGAGAAAGAAACTATTGAAGCCCAGGCGGGTGGAGGAATGGTTAAAGTAAAAGTTAATGGGAAAAAAGAGATTGTTAATATTGACATAGAAGATGAAGTTATTGATCCTGATGATAAAGAAATGTTACAGGATTTGATACTTGCTGCAGTAAATGAAGCAATAACAAAAATGGATGAACATATTCAGGAAAAAATGAGTGAAATAGCAGGCCCATTTGCCAATTTGTTTTGATTAATAAAATTGAAAAATTAATTAATTTATTAAAAATGTTTCCCGGTGTAGGTGATAAAAGTGCCAGGAGAATGGCATATAATCTTCTAAACCGGGGTGAAAATAAAATAGATCAATTTTCAAAAACAGTTGCAGATTTAAAAAATATAAAAAAATGTAATGTTTGTGGGGTTTTTTCTGAAGATGATTTATGTAAATACTGTTCTTCTTCCTTGAGAAATAGGGATGTTATATGTGTTGTTGAAGAATTCTATGATGTTGAAGCTATAGAAAATACAGGGGTATATAATGGTCTATACCATATACTTGGAGGACACGTATCCCCCGTTGATGGTGTTTTCCTAAAAGATTTAAATATTGATTCATTAATAGAAAGAATTGATGAGAGTATAAATGAAGTTATTATTGCAACAAATCCAAATCTTGAAGGAGAGGCTACAGCTAATTATCTGAGAGATCTGCTGGATGGCTATGATATTAAAATTTCTAAACTTGCAACAGGACTTCCCATGGGGGGAGATTTGAGCATACTAAATTCTACGACAATAAAAAATTCTTTAAAAAATAGATCGAATAATTAAATACCCAAATTTTCTTTAAATATCAATTAATATTGTTTGATAAAATAGTTTATTATTATATAATGAAATTGAGGTATAAATGGAACTATTTTATCATATTTTAGAATCTATACGAGAAGGGTTTTCCCATCATATTATTTTTAGTTTGGGGTTACTTTTTATTTCAGGGTTTTTTTTAGAACAAATTGTTCTTAAATTTAAACTTCCTTCAATTACGGGATATATTCTTGCAGGAATCATTATTGGAGATTCAGTACTTGGTTTAATCCATCCAACAAACAGTCAGCAGCTCCATCTCATATCTGAAATAACCCTTTCTTTAATTGCAGTTATAATTGGTGCCGAATTTTCAATTAAAAAATTAAAAAAATATGGGAAAAATATTATTATTTTGACTTTATTCCAGTTATTTTTCACTTTTGCTTTTATTTCATTTTTTCTTTATATTGCTAAGATGCCTTTATATGTTTCTCTACTTCTGGGAGCAATTGGAGCGGCAACAGCACCAGCTGCAGTTGTGGTTATAGTAGAACAGATGAGAGTCAGAGGAGATTTTATAGATTATCTTTATGGAATTGTAGCACTGGATGATGCAGGAACTGTTATTCTTTTTTCAATTACATTTGCATTTTCATCTTCAATTATAAGTGGAGTAAATTTACATTTAACACATTCTTTATATTCTGCATTTGAAGAGATCTTTGCATCTATTTTTATTGGATTTATTGGTGGAATAGCTATACATTTTCTTACTATAAAAAAGAGAAACTGGAATCAAATAAAAATTATATCACTTGGTGTAATTTTTATTGTTACTTCTATTTCAATAACACTTAAATTGTCACCCCTGATAACTAATATGATGATTGGATTCATGATTGTAAATATAAATGATAGAAATCTCAGAATATTAAAAATTTTAGAACCTATTACACCTCCTTTATACGCACTTTTTTTCGCAATTGCAGGTGTTGAATTAAATCTATCAATATTTTCAAATTATAGAGTACTATTCCTTGCATTCATTTTCATTTTTATGAGGTTTTTGGGTAAATATTTTGGAATTTATTTACCTGCTATGATGTTTAACATGAAAAATAATATAAAAAAATATCTTGGACTTTCTTTGTTACCACAGGCTGGAGTTGCTATAGGACTTGCAATATTTGTCAGAACATCACCGGTGGTAGCAAAAGCTTCTACTGCAATAACCTATCAAATTTCAGAAATGATAAATATAATTTTGGTAGCTGTAGTAATCAATGAATTACTGGGCCCTCCTATAGCCAAGTATGCTATAAACAGGGCTTTTAAAAGGAGATAATATGGAAATTATTGATTATATTAAAATGGAATCCTGTGAGGTTGATTTAAAAGCTAAAAATAAAGATGAAGCTTTAAAAAAAATAGCTGAAATTATTGGAAGAGCAGAAATATTGGAAGATATTGAAAATGAAAATATATATCAAGCTTTAAAAAAAAGAGAAGAAACAGGAACCACGGGATTTAAAAATGGTATTGCAATTCCGCACTGTCAAATGGATGAAGTTGATGAATTTGTAATTGGGCTGGCTATTTCAAAAAAAGGCATAGATTTCGAATCACTTGATGGTGAAAAATCTAATATTTTCTCTATAATTATAGGACCCAAAGGCCAGCAGAAGACTCATTTACAGTTACTTGCAAAAATATCAAATGAACTCAAGAAAAAATCAGTTTGTGAGGAACTTGTTAATTCAAATACAAAATTAGAGTTATATGAAAATTTTATTCGAAATTCATCAATTGATAATTATAATTTGAAAAAAGGAAAAGATAAATTGATGATATTAGTTGTCAGTGAGGAAGAACTTCTTCAGGATATTACAGAAATATTCTTGCAGTTTGATATTACACAGGCAACTATAATGGAATCAAAACAGATGGAAAATATTTTATCTGATATACCACTGTTTATGGGATTTTTTGATTTTACTGGCTCTAAGAGTTTTTATAATAATATTATTTTTGTAAAAATAAATGAAAAGAAAATAAACGCTGTGATTGACAGTATTGAAGATATCGTTGGAGATTTAGAAAATTATAGAGGCCTGTCACTTTTTGTTATCGATCTTATGTATAGTAAAGGTGTAATTTAATTTTTATTTATAATTGCATCCATCTCAAATTATTGACACTTTTTATTATATATGATATATTTTCTTTATAAATTAAAAGGAGATTTTTATGGATATTAAGTTAAAAAATAAAAAAATATCAAATGAGAATCCTTTTTTCTTAATAGCAGGTCCCTGTGTTATTGAAAATGAAAAAATGATTATGGAAACTGCTGAATATATGAAAAAAGTGACTGATGAATTAGATATATTTTATGTTTTTAAAAGTTCTTATGATAAGGCTAATCGCTCTTCAATTAATAGTTTTCGAGGTCCCGGTATAGAAAAAGGTCTTAGAATACTTGAAAAAGTAAAAAAGAGATTTGATTTACCAATTTTAACGGATGTTCATTCTCCTAAGCAGGCAAAAATTGCTGCAGATATAGTTGATATTATTCAAATTCCAGCTTTTTTATCAAGGCAAACAGATCTTTTAGTTACTGCAGCTAAAACAGGAAAAATAATTAATATAAAAAAGGGGCAGTTTTTAGCTCCATGGGATATGGAAAAAGTAATTGAAAAAGTAGAGTCAGTTAATAATAAAAAAATTATACTAACTGAACGAGGAGCTTGCTTTGGTTATAATAATCTTGTTTCTGATCTTACTTCACTTGTGATAATGAAAAATCTGAAATATCCTGTTGTTTTTGATTCAACTCACAGCGTTCAAAGACCAGGGGGGCTTGGAGATAGAAGTGGCGGCAACCGGGAAATGGCATATCCACTTTCTAAGTCAGCTTTAAGTATTGGAATTTCAGGATTGTTCATGGAAGTACATCCTAATCCAGAAGAAGCCAAGTCAGATGGTCCCAATATGTTATTTTTAAAAGATATAAAAGAAATATTATTGAATTTAAGTAAAATTGATACTTTAATCAAAAAGGAAAGTATATGAAGAAAATTGCTAAAAAAGTACTGGATATTGAGATTAAAGAATTAAAAAAATTGTATAAAAGAATAAATGATGATTTTATTAGAGCTGTAGAAATGATAAATAATATTGATGGTAGTGTAGTGGTTACAGGAATGGGTAAATCCGGATTAATTGGGAAAAAAATATCAGCAACTCTTGCAAGTACAGGGACTCCTTCTTTTTTTGTACATCCAGCTGAAGCTTCACATGGTGATTTGGGGATGATAAGAAAAAAAGATATCGTTCTTGCAATTTCTAATAGTGGAAATACAGAAGAACTTATAGGGATATTACCATCTATTAAAAGAATGGGATTATCAATAATTGCAATGACCGGGAATAAAAATTCTGAACTTGCAAATCATAGTGATGTTATACTTGATATATCTGTAGGAGAAGAAGCCTGTCCTCTTGATTTAGCACCAACAGCTTCTACGACCAACACTCTGGTTTTAGGAGATATGCTTGCAATTACTCTTTTAAAGGTTAAGGGCTTTAAAGAAGAGGATTTTGCATTATATCATCCAGGAGGTACTCTCGGTAAAAAGCTATTATTAAAAGTTGAAGATATTATGTTAACAGGCAGTGATATACCCCTTGTTAAACCTGATATGAAATTAAAAAACGCTATAATTAATGTTATGATCCCTAAAAATGAGGGTGGTCTTGTTATAGTAAATGACAGGGATATATTACTGGGTATTTATACAGATGGTGACTTCAAGAGAACACTTGAGAAATATGGAGAATTAAAAAATCTACAGATGAAAGATGTAATGACAGAGAATCCTAAAACAATAAAAAAAGATCGAATGGCGGAATATGCTTTAAAAGTAATGGAAGATAACAATATCTCAATTCTGGTTGTGGTGGATGACAGTAAAAAAGTTGTCGGTCATATTCAAATGAAAGATTTATTGAAAGCAGGGGTTGTATGACTTTTGAAGATGCTTTAAGAAAAATAAAAATGGTTTTATTTGATGTTGATGGTGTTTTAACTGACGGTAAAATTTATCTTGATAGAAATGGTTTTGAATATAAAAGTTTTAATGCAAGAGATGGACTGGGCATGAAAATGTTAATGGATAATGGTATTGTATGTGGTATCATAAGTGGAAGAGATTCTGAATCTGTTAATATTAGAATGAATGAACTTGGGATAAAAGAAGTTTATCAGGGAATAAAAAATAAACTAAAATTGTATGAAGAATTAAAAGAAAAGTATGAGTTAAAGGATGCTGAAATAGCTTTTGTGGGGGATGATATTCCCGAAGTTAAAATATTTAAAAAAGTAGGGGTTGCCTTTTCTGTTTCAAATGCTCATAAAATTGCAAAAAACCATGCAGATTATGTAACAAATAATAATGGAGGCATGGGTGCTGTCAGAGAAGTCTGTGATCTTATTTTAAAGTCAAAAGGTATTAAACTTTACGTACCCGAAAATTAATTGGTTAATCAAATAAATATAATTATATTGAATTGATATAAAAGGAGGACAGGATTATGGCAAAATTGCCCAAATATTATGGAGGAAAAGAAACAGAAAAAGAGCTACAGAAATTTTGGGAAAAAGAAGGAATATATAAATATAAACCGGAATCGGATAAACCGGTATTTTCTATAGATACACCACCGCCTACTGTTTCAGGCAAACTGCATATTGGACATGTATTTTCATATACTCAAGCTGAAATAATAGCAAGATTTTACAGAATGAAGGGATATAATGTTTTCTATCCTTTTGGATTTGATGATAATGGGCTACCTACAGAAAGATTGGTAGAAAGAGAAAAGGGAGTTAAACCCGAAGATATGGATAGGAAGGATTTTAATAATCTATGTCTTGAAGTATCAGAGGAAGTAGAGAATGATTTTAAAAATCTCTGGCAGAGTTTGGGTTTTTCAACTGATTGGAGTCAGCTTTATTTGACAATTGATGAGAGCTCCCAAAGAATATCCCAAAGGTCTTTTATTGACCTGTATAATAAAGGATATATTTACAGGAAAAAAAGTCCTGCACTATACTGTCCTAAATGTCATACAACTGTAGCACAGGCAGGAACCGAGAGTAAAGAGAGTCCATCAAAATTTGTTGATATTAAATTTGAGATTGAAAATGGAGAAGAATTAATAATTTCTACAACACGCCCGGAGCTATTGCCGGCTCTTGTAGCAGTTTTTGTTCATCCCGAAGATAAAAAATACACAAATTTAATCGGTAAAAAAATTAAACCACCTCTTTTTGATATAGAAGTTGAAATAAAAGAAGATCCTAAGGTTGATATGGAAAAGGGTACAGGCGCAGTTATGTGCTGTACTTTTGGTGATACTACAGATGTTGAATGGTTTCTTGAACATAAATTGGAGTTAAGACAGGCTATTGATGAAGATGGTATAATGAATGAAAAAGCAGGTAAATACAGCGGTTTAACAATAAAGGAAGCAAGAAAAAATATTATTGAAGATTTAAAAAGACAGGATTTTATAGTAGGAGAGAGAAAAATACAGCATCCTGTTAATTTACATGATAGGTGTGGACATGAAATCGAATATATTGTAAAAAATCAGTGGTTTATAAATATCATGGATCATAAAGAAGAATTAAAAAAACAGGGCAATAAAATTAACTGGCGTCCTGAATTTATGAAAAGCAGATATGCAAATTGGGTTGAAAATCTTAAATGGGATTGGAATATTTCGAGACAGAGATATTATGGAGTTCCTTTTCCACTCTGGTATTGTAAAGAGTGTGGTGAAGTAATATTACCTGAAGATACAGAACTTCCAATTAACCCATTAAAAGATAAACCAAGTAAAAAATGTAATAATTGCGGTTCAAAAAATTTTGTACCGGAAAAAGATGTAATGGATACATGGGCTACTTCTTCAGTTACTCCTCAGATTAATGGAAAATGGAAAGAAAAAGATGATAGAATGGATGGCATCTTTCCCATGAATTTAAGACCACAGGCGCATGATATAATAAGAACATGGGCTTTTTATACAATTGTTAAATCTTTTTATCATCACGAAGATATTCCCTGGAAAAACACAATGATTTCCGGGCATGTTTTAGCAAAAAAGGGAGCTAAAATTTCTAAATCAAAAGATAATGCTCCTTCAACACCTCAGGAATTAATTGATCAGTATTCTGCAGATCCTGTAAGGTACTGGACTGCTGGGGCGAGACTTGGAAGAGATGCTGAATATTCTATCGAGGTTATTGAAGATGGTAGAAAATTAATCAATAAAATATGGAATGCTATTAAATTTTCAATAATGAATTTGAAAGGATTTGAAAAAGGACAAAAAGGTCCAAAAAATACAATTGATAAATGGATTTTACATAGATTATCTGAAACTATTAAAACAGCAACTGATTATCTTGATAAATATGAATTTGGATTGGCTTTAAATGTAATTGAAGATTTTTTCTGGAAAGACTTTTGTGATAATTATATTGAGTTGAGTAAACAGGTATTTTTTAGAGGAGAAGAAAAACAAAAAAGAGGCAGCCAGGTTGTTCTTTATAAAGTTGCATTTGGGATTTTAAAGTTATTTTCGCCTTATTTACCTCACTTAACAGAAGATCTGTATCAAAGATTTTTTAAACAGTTTGAAGAAGAAAAATCTATTCATATTACTAAATGGCCTGAATATAATAAAAATTTAATAAATGAAGAAGCTAATTATGAAACTAGTAAAATTCTTGAATTTGTTGAATTAATCAGAAAAGCTAAATCCGAAAATAATCTTTCCTTAAGACATCCCATAGAAAAAATTAGATTTGAAAATGATTATAAAGATGTTGATCTTAATAAAGCAATGGATCAGATATCATTTTTATTATGGATTAATAAAGTGGAAGAAGATTTTGAACCGGATTACGAATCGGAATCGGAAAATGGAAAAATCCATCTATATATTAAATGGGGAGAAAAATAATATATTAAATGAAAAAAAATTTTAGTTTTAATAAGAATAAAAAGACTCTTTTTAAAGACCTCAAAAAAGAGTCTTTTTATAATAATTTTAACCAATTTAAAAAAATTCGAAAAAAAGAAGCTGTATTTGAAAATATTCCTGAATTTTTAGATGACAGGCTAAAAAATTATTTAAACAGTAACAATATAGAGAAGCTTTATTTACACCAGTATAAAGCTATTAATAAAATAAAAAACGGTAAAAATATAGTTGTGGTTACTCCTACAGCAAGTGGAAAAACTTTATGTTATAATTTGCCGGTATTTGATGAAATACTAAAGGGTGATGGGAAAAAGGCCCTCTATTTATTTCCAACAAAGGCTTTATCACAGGATCAGTTAAGCGAGATTCAATCAATTATAACTTTTCTTGATGAAACAATAAAAAGTTATACTTTTGATGGTGATACACCATCAAAAATTAGAAATATTGTTAAGGAAGCAGGGGATGTTGTAATAACAAATCCTGATATGCTGCATCAGGGTATTCTGCCAAATCATACTAACTGGGTTAATCTTTTTGAAACATTAAAATATGTAGTTATAGATGAAATGCATCAATATAAAGGTGTTTTTGGGTCACATCTTGCAAATGTTTTAAGACGTTTAAAAAGAATTGCACAATTTTATGGAACTAAGCTGCAGTTTATATTTGCTTCTGCAACTATTGCGAATCCAAAAGAATTAGCCGAAAAATTAATAGATGAAGATGTTGATTTAATTGATGAAAATGGAGCTCCTTCTAAGAAGAAAAATTTTTTGGTTTATGATCCACCGGTTATAGATAAAAATATTGGTATTCGTAAATCATCTCTTAAAGAAGCAGTAAAAATTGCAAAATTTTTTCTTGAACACGATCTCAAAGGGATAGTTTTTTTAAGAAGTAGAATAAAAGTTGAATTGTTTCTATCATATATAAAAAAATATGCAAAAAGTATTGGAATATCGCCGGGCAAAATTTCTTCATATAGAGGAGGGTATCTCCCAAAAGAAAGAAGAACAATAGAAAAAAAATTAAAGAATGGTGATATTTCTTTAATTATAAGTACAAATGCTCTCGAACTTGGAATTGATATTGGCACGCTGAATTTTTCAATAACAGTTGGGTATCCAGGGAGCATATCCTCTGTATGGCAGCAGGCGGGGCGGGCTGGAAGAGATAAGGCTGATGCATATTCAATTTTTGTATGTACTGCAGCCCCACTGGATCAGTATATTGCGAAAAAACCGAAATTCTTATTCGAAAAAAATGTGGAAAAAGCAATAATTGACGCAAATAATCCATATATTTTAACCTCACATTTGAAATGTGCTGCTTTTGAACTTAATTTTGATAAGGACGAGATATTTGGTTTGCCTGAAACTCAGGATATACTCTCTTATTTTCAGGATGAAAATGTTATAAAATATAATAACGGGAAATGGTACTGGACCGATGATACATATCCAGCAGAGGAAGTGAGTTTAAGAAGTGCTGTCATGGACAATTTTGTTATTGTCGATACTACTGAGAATGAACATAGAATTATAGGAGAAGTAGATTTTTTTAGTGCATCTACTACTATTTATGAAAAAGCAATATATATACACAGAGGAACTCAATATGAAGTTGAAAGACTGGACTGGAAAAATAGAAAAGCCTATGTTAAAAAAGTTAATGTAAATTATTACACCGATGCTGAAATAAAAGTTAAGATTAAAATCCTTGATAGAATCGAAAACAAACAAAATATTATAGGATTTGGAGAGATAAATGCAACTACAATACCAACTATTTATAAAAAAATTAAATTTTTTACACATGAAAATATCGGTTGGGGAAAGATTAGATTACCGGAGGTTGAACTCAATACAACATCATGCTGGTTCAATTTTGATGAAAAAATAATAGATGATTTAAAACTCACAAAAAATCAATTTGGGATATCTTTAAAAGGTCTTGCATATTTATTACGAAATTTAATTCCTCTATATGTCATGTGTGATATAAATGATATTAAAGTTAAATCAAAAATTAAAGATCCAAATTTTGATAAACCAACTGTATATATTTATGATAATTATCCTGGTGGTATTGGTTTAAGCGAAAAGATAATTGAGGAATATAAAACTATATTTAGTGATGCACTGGATTATATAAAAAAATGTGAATGTTCATGTGGTTGTCCTTCCTGTATAGGTCCTGTTGAAGTTTCAAATAATAATGTTTCTTTTAAAAATATTAATATAAAAATTAAAGTTCAAGAAATTCTTGAATATCTTGTTTTTAAAACAATAGTTTAATAATTTTTACTGGATATCTTTTTTATGCCTTTTTCTTGGCATTAATCTTATTGTATTTTTTAAATCTTTTTCATCATCTGCATTCATCCATTTATCAAAAAAGTCATCATTTTGCAGAAGCTGTGACACAGCCATTAGTGATTTTAGGTGATATTCTCTCATGTCCATTGTTCCTATAAGGATAAATACCGCATTTACCGGAGGAGAACTTTTATCCCATTTTATGCCTTTTTTAATTCTAACAAGTCCCATTTTAAACTTCTTTTTTCCAGGGACAATAATATGAGGGATTGCAACATGGTCAGTAATGTTGGTAGAAGAAAGATCTTCACGTTTTTTAAATTGTTTATAAATTTCATCCTCAGACAAATTAATAAGAGGGTGTAGTTTTTTTGATATAAATCGAAAAAAATCATCTCTACTTATTTGTTCATCGAGATCAAATGCAAATCCATCTTCAATTCTCTTATCAAAAAAGTCTTCATATATTTCATCTCTCTGCTGTAAAATTTCAAATAGTTCTTCTTCAATATTTTTATGACCGGTTTCTTTTTCAAGTCTTTCATTTATAATTTTTTCTACGAGCATAACAAGGGCGGATTGTGTAAATTTTTTATTTCGGGCATAAAAGAAATACCATGTTAAGCTTGCAATTATAAATATGATTGCCATAAGCATTATTTTAAATCCCATTTTATATAATAAAGCAGTATATACAATAATTGCAAATATCTGTATATATGGTACAAGAGGTGTTTTGAAAGAAGGTTTATAATTTCTTAAATCTATTTTCCTTATAATTATTAACGATAAATTATTCATAATAAATAGTATAAGTATGAAAGCTGATGCTACTTTAACGAGTGACTCAATTCTCAGACCGAGAATAACAACAATCATAAAAATACCTGTAAATAGGATAGCTGTGTAAGGGGTTTTATTTTTTGAGGATATTTTTGAAAAAAAATCAGGAATTAAGCCATCTCTACTCATGGCGAGTGGAGTTCTTGAAGCAGACATGATTCCAGCATTTGCAGTTGTTATAAAGGCAAGCATAGCTGCTATAGAAGTAACTATTAAACCTATATTTCCTGCAAAAGTTTGTGCAGCTGTTGATACCGGGGTTAATGTTTTTACAAGTGTAGAATGAGGAAGTAATCCTACAACCACTGTTATAACAAGGATATAGAATATATTCATAATGAAGAAAGCAGAAAACATAGCTTTTGGTACATTTTTCGCTGAATCTTTAATTTCTTCGGACATGCTGGCAATTTTTGTAAGTCCACCGTATGAAATAAATACCATTCCTACTGCTCCAAAAAATGAGCTAAAATCTTTTGAAAAGAAATTACTGAAATGATCACCTTTTATTTGAGGATATCCTCCCAGAATAAAGAGAGATAAAATAATGAGTAGAGAAATTAAGAGAATTGTTTGTAAATTGCTTGAATGTTTTGTACTGAATAGATTTATAAGTATAAAAAAAACTGCGGCTCCTGCAGCAAAAAGACGAATTTGGAATTCAGGTATATCTGGATTAATTAGGGTTAAAAAAGTTCCTATTCCAACAAGAGCAAACGCACTTTTCATAGCTATTGAAAACCAGTTAGCTATTCCTGCTATGAAGCCGGCTTTTGGTCCCAGTATACGCATAATATAAAAGTATGCACCACCTGCTTTTGGCATAGCAGTAGCAAGTTCGGATTGTACCATCATTGTGGGAAGCATTAAAACTCCAGCACAAAAATAGGCAAGGATTATAGCCGGTCCGGTTTTATCATAAACAATTCCTGGTAAAACGAATAATCCGGAACTAATCATAGCCCCAGCTGCAATACTGAAAGCACTTATATATGATACACTTTTATGTAAATTATTTTTTTCCATAAATATATTATAAAATATATTTTAATTATAAACAAGAAAGAATCATCTTAGGTTTGAATTAAATAAATTTTAAATCGTCCTTTTAGATTTTTATCAAAAAAATCTTCATTAATTTCATCTCTATTCTGTAAAATTTCAAATAATTCCTCTTCAATATTTTTACATTTTGATTTTTCTTCAAGTTACTTACCCATTATTTTATCTACAAGCATTATAAGAGCTGATTGGGTGAAATTTT
>Ga0209925_1001118_pt1 | contig 13607 bp, 14 predicted proteins | sample SalPonR2_A_D1_MG_FD_185702 | JGI IMG/M metagenome (GOLD analysis project Ga0209925, IMG submission 185702) | Salt pond soil microbial communities from South San Francisco under conditions of wetland restoration - Salt Pond MetaG R2_A_D1_MG... ...
CGTGTGTTTTTAAGTTATGTAAATAATTTTGCAAAAGTATCTGCCACCGTGAATTATGCAATAGCTAAAAGCTGAATGGTTTGATCTGTTTTATGAGCGGTATAAAATCCTTAATGAGTGGTCAGGATGGTTTTTTATTAGGTTGATTCAAAAAAAACGTCCCTGAAAAGCCAGGAACGTTTTATTTATTGCTCAAAGACTATTTTTTTATGATTTTTTCCCGGTAAATGTTTCCATTTACATCTGTAACTGTTATGATATAGATTCCTGGTTTCAAATTTGCAGTATTAATCAGGTTTTTTGACTGACTGATTATTTGCACATAGCCCCTTATGTTTGCTATCTCAACTCTGGAGATTTCATTTTCTGACTTGACAGAAATAGAATTTTCAAACGGGTTAGGGTAGATCTCAATGTTTTTAAAACCATTCATAGCTATTCCTGTTGCCTGGCTTATAGTTACCGTATGCTGGCATTCAGCTGTATTTCCACTCATATCCTCTACTGACCATGTGATGGTGTGAGTACCTTTACTAAGCTCTTCGCCAGCTAAGGTTTCAGTGTTATTCAAGTCATTTTTTAATGAAGCTATCGAACAGTTATCCGCAGCCTCAGGGTCGAGTTCACCAGAAAGTGTAAAAACAGTTTGATTGTTTTTAAGAACAAGGGTTGTATCATTGGCGCAGTATAGCGTTGGCTTTGTTGTATCTTCAACAGTTAAAACAGCTTCGTTAGAATTTATAGTATCTCCCTCATTTGTGAGAACACAACGATAAATATTTTGATCCATACTGGAACTTGCATCAGTAATTGATAATGTGTCAGTTGTTGATCCTGAATATATAGTGTTATCCAATAGATCGTTAAAACCAGAACCATCATTTACTTGCCATTGATAAGAATCTACATTGTTTGCAGAAATTGAAAAATCGACAAAAGTATTTGGACAAGTTGTCTGGTTTTGAGGTTGAATTGTAACCCCAATAGCACTATAATTCTCATACCATGCTATCTTATCATCATCTTGGGATGCTGAGATTACATCGTGATCTCCATCGCCATCTAAATCGCTTGCATAAACAGACATCGCATATTTAGCATTATCAGAGATAACCTGCTGCACACCAAAGTTTCCATCGCCCTGGTTTTCGTACCATACAATATTCGGATAATTTCCACAAGCTGCCAGAACATCCTGGTCCCCATCTTTGTCTAAATCGCAGGTATAAACAGACATAACATCATCAGCATCCGTGCCAATTATTTGTTGTGTTCCAAAGTTTCCACTGCCATCGTTCTCATACCACGCTATTTTATCATCATTTCCCGAAGCTGAGAGCACATCATAGTCTCCGTCGTTATCCATATCAGAAGCATAAACTTCACGATTTCCATCAGCATCTGTGGAGATTACCTGCTGCGCACCAAAATTTCCGCTTCCATCATTTTCATACCATGCAACTTTATCGTCAGAGTAAGAACCGGAAAGCACATCATTGTCACCGTCAGCATCTAGATCAATTGCAAAAACAGAGGCACTCACAACTGCATCTGTTGTAATAACTTGTTGTGTTCCAAAACTTCCGCTTCCATCATTTTTGTACCATGCTATTTTATTGTCAGCGTATGAGGCCGAAAGTACATCCTGGTCACCATCACCGTCTAAATCAATTGCATATACTTCCGCAGCAGCATCAACATTTGTTGTAATGACTTGTTGTGCACCGAAATTACCATTCCCATCATTTTCGTACCATGCTATTTTATTATCGTCAGAAGAAGCTGAAAGTACATCTACATCATTATCCCCATCTAAATCAATTGCAAAAACTGAATTCGGACGATCAAGATCTGTAGAGATTATTACTTGTTCTCCGAAATTTGCATTACCATCATTCTGATACCATCCAATTTTATGATCTGCATTGGCTGCAAAAAGTACATCTTTGTCACCATCACCGTCTACATCGCTGGTATAAACGGATCGAGGCGCCCAAACACTGTTATTTATAATTTGATAATCTTCAAAACTTCCACTACCCGTATTTTTGCACCAAGCTAATTTCCGATCACCAGCAGATATTGTAAAAACATCCTGATCATTATCCCCATCTAAATCACAAGCAATAACCAATTCTGATTTGTAGACTTTGTTTGTAATTACTTGCTGTGTTCCAAAGTTTCCATCGCCGTCATTTTCAAACCACGCTAAAAAGCCACTAAATTCAACTGACACAAGTACATCGTCATCTCCATCCCCATCAATATCACTTGCATGAACGAAATTAGCACCATCAGTATCTGTTGTAATAATTTGCTCAGCTCCAAAATTTCCACTGCCGTCATTTTCATACCATGCTAATTTATCATCATTTCTGGAAGCAGAAAGGACATCCTGATCTCCATCTCCATCCAAATCACTTGTATAAACTGAATAAGCCAGATCGGCATTTGTTGTAATTATTTGTTGTTCTCCGAAATTTCCATTCCCATCATTTTCATACCATGCTATTTTATCATCATTTCGGGAAGCAGAAAGCAAGTCATAATCACCATCTCCGTCTAAATCACTAGCATATAATGATTTAATATTATTGACATTTGTTGTAATTACCGTTTCAGTACCAAAATTTTTATTACCATCATTCTCATACAAGGCTATCTTATCACCATTGTCATAAACAGCAACCACATCGTGATCGTTATCGCCATCTAAATCAACTGCATATACTAAACTAGCTCTGATAGCATCAGTAGTGATAACTTGTTGTACACCGAAATTTCCATTCCCATCATTCTCATACCATGCTATTTTATCATCATAGTTGGAAGCAGAAAGAACATCATTGTCGCCATCACCATCTAAATCAATTGTATAAATTGAAAGAGCAGCGTCAGCCTCTATTGTAATTACTTGTTGTTCTCCGAAATTTCCATTCCCATCATTTTCATACCATACAATTTTGTCGACTTTGCTAAAAACAGCCAGAAGGTCCTGGTCACCATCACCATCTAAATCTGAGGCACAAGCAAAGGTGAGGTCTTCATACTGAGTTATGACATTTTGTGTCCCCAAAAAGGTTTGTGCATATGCTTTTGAGGTTGAAAACATAGAAAACCCAACTATCAATAAAATGGTTAATAAACGTAATTTCTGATTCATTTTGTGTGTTTTTAAGTTATGTAAATAATTTTGCAAAAGTATCTGCCACCGTGAATTATGCAATAGCTAAAAGCTGAATGGTTTGATCTGTTTTATGAGCGGTATAAAAAATAAAATAAACGGCTAGAACTGTTTTTTTTATGGCATTTTTTTGAAAAATGATCTGAATAGAACTAATCCCTGTCATTGGTTAGCTTGTTGCAGATCATTCAGACTAATAGAACTTTTTCAGCAAATCGTTAAAAGCTTTGTTTCGTCTGCGTGCAAGAGGTACCTTGGAATTGTCACTCATAATGATGCTGTTTTTGCTGCTGTCGAACCGTATTATCTGTTTTACATTGATAAGGTGAGAACGGTGGGTTCGAAAAAAGAAATTTTCACCCAGTTCTTCTTCCATCTTTTTAATGGGTTTGGCTATAATCAGCGGATCACTGTTTTGTATAATTGCTTTTGTATAGACACCATCGGCCTCAATACGGATCAAATCATCCAGTAAAATAAATTCCCATCCGTTTGTAGTGTTGATTTTAATGCGGTCGTGGTTGTTTTTTTCCAAATCTTGTAACAGTTGTGTATACTTCTTACTGTTTGATGGAGCTTCTTTGATTTTATCAGCCGCTTTATCAGCCGCTTTATCCAGTGCGTATGAAACGTCTTTTACCGATATGGGTTTCACAATATAATCAATTGCATTGTTTTTTATGGCTTGCAGGGCGTAATGCTCAAAGGCTGTGGCAAAAATGATTTCAAAATCGATTGCGGGCAGCGTTTCCAGCAGTTCAAAGCCTGTCATCTCTGGCATTTCAATGTCCAGAAAAACCACATCGGGTTTGTGTTGTAAAATTAAACCAACTGCCTCGTGCGGATTATTGCTTGAAGAGCAAATTGTATGATTTCCATCTAGCCTGTTGATAATATTTTTTAATGCCTCAACTGCGTCTGGTTCATCGTCTACAATAATAATTCTCATGGTCAATACTTTTTTAATTAAAAGATAAAAAATGAATTTCTACCCTGGTTCCTTTGTCGTGTTTCTCGTTTGGGTTAGCATCAAACGTATTTATTATCAGGTTGTTGTTGTATGCTTCTTCAAAAAGCAACAACCTTTTGTTGGTTATATTTAATCCATGTGATTTGTGTTTTTTGGCAGCCTGCGACCTTAACTTACCTGCTCTTTCTCTGCCTATGCCATTATCTTCAACGTGAATATGAATTTCTCGTTCCTGCTGAAAAATATGCACCTTCAGTTTCTTATCTCCTTCTTTTAAACGCAATCCGTGATGAATGGCATTTTCAACATAAGGTTGAATAATTAACGGAGGGACTTTTATCTTTTTAGGATTTATGTCAGAATCAATGATAACCGTAAAGTCAAAGTCCTGGTGAAAGCGTATTTGTTCCATTTCCACATACTTCCTGAGTGCCTCCAGCTCTTCCTGTAAAGTGATGGATGAGTGTTGGGAATTATCCAGAATGCGTCGCATTAAATCGCCGAGCTTAGACAGATATTCACTCGATTTTAACGGTTCGTTTTTTAAAATGTAATTCTGAACAGAATTGAGCGAATTGTAAATAAAATGTGGATTCATCTGGGCGCTAAGGGCTTGCTGACGTGAGCGATTTAATTCTTTTTCTATTTGGTTTCTTTTGTTGGCTTCCCGGAGCTTTGTTTTGAAGAACAGGTAAAAGATACCCAGGATTACAAGTAGAACAATAAGTACAATACTTACAACAAACCACCATTGCTTGTAGTACGGTTTGTTAATTTGTACAGAAATTGCAATTGGGCTTTTGCTTTCTAATCCATAATTGTTGAGGGTTTTAACCATGAATTTGTACTTTCCCGGGGCCAGAGAGGAGTAGAGAATGCTAAGATCATTGGTTTTGCGCCAATGATTCTCTAGTCCTTGCATTTTGTAATAATACTCAAGGGGCATGTTTCTCTGGTAATTAATACCTACGAATGAAAATTCAATATGATTCTTGTTGTAAGGCAACTCATACTGTTCTAATAAACAAGTGTCCTGATCATCAATTTTACAATTGGTAAAATAAACAGGAGAGGGTTGGCCTTTAACATTCTTAGAAAAATAACTAACACCTTTATTGGTTGCGGCGAAAACATGTCCTTTGTATGTTTTAACATCATTAATCTCATTGGCAAGTAATCCATGTCCTTTCACTATTTTCGTTATCTGTTTTGTCACGAGAGTATCATGCTGTATTGGAATTCTGGCAATCCCCCTGTTGGTTCCAATCCACATTATATTTTTATCGCGTTCAATGGCATTCACAGAGTTGCCTGGCAACCCGTTTTTTATCGAATAGTGTCTGACAATGCTGTCTTTCACTTGCAGTAATCCACTGCCGCGTGTACCAACCCAGATGTTTTGGTGCTTGTCTTTTACTAGCGTATTTACACGGTTATTGAAGAGTTTGTGATGTGTTAGCTTTGTAAGTTTGTTGGTTATTAAAGAAAACTGAAAAAGTCCGCCGTCGGTTCCCAGCCAGATGGTATCTTTGTTGTAATTGATAACGGTGTAAATATCGAAAAAAGGCTTGTTTTCATTAAGAAGAAATTTTTCTTCCTTTAAAAACTCGATTGTACTTCTGTAAAAAAGAATAATATTTTCATTTCTTTTCTTTATCAATTCTGAAGCAAACTTATCAGATAATTGTTCTGTTTGATTATTCTGAATAAGGAAAGTTCCTTCTTTCAGATCGCTTATGATTAAACTGTCACCGAGGAATTTTAACAATCTGGAAGAAGTACCATTGGAATTTTGGGTGTAGGTCTTTTTTTTAAGTTGGTGTAAATCGTAGGTATAATAGTTACCATAGCCGCCGGTAAACCATAGTTTGTTGTCTTTTACAGCTAAATGGGAGACCGAATGATCGCCTGGACTGTTCTTCGGAATAATCGATTTGAATGCCAGGGAAGGAATGTAGTTTAAGCCATTGTTTAAAGTGGTAAACCAATATCCTCCTGCTTTGTCTCTTGTTACAGATGAGACATCCTCTCCCTGGAAAAAGTGAAAAACCGGTTCTTTGAAATTAAGGTTTTGGTAGGCTTTTACACCATCGTTTATAAAGCCCACCCATAGCAATCCTTGTTTGTCTTCAGATAACCAGATAATGTCGTTATCAAAACCAACTGTTTCAGCATGCCCGTTTTTATTAAAAAGGAATAGTTTTTTTAAAGAACTGTACAGAAGGTGGCTTCTGTATAAATGGGCAACAGTTCTGAATCCTGCTTCTATATTTATGGTGTCAATCTGTTTGTTATCAAAGATATTCTGAAGGATAACCCTGAAATTTTTCTTAATACAGCTGTAAATAAGCCTGTTTTCATCTACTTTTTTTACTACAGATACGTCTTCTCCGGGAGTGGTTAATTCATGCAGCCTGCCTGTGGAATCGATGCGAATTGGATTGGCCTTGTAGAAGCTGATAAAGACATTATCCGCAGAATCTACATAAAAGCTTTTTTTGATTGGGTGTCGTTTGGATTGGTTGTAGTCGAAAATGGTTTTGTTGTGTGGATAAATATGGATCGAATCATTTTCAAACCACGACAACCTGCCTGACAAAGATATAAACCATATTCTGCCTTTATAATCTTCAAACAACTCAAGTACGGTATTGTCCGGCAGTCCGTTTAATTGCGTAAAATTCCTGAAGGAATAACCATCAAACCTGTTTACCCCCTGGCCTGTAGCAATCCATACATATCCCTTGCGATCCTGCAATACGTGAAAAACTTCGGTACTCAATAAGCCATCATCCACCACGTAATTTTTGTAATCACCAGGCTGTGCCTGTATGTGTGTGGATAGCTGAAAAGCAATTATAATGAGTATTACAGAAGACTTGTTCATGGATATAAGTACTTTCGGGCAAAGATAGCAGAAATACCCTTATTTCAAGGCCGTTTTTGACCAAAGACCCCATTTTAAGGATGAATTTTGAACCTTTTGATAAAAAATATTGTGAAGTAGTAGTCTTTAAAGGGTTTTATAGGTTCTTTATAAGTTAAGTCGGAGAGCAGATTCAAACCTTTGGATGTCAGTTCATCTGTGAAATGAGAATCATTTGCCACCTGCTGAAAGGGTTTGCGCATAATCTCTTTTTTCATAGATTTCTTTACTTAAATAGACCTTCTTATTGAGTGTTTGTTTAATTTGTTAAGCAAAAAATGACTTAACAGACATCTGACATCTTAGTCGTTAAAAAGTTACGGTCCTGATTTCTTGCTTTGTATATGCCTTAGTTCGTAAGGAATAGGGTAACAGCCAGGTTCCAGTATTTATTCTTATACTTTCTTTTTGGGCTGTTTATTTTGAAAGGTTTTCTCCATTCTCCGTAAACATAAACCCATGAATTTTCATAATCCCTTTCCAGAATATTTCCAATCAATGGACCATAATTTTCAACTTCTACTTTCTTTTCCTCTTTTCTTGAATAAACCTCTCTTACATATAAGTTTCTGTCAATCACGTAAAATTCTGTTGCTACGAAGAATCCTTCTTTTGGCATCCGAAGGTTAAATTCTGATAAATCGACCCGGGTGATGCCTTTGCCTTTTTCCGGGTTAACAAGCAGGGGCTTTTCCAGTAAATCCTCACCAGGTTTTCCACTTTCGTCCACCGATAACAAACGTAAACCAAAAATAGCAGAATCGGTATAACTGTTTGTCATAATTTTAAGATGACTTATAAAGGGTGTTTTCTCGAAGTTCGAATCGTACTCATAAAATCTTGCAGCGATCCAGGGTTTTGCGCCGCAACTGTAATAGTGTTCAATCTTCCTGGGTTTGAACTTTCCTGTTTTTTTAAATCTTTTTTTCGAAGGTTTTACAACAACCTTTTCTATTTCATAAGATTTCGGGGTTAAGAATACTTTGTTTAAGTCAGATGTTAAAATGAATTTTTGTTTTTCATAACCAATTGCCGAGACAATAATGGTATTTTCCTGCAGGCTGTCAGGAAACTCAAACCTGCCATTAAAATTCGAAGTAGTACCGATCAATTTGTCTTCTACCCAGATATTCGAAAACTCGATAGGGTTTTTGGTCTTTTTGTCGAGCACAACCCCTTTTACTTGCGAAAGTAAATTTACAGGAATGAGGAGCGTAAGTAGTATAAATATTTGTTTCATGTTATCTTTAATATTGTTTTATTTGTTTAGCTGGTTGGTAAACTTGTTGGCTACCAGAATTTTTTAAAAAAGGGATGTTTCTCTTTTGTTGTATTTACTACCGCTTCTTAATTCATCAAGCAATTTTAATATAAAATTTTCACTATACCGTTTAATGGGCTGGTTATTTTTCAACATATCTACATAAATTTTGTAGACATTTTTTAGGACGAGTCACCTTGTTGTATCCTAAATGTTCAATTAATGCATTTATTTGTCTTGCAGAAAATTTCCACCAATTTTCTTTTATATCAGAAATTCTATCTGATTTACCTGTCCCCAGATAATCAACAGAGACAGCTAAAAAATATTTTGAAAAAAAATCAATCTGAGGTTGATGGACAATTGAAGAAGCAGTATTTCCTGGTAAAAAAATTATTAATTCTCCTTCTCCTTCCCTTGTATAATTTATTGTTTTTGAATCAAAAATAAATTTTTCCATAATTATTGTATCTTTCGCTTGTATGCCTCACAACGTTTAGTATATGCAAAGTGCGGGATTTACATAGATGCGTTCTTATCCCCTGATACAAAATTTTGCTAAAGCCGACAACCAAAAACACTGGAAGCCTTCCCGCATGGTGTATGACAGCATGTTGTAGGCAGTCCATTATTCATCAAGGAGTCTTTTCACTTCTTCTTTTAATTTCGGCAAATGGTTTATCACAATACTCCATACCAAATCATCCGAAACTTTATCATATCCGTGGATTATTCTGTTGCGTGTTCCAATAATTTTTTCAGCATTATCTAATTGGAAGTCTTTATCATTTTTTAATATTCTATTTACTGCTTCACCGATAATTTCTAAATTACGCTCTACTGCTCTTTTGGTTTTTATATCAGATAAATATTCCTCGAATTTCCTTGGCTTGTCTTCATAATAACTTTCAATCTCGTTTATAGATTGCAAAATATCATAAAGCCAAGTTTTAATCTCATTATCCATATATCAATTTTTTAGAAGAGTCGATAGACTTTTTTAGATAAGGATTTCTAATTGCTTTTTCCTCTAATAAATCAACTTGCCTATTTAGTAAATTTTCAAGTGATTTTTTTAAATCAAAATAATTATCGGCATAATTGTAAATATCCACATCTGAAAAGTCGACAACAAAATCAATATCACTCGACTTTTTAAATTTATTAGTCAATACAGAACCAAAGACAAACAATTTTGAAACTTTATGTTTATTACACAAAGCTTTTATCTTTTCTATGTTTTTATCAACTACACTCATATCTCAAATATACAAACTTTATTATCTTAACGAAACACTTAGAGGTTTTTGTATGGATTGCCTACAACATAAGTATAAACAAAATTGCGTTTAATATTTGGTTATGCACATTGTTTTTATCCTTGTTTATAGCTAAGTTACTAATTTTTATAAAATACCGTACATACGAAAGGAAAATTCTTCCAGTTTTATCTGTTTTTTATTTTTATCGTCTAAAACCTAAATACCCCGTTCGGCTACAGCTGAACCAGGTTTGCGCATAATCTCTTTTTTTGATCTGTTTCATATCACCCTGGTATCTGCCATCTTTCGCGATGGTTTTGAAAAGATCTCCAAAAAGTTTGTCGCCAATTGAGTTTACGGGATATATGGTATTGTCCAGGTCAAATATGAAGGCTGCTTTTTTCATAGTTCATTTTATTTAAAAGACATGTTTACAAAAGGTATGTTTTATTATTTTACATCATGTCTGCCGGAATTTAGAAATACAATCGTTGGAAGCTGATTGGTTTCATTAAATATGTCATATCCTTTTTTCAGGTCAGTCCATAATCCTGCTTTATCAGCATCAGAACCGTACTTATGAATCAATCTCTTAAATTTTTCGTCAGAGAGTTTTGCAGGAAAAATTGTTACAGGAATTCTGGATTGTCCATTGTTCTTTGCTTCAACACAAAGGATGTATAATTCTTTTATTCTGTTATTCGTTATTGGCAAGCAACCTATGGTAACACAAGCGCCATGAATAAAAATATCTCCTCCCGGATTTTTTTTATCTGCAAGAATCTTATCAGATTTGTTAGGATAATTAATTCCAAGTGAAAGATAAAATTTGCTGTATGGATTGAATCTGTTGATATGATAAAATCCTTCAGGGATCTGGAGATCACCCTGTTTGCGTTTTGGGCCTATTCTACCGGATGTTCGGCAAATTTTGTATGTTTTTATCAATTTGAATTTTGAATCTGACTTATTTTTTCCCCATAATTCAATTTGTTTTTCCCTTTTAAAAGCCCGTAAATAGATTTGTACATCGTTTCTGTCAATCTGCTTTCCACTTAATAAGGTAAGCATGGTACTCTCTTTGTCCTGGTATGCCTGTCTCACTCTTTGATACTTCAATTGCTGATTTTTGAAGGAATCTGTTTGAAATGAGCAAAACGCAATCAGTAATATCAGAATAGTTAATCTATTTATCATCATTATATCTAAAAGTTATGTGCATCGCACGGAATGAGAGAAGAAGGTTCTATTGCCCTGGGAAAAATATTACAAAAACTGACCGATTGATCCGATCCGATGGAATTCCTCACCCATGTTTTATACTTCATATATGATTTTTTCTCATTCAAAATTATTTATTTTTATTTTCATTATTCTTTTTCTAAGCTAAAATCATCCACTTCTTTCGTTTCCCCCGGGCGCAAATCACCCAGGGTTATGTTGCCAATTCGCACACGAATCAGTCTTAGTGTTGGGAATCCTACAGTTGCCGTCATTTTTCGGACCTGCCTGAATTTTCCTTCCGTAATGGTTAGAGACAACCAACTGGTGGGTCCGTGTCTGTCACTTCTTATTTTTCTTGTTCGGGACTCAAAGGTCGGAGGCGGATCCAACCGGGCAGCTTTGCAGGCTTTGGTCATATATTTTTTTCCCTTAGTGCTTATTTCCACTCCTTCCATTAATTGTTCAGTTGCTTCTTTTGTAATTTCGCCGTCCACCTGAACATAATACTCTTTTTCAATTTTTCTGCTTCGTACCTGTTCGCTCACTTTTCCATCTGTAGTAAGAAGTAACAACCCTTCAGAATCTTCATCCAGCCTTCCTACAGCCATGGTTCCTTCCGGGAAGTTATGGAGCTCACCCAGAAGCTTCTTATTTTTTCGCAGTTTTTGATTGGTCACAAACTGCGAAAGATATCCATAGGGCTTATGAAGAATGAAGTGACGGTGTTTATACATACCTGTTATTTTGTTAATGTTTTACTTCCATATTTTTTTAACAACAAAATTGCCAAACCCCATGTGGCGACAGCCGTTATAAGCCCTACTACCGGATTATGTGTGGCTACTGTCCCTAAAATAAACGCCGTAGCCGTATTACTCCAGCCATGGTAAAGTATGTTAATTAAAACACTCTTAGTATTGTTGTAAAACCAGGTATAAATTAGGGTCTGGCCAATCATAACCATTGTAAATCCTGCTAATGAAAATATTATTGTGGTGATTTCTTCACCAAAGTACAACGAAATCATTAATGGGAAATGCCATACAGCCCAAATTAACCCTAAAATCCAGCTTGCTTTTTCCGCTGTATATTTATTTTGTAAATTGTTAAGGGCAAAACCCCTCCAGCCCGGCTCTTCCATGCCACTGGTAAGTATTTGATACAGGAAGTAAACCAATAAAAGCGTCCAGGGGATTTCGCTATTAAAAAATTCACCTAATGATATCCCGGTTATGAAGCCTATTAAAACAACAACCAGGTTTAAAACAACAGGAATAAGCAGCACAAACAAATACCATTTTATTTTGACATTCCACTTTATCATCCTTTGCCACAGATCTTTTAATCCATCCGATTTCGAAAAGTGATAAGTGATGAATAGCGAAGCTATCAAAGGGCCATAAACTCCTATCCTGAAAATAAAAAACAGGATCATTTGCCCTGGAGTTTCAAAATTCCAGTGAATTAACCTGGTAAATGACATATCTTCATAACCCAGAATAATAGCTGTGATCCAGAATACCCATGTAATGCTGTAGGCGATTATAACATAATAAAGTAAATATTTTTTGTCCGTTTTTTTCATTTGTATAGAGTTTGATTATTGGTTTTATATTCTAAGACTCATTCTTATCAAAGTCTCCATTTTTTGATACTGCACCCCATGTAACCCTTATGCTTTATTCATTCCCTTTTGTCTATATGCTGTTGAGGGTTTCATATGAATTTCATATTTATCAATTATGAGTAGTGAATTGAATTTTTATTTTATAATTGTCATTGAATAACAATAATTTACAATATTACTTATATCGAATTGTCTTTCCGGGGCAATTATTTTTTTCTCTTTCAGTCTATATCTTCTTAATTTTTTTGAGAAGTGATATGTCTTTTTATGTAAGTAAAAATAATCAATTTTTTATCGATAAAAAATGGCTTACAACATAAGTTTAGCCTGGTTATTAACTATACTTTATAACAAATAACTTTTGGCGCTGGTGTTGTTTGCGAGAAACGTATAGCGCTATGCGCCGTGAGGTTGATAATCAATAATTTAATTTGAATTTAATAGTTTTTCAGCAAACCCCTATTAAAGGTAGCTTTCAATACGACTTGGAGTAGAAGCAGAATAGCCTGTCCCGGTTATTCCATCGGGAATAACCGTAAGCCGGGTGGACCCGATACACTGAGTTATCGGGACAAGTTGTGAACGGTGCTCCGGTGGGCTATTGGCTCACCGGCCATCTATTCGATTCCCGCTAGCTATTATTTTTCTGTCATTTCTTCAGTTAGTTCAATCAATTCTTCAACTGGATCAAAATAAGGTAGGACTTTTTCTTTATCAAAATCAAACAAATCATCATAATCTCCCTTTTGTCTCCAAGTAAATAGTTGAGAAAAAATTTTGCCAAATTCCTTTGGGATTAGTTCTTCTTTAATAAAAAATTCTGAAAATTTTTGTTTAACTCCATTGTGGGTTGTTGGACTCAAATCTTTACTTAACAGCAATGCAGATATCGCATAATACGCAGCGTAATAAAGTCTATTAATTGTAGAGTTCCATTTATCATTTTCTGCTAATATCTGTGCAGCCTCGAATGTCTCTCTGGCTCTGGATAAACGATATTTAATTAAATCCTTTTTTGATCCTTTCATTTTATCTTTATCCCTTCTTTTTTTATTTTCTCAAATAATGGTGTAGAAGAATGTTTTTTATTCCAATCTCTCTTAGAGTAAACTAAAGGAGAAATAATTTCTCCGGTTTCCAATTCCAATTCATA